>MDTE01111599.1_pt1 | contig 10764 bp, 9 predicted proteins | sample 811231 | NCBI WGS metagenome assembly MDTE01 (sample SAMN05326651, study PRJNA326480) | marine metagenome | isolation source: seawater | place: Indian Ocean: Red Sea | collected 2010 | reverse complement strand
TCAGCTAACCGCATCATCTTAACCGAACCGGGGAAATGGGTCTTACGGCAGACATTGACAGAACTTTGTAAACGCCTCGGTGTTGCACACGACTTGTTGGAGGATGACCGCTTTCTCTGTTCGCATGCTGAATTCGATAACTGGGCGAAAGAACGCAAGCAACTTCGAATGGAATATTTTTATCGCTGGATGCGTCGAAAAACGAATCTCTTGATGAATGGCGACGCGCCGGTCGGTGGGCAATGGAATTTTGATAGCGAAAATCGCAAATCTCTTTCGAACGGTAACGGACTGCCGACACCTATCCGCTTCTCACCCAATTCAGCAACCAAAGAGGTCGTAGCCGTCGTTCAGAGGCATTTCGCGGAAAACTTTGGCACTCTCGATACATTCGACCTGGCAGTAACCGCAGCACATGCGACGAAGGCTCTCGATAATTTCATCGAATACGCTCTGCCGCATTTTGGTAACTATCAAGACGCTATGTTAAGAGAATCGCGTTACCTCTATCATTCGGTCCTCTCGCAGTACATCAATGTCGGCTTACTCGATCCGCTCATCGTCTGCCAGCGTGTTGAAATGGCCTATCGCGAAGGCCATGCGCCCCTCAACTCAGCCGAAGGGTTTATACGGCAGATAATAGGCTGGCGAGAGTTCGTCCGCGGTGTCTATTGGCACTTTATGCCTGCTTATCTCGACATGAATTACTTCCATCATAAACGCGAACTACCTGAATTTTATTGGACTGCCGACATAGATATGGAGTGCCTAAGATGCACAATCGCACAAACGCGCGACAGTGCCTACGCCCATCATATTCAACGCCTGATGGTGACAGGCAACTTCGCCATGCTCGCCGGCGTCGATCCCCGTCAGGTGCATGAGTGGTATCTGGCGGTTTATGCCGACGCCTTTGAGTGGGTCGAGGCGCCAAACACGCTCGGCATGAGTCAGTTTGCGGATGGTGGCTTAATTTCATCAAAGCCGTATGCCGCAAGCGGTAACTATATCAAAAAGATGTCTAATTATTGCGAAGAATGCCGATATTATGTCACCAAGAAGTCCGGCCCGGATGCCTGTCCTTTCAACTATCTGTATTGGGATTTCTTAAGGCGAAATGAGGAGCAGCTGAAATCAAACACAAGGTTGCGACCGATTTATCGGACCTGGGAGCGCATAAAAGACGACAGAGGTCCCGAAATACGACACGACACAGAACGATTTCTAAGTTCATTACGTTGAGAATCAAAGTTTAATGCACACCCAGCTTTCTAATTGATCCAACTCTCGGTTCTCTTCGTAAAGATAGAAAATAACCGGGGACACGAGAAATGATTTCTAATGCTTATGAAGCCGTAATGAATCCAGGCGTAAACCCTCTTCGCCACCTCCCAAAGATCGTCCGCTTCCAACTGATGACAAGCCTTGCGCTTATGTGGTCGATCGTGTTTTCAGTGTGGACAGGCATGGTGATAATGGCTGGTCCTTCCATGATAGTTCACACTATTTTGCTGATCGGTGTGTATTTTACTGCAGACGTTTTTCATAATGCCAATAAACGGAAGCTCGTCGATCATCGCGCAAAGTTTGTTGATCCGGTTGACGGCTGCTCGAAATACGATGACATGTGGGGCGGTTGTTGAGAACCTGAGCGATACGAGTTCATTCCTGTTACTAAACACTGTTCAGAGAGCGCCTCTATCGAACTAAAAAATGGGTTCTATAGGCTTATTAAAGTCACTTGGGACGAAAAAATGCCTGTTGGAACCTTTGATTATTATCATGCAGCTTTTGAAATCGATGGCCGTTGGAATGCTGAATTTTTCGATGAAGGCGGTAAATCTATTTGGGTGCACGGTAGGGAAGAAACATTGAATTATGATTGGGAGTTCCATCCTTCTGACATTGCTGAAGCAACTTATTCGAGTTTAAGAGCTGGTATCACAATAAGCGTGTCAGACGTTTCTTTGAAAAACGTACCTGAAGGATCGCTTTGTCAGACTGTCGACGAACGTTGTAACGGTGTTCCCCGGCACTGGAAAAGTTGGCGGATTGTCTAACAGATGGCTTCGGTTTTGTATGACGGCTCCTGTCCCCTCTGCGCTCGCGAGATTGCTATGTATCGTCGGCAAACGGGGGCGGAGGCAATTTGTTGGTTAGACATAACCCAAATCCCCAACAGTGATATTCCGTCAGGTCTAACGCGAAATGAGGTTCTCGCTCGCTTTCACTTTATACGAGACGATGGCTCCCACGCAGTTGGAGCTGTTGGATTTGTCGAGCTCTGGAAAACACTACCGAACTTGAAATTTCTTGGACGCCTGGCCGGATCACCACCAGTTCTCTTCATCTTAGAATGCGGTTATAAATTTTTTCTTCGCATCCGACCGGCAATTCCTCGGTTCCTATGCTCTCAAGAAGTGGATTTAAATGAGCGAAGCTAGAGCCTTCCTCCCAAAGAGCTCGAACCGCGCCGCTCCATTAGCATCCTTCGGGCGACCCATTCGAGCCGTTGTTATCGGAGCAAGCGGCGGCATTGGAAACGCTTTGGTGTCCGCGCTGGCGCGGAGTGAAAACGTGGAAAGTGTGCAGGCACTTTCACGTGCGCCAACTGCCTATCAGCAGACAAATGTCAAAGCCGGTTTGATCAACATAGAAGATGAAAATTCTATCGCTGCGTCCGCAAACCGTGTGGCGAGCCAGATTGAAAAAATAGATTTGATAGTCGTAGCGACTGGCATTCTGCATGACGGCACTGCTTTTCAGCCGGAAAAATCGTGGAAATCATTAAATCCCGAAAAGTTAGAGCGGGCGTTTAAGACCAACACGATCGGGCCCGTGCTCGTCGCAAAACATTTCCTGCCGCTGCTAAATCGAAAATCAAAGGCAGTGTTCGCTGCACTCTCAGCGCGGGTTGGCAGTATCGAGGATAACCGCCTCGGCGGCTGGTACGGCTACCGCGCATCGAAGTCGGCATTAAACATGTCGATTCGAAACCTTGCGATCGAACTGACACGGACGCATCCATATGCAATTTGTCTCGCACTTCACCCGGGAACAGTTGATACGAACCTATCCAGGCCTTTTATGTCGAGTGTCAGAAATGGGTTTCTACAAGATACAGAGACTTGCGCAAACAATCTTCTGAACGTGATGAATACGGCCTCATCGTCCGATACAGGTAGTTTTTTCGATTATAACGCCACACGATTACCTTACTGAAATTCAATTCAAGCAGCTGACTGATCAAATATATATGGCCCGCCTCATTTTTGTTAGCCGTGACTAAAGTGTAGTCTGCATCACTTAGAATGAAGGCAGCCATAAAGCGGGATCATATTGATGGTATTTATATAGACTTTAATGATGTGGCCCAATTCACCAAGCATCACTCTTGAAAAATACAATTCAAGAAGCAAAACCTTACAACATAAATCAAGTAAGCGAAGCAGTTATAAGTTTTGCGTCTATATCCAAGAATATTCTTCGTTCCTGAACTCATAAAGTTAAATTATTTACGCTTTCATAATGCCTTCGGCGTCCAAGCCCACCCTTCGCGGCGTGTCGCACAATTTAGTAATTTTTTTCTTGTCTAGGATTACACTGTGGCAACCAACGTCCTGTTACAGGCGACAGAGGTAGGCGTGGCAGCCAGAGAAAGTGTCAATCCTTGATTCAGCAGCAAACCACGGCTTTTGCCTGGCCGAAATGTGCCGTCCGTCCACGCAGAATTAAAAACCAAGTGAGACGAATCAATTTAGCCTTTCAGGGGCGGTTGAACCCGGGAAAATACAAGCTCGCAGTTCGTAGAGGCTTTCGCATCTAGGGTATAACCATCGGCCTTAAATTCTTTCAAGCCATCAGCCCGATCGACACGATTTTCCATGATCCAACGTGCCATCGAACCGCGTGCATGCTTCGCATAATACATTAGAGAGCGGGATTTACCTTCCTTCACATTCAAAAACTTTACCCCAATCACAGAACGTCCTAACGCCTTGCTGTCCACAGCTTTGAAATATTCGTTTGAGGCAAGGTTAACCACAGTTGTGTCTTTATGGTCGGCAAGGTCTTCATTCAATTTTTCTGCGATGCGTGCTCCCCAAAATTCATAAAGAGAATTTCCACGACCATTCGCTATTTTGGTGCCCATCTCAAGTCTATAAGGTTGTATGGCATCCATTGGACGCAATACACCGTAAAGACCTGAAAGAATACGTAAATGATCTTGCGAATAAGCAAGTGCATCTTCAGAAAAGCTTTCGAACTGCAAACCCCAATAAACGTCTCCGTCAAACGCGAATCCTGCTGGCTTGGCGCTATTACTCTTGTTATCAAGATTGAAGGCCTGGAAGCGCTCATAGTTCAAAGCAGCCAGATTGTCACTAACATGCATTAGCCGTTTTAAATCTTCCGCAGTCTGCTTTTTAGCAACACTCGCCAGTTCATGCGTATCATCGCGTAAACTTGGTTGTGTAACGGGCACGGCCACTTCGATCGCATCCATATTTAGTTTTTTTGCGGGGGATAACAGTGTCAGCATATTCTATCCTTTCCTCCTAACATCAATCCAATCGTTCCGGATTCAGTATGCGTGGGTAAGTTTGATCCTGGGTTGAAAATCTAGCGTCAAGGTTTCAATACATTCACTTCAAAAGTAAACAGAATTTTTGCTACACCGCGAAGCGTAAACTCTGAACTCTCCTTTTAGCACATTATAACAATGGAGGATTAATTGTCAGGTAAACTTGTCTAAGGATTAGTTAATCACGGAGAAAATTTCATAACCCTCAATTGATCGTTTTAATAAAATTACTCAGACAAATTTTTGAAGAACGAGCTAAATGCTTTTAGCCAAGAAACTTTTTGATGACGCATCCTACCGTTGGAGGCTTTGGATCCTCGTTTTGGCATACACAATAGTAACGAAAGTATATTGTGCCGTTTTGACACGTTAGCAAAATATTCAAGGTTACGGAGGCGAGGAACCCAATATCGTTATATAGTTCAGAGAACCATCAAACCTTTTTTAATTGCCATAAACACCATTAGGAGAACAACATCATGGATAAAAAAGGAAGCGAATTACTTCAGCGTGCCCATAGGGCCCGTGGCTTTCATCTCGGTGTCCACGAGATTATGGCGGATACAGGCTCCGATGCATTCGAGCAATATCAAAAATTTATCGAATCTGCCTATACTAATGAGGGTAAAGTGGATCGAAAAACCAAAGAATTTTTGCATGTCGCGGTGAATATTGCTTTAGCAACTGAAAAGGAACAAATCATAGCCCACATGAAGGCTGCTCATACAGCTGGGGCAAGTAAGGAAGAAATTTTCGAAATTTGTAACTTGATGTTTGTTCTTGCAGGTTCGACCGCGTTATTGCGAGCAATGGAAGCTTGGCGGCTAACTTTTAGAGCAGATTTACCAAGTGCCTATGACCTTATTACGCAAGAACCTTAATTTGTCAGTTTTGGGCGGTATCACATACAATTATGCGACGATTGGGCAAAAGAATATAACACCAAAATAAAAGCTGTTGGCTAAATTTTTCCGGCAATCGTTGGCTAACAGCAAGCCCGCATAGATAAAATCACTTTATCAGCAGATCATCCTCATCGGTGAAGGCCTAGTGAACCCGGTTTTTAGGATAACAAACACTTTTTACAAACAGAACCATGAAGCAGATTACAAGAAATTGTAATGATAGTTTTCCAATGAGGAACCCCTGATAAACGATAGTGTACAACTATTCCCTCAAGTCGCTGGCGCGCCCCCGCCTCTTGATCTTTAACGCCCTGTCTAACTCCAGCGCAGGCTTTTAAAACGCTTCCAGTCACTGCACCCAAAACATATCCGCTACCGGATCTATAACTAAGCCCGTGAACAGTGCCAATAGTTCCACCAGCAGTGCTATATTTTACCGTTTCAACAGTAGCCGCCAACAGACGGTCATCCTGAAAGGCATTAAAGTTACCTGCAGATTTAGCTTCGTCAAAATTTGTAACACTCCTGGCAATCCCAACCGAGGCGTATCCAGTAACAATTAGCAGCAGGGTTAAATTGACGATTAATTTTCTCATACGACGTTCGTGGGACTTTAGATGGCTAAATAAATTTGTATTGCCTAATCAAACTCACGTAATCACTCGGAGCTTCATATTTCCTTAATTTGAGTTTTTCTTCAGTGATCACTGCCACTCAAAGAAGATCGCCTTTACTTTGTAATTCTTTCTGACAGTGCCTTCCGAGTTTTGGATTGTTTCATAAACAAGAGAGCGATGGATGTGCCAAATAATTCGTTTTGGTCTGAAAAACGGTTACGTTCTCTTATCTACGATGTTTCTAAGTTCTCCAATATGAAACGGATGTTGGCAGTGGTTACTTGATGCAATTCGACCTTATCGATGGACACCAATATCACTGAATAAATTAGGCCGGCGACTCTTAATTATTGCGCGACGAACCCCCCATCGACCGGGATCTCGACCCCAGTAATATAAGACGCATCGTCACTAGCGAGAAATAAATTAGCTTGAGCCACCTCTTCAACCCGGCCTTCTCGACCCATCGGTACCGCGTTAATCATCTTGCCTCGAACTTCCGGATCTGCGCTCATCATCGAAGTTCGCATCGCCGGCATAAGACCCGGATGGACTGAGTTCACCCTTATGTTATCTCGCGCGAACTGCACTGATGCGGCTTTGGTTGCAAGGCGTACTGCGCCTTTCGCCGCGTTGTAACCCATGTGAACAAACTTTTGTCCGGTCAAGCCGGAGATAGAAGAAATATTAACAATTGACCCGCCTCTGGCTTCCTGCATCGTTGGTATGACAGAACGCATACCCAGGAATACCCCCCGTGCGTTCACATTCATTTGCTCGTCCCAGGTAGTCGTGTTCAGCAAGTCAGGATGGCTACCACTCACACCGGCATTGTTAATCAGTACATCGATCTGACCGAAAGCTGATAAGGTTAACGTAACAAGAGCATTCCAGTCCGCTTCTTTGGTTACATCGACCCTCTGAAACCGGGTATCACCGCCGATTCCCGAAACTAGGGATTCGCCTTCCTCTACCAATATATCCGTGACAACAACTTTTGCTCCTTCCGCTGCAAATAACTTTGCCGTCGCAGCGCCCATTCCTGATGCTGCCCCCGTCACAATCGCCACCTTGTTCTGCAATCTCATAGTAGATCCTCATCGTTGTTTAACTGCAGATATCCTAGAGGATTAAAGCCAGTTTCGCGACAAGGGAGGAATATAGACACATAATGTAATCGGTTTTTCGGAAATAAGCGGTTCACCGATTTGTAAAGCGTCTAGTCTACAATTTGTCTTCTTGACAGAAAATGACCACCTGGCAGCATCAAGAAACAACAAGGGGATAATATGCCAACAAAGAACGATATTTTGGCTAATTGGGCGATGAATTTATCGCTAGAACAGGTCCCGAGACCAGTTGTGCAATCAACAGTCTGGCGAGTACTCGATATCGTCGGCGCTATGCTTGCCGGCCGCGACGTGAAATTAGTAGACCATTTACGCAGGGCCTATCCAGCTGCTATATCCGGTGTGCGAGCAGTTGGTCTTTCCAGCCTTTACACGCAAGAAGATGCCGCGATGCTCATGGCAACCATGGGCTGCGTGCTAGAGTTCGACGATAGCCATATTTCAACCGGCATCCACGCCAGCACGCCAGTGATCGCAACGGCTTTGTCATTCGGTAGAAATAATCGTGTCGATGGGCGGCGCTTGATCGAAGGCGTATTGGTTGGTAACGAGATTTCCTGTCGGCTCGGTCTTGCAGCACCAGGCGTTTTTCACCATCACGGCCTGCATCCAACAGCAATGGTTGCGGCGTTCGGATGCACCTACGCTGCTGCAAAAATTTTTGGCGTAACAACGGACACACTTAAGAATGCGATTGGTATTGTCGGTAGCATGGCGGCTGGCATTATGGCATCGTGGGAAGATGGTTCCGACGCTAAATCCCTCCATGCCGGTTTCGCGGCGCGCACGGCGTTGCAAGCCTTATCTATAGCTCGTCACGGTGTCACCGGACCGGCCTCAGTTTTTGAGGGGCGATTCGGTTTTTTCCGGTCACATATTCATTCAGAGACGATCGATTTTGATGCGATCACTCGTGAGCTAGGCGACCTTTGGGAAGTACTTAACATCGCCTCCCGGCCCTTTCCTTGCGGTCATTATATCCAACCCTACGTCGACGCAGCTCTCGAGCTACAACGACGCGAGAAACTTCAGATCGATCAGATTGTTGCTATTAAATGTCCAATGCCCAACTACATGATACCTTTGGTTTGCGAACCGCGAGATGAGAAACTACAGCCTAAAACACCCTGGCATGCACGTTATAGCTTGCCGCATTGCGTCGCCGAAGCATTGTCTACTGGTAGCCTCGATAAACATAGCTTTGATCCTTCTGCTATTACTAACGGACGCTTTGCCAGTTTGGCTTCAAAGGTTTCAGGGGTAATTTCAAAGTTCAATGAGCCGCGCACACAATGGAGTGGCGAAGTGCATGTCACCTTGCGCGACGGCACCATAAAGAGCCATCGAATAGAACATCTGCGCGGAACGCCTCATAATCCAATGGATGAAACTGATATCATCGATAAATTCCGCCGCAATGCTCTCGGTGTTTTATCTCCTGCTGACATAAACCGGTCAGTGGACGCGCTTTTGGCGATAGATAGATCCAACGATATTAACACGATGTTGGAAATGCTTTCAGAATAATCTTCCCCGAAGATCATGGCGAATGGCCTTTGCGATGATAATCAACGCAAAATTGCTGTTCTCGGACACTAAAATTTACGTTTTCAAATCGAAAAATAACTGCAAATTATTGCATCGACGAACTTGTACCGCTTTCCATCTTTTATAGGAAAGAGAGAAATTCACTGCAGAAACTTATAAAAAGGAAATTAAAAGTGTCTAGCTGGGCTTATGGATTCATAATATTTTTTGCGGGATCATTATATGAACCTGCCGAATTTAGAAAGCTATTCTGACAAAACCTGCAACCTAACACTGTAACCGAAGATATCTGCCTTTTATATAATTAAAACAAGGAATGTATGGAACCGTAAGAAACATATGCGAAATACTATTCAAGGCACTTTTATAGACAAATTCTTTAACTTGACGATCAATCCTGCACCATTGGGATTATCCATTAAAATTCATACGCTCATATCCATTAAACTGTAATCATGCAGCAAGGCTCGCGCCTCGTTGTCCCAAACGATCCTTTGGTCGATCAAGGGCTTATACACAAACGGCTTCTCGTCCGGGTATCTCTGGCGCCGCGCGTCGATTGCATAAGCAATTACACGAGAGCGGTTCGCGATATGCGCAGCGTCATAAGTCATTTTTTTAGATACGATACCCCCACCTCGTACCCCGAGAACTGATTGGCGAGGCAAACAACCCATGTTAACTGTAACCCGCCATTTATCGCTAGTGTTGGCGAAAGAACCATGCAGCAATTGGCGATTGCTGATTACTACATCGCCCGGATTGCAGACCAACGGAACGGCATCCGGAAAATATACACTTCCGACCTCCTCCATCTTTGCCTTAATATCTATCTTGCCTGCCTTGTGAGAGCCTGGGATGACCCAAACGCCATTCTCTGGCGTGCAGCCGTATATCTGACCCATCAAGTTAAATCCATGTGAACCCTGGTGCCACTCGGGACTGTCCCAATGCGTTGTGCCATCTTGATGCCATGCTACAGAGGCACCTAATCTAGGAGCCTTAATAAAGAGGCCATCAGTATAGGGTACGAAATCATCTCCATTCACTGCAGCGGAAATTGCCAATAAATCCGGATGACCATAGGCACGAAGACAAGCGTCAGAAAATTGTAACGAACCGATAAGTAAAAAAACGATTTCATTGGGTGCATCCGGACTAGGCTGTGGCTCATGCATTTTCGCTGCATGACGCCCCTGCCCAAACGAGGTCCCGCCCCAGGGATCGCCAAGCGGCTTAGACCAATACAAATTCTCCGCTTCACAATTAGTGCCCAAAGCGGGGCGTCCCTTAGCATCAACCGGTGAACCTTTGTGCGTGGGCAATCGGGTCAAAATATCTTCTAAATCGCTCTCCAGATCGCGAAGTTCATTATCGTCGAAAACCTTTTCGAAGATGTAAAAACCATGTTGCCAATACGAACTGAGAATTTCAGGTTCAATGGCCCCCGAGGATGTCCAGCGAATAGGGCCTCGATTATCTAGTGCAAATGCCCTAGACGCACCTTGGGACATATAATTAACAACATCAATCTCTTCGACTTTCGGATCTGTTAAAACTGTCCTCATACTGTCTATCCCCATTGAGACTACTCTTCAGGCCAAGGAGTGAACTTACCAGTATAAATCTAACTCATTGAGTTCATATTACATGCCAACGGGGTGGTAATGGCACCACTTTACCGCAATGTGATGCCCCTCGACAAAACCAACACTTCAATATTTCAAAAACCCAACAGTGGGCGCAAAAAAAGCGCCACTCATTGTCTCTAAATTCAAAATCCAACATATTCGAGTTTTTTCGTCCTCACCCCTTTTTAATATCATCGTAGAAACTCGACATGCTTTCCATCGTCTCGCCGAACTCGGTGAGAAGTTCGATAAACATGGAGCGCACATCGGACTGTTCGTGCATCATGCCCGCACCCTGCCCAGCAGGGTATGAAACTAACTCGCGCGGCTGATACCTATCCATCCTCT
>MDTE01205325.1_pt1 | contig 10765 bp, 9 predicted proteins | sample 811231 | NCBI WGS metagenome assembly MDTE01 (sample SAMN05326651, study PRJNA326480) | marine metagenome | isolation source: seawater | place: Indian Ocean: Red Sea | collected 2010 | reverse complement strand
GAAGGGCGTATCGATAAGCCGGACCATACTGAGCCATATGTCGTGTTCTCGATATGACCTGTGCTACGCGCAGTCCTACTCCCTCGGTTCAGTATGATGGATCTCCGATTTGCGTTTGTCCGTTGGACGAACGGGCCGATGGGGCGGTTCCGTAGGAAAGAAGACGCAAATCTTCGGGGCAATCAAGGCAGCGCCGGACCCACACAACACAAAAAGCCGACCCTCCGCAGAGGATCGACTTTCTATACTCAATGAGTCGCCTGTAGAACTGCTATTTTCGGTCGTCTGACTGCAGTTTTCTAAGCGACTTGGCTGCCTTGTCGAAGCAGTGGACGCTCTCGGCGGCCGTATCGGAATCCTCGCCGAGATAGGGGCGGAGCTTTTCGGCCAACTCGGGTGAATTCTCGCCGGCGATCGAACGGGCGATGAGACTCGGCAATGCCGGGACACCGTCCTCACTGTAGAGGTCGGCTACGGTCGTTCCGAGTGCTTGAGCGATGCCTTCCAAATACTGGACGGAAAGCCTGCGGGTTCCACCTTCGAGCTGGGTGTAGAAGGGACGAGAGATGCCCATTTTTTCGGACACGGTCTTGGCGGACATGCCCTTGGCCTTCCTCAAATCCCGAATCCGCTTGCGAATGTCGACAGCCATGTAGTTTTTCCTAATCGATGCTCGTCACCGCAGAATGCAACATCAAGTGAAGAATCGCAAGAGTGCGTGTCTCTGTCAATCGATTTCAGGGTACACGACGCCTGACGTTTTCTAAGTGTATGGAAAATAATATGTTGGTGAAGGTTCTGGAGCGGCCATTTATCAGGCTAACAGTTGTGGGGTTGGCCTGGATCCTGGTCGACTGCCTGGACGTTCAGGTTGCCTATCAAGCGGATCGGTTCGCGGCCTGGATCAGCGTCTCAGGCTTTCCGGCTGCGGGTGTCCCTTGGGCCGCTTGGCTATTTGGCGCCATCGGTGTTGTCGTTTGTGCCAGATTCCGTGTCGACGGTGACGGTGACGGTGACGGCGACTCATCCAGGATAGGCAGGATCACCGGCTTTATCGTCGTGATGACGGCGATGCGACTTGTCTCGTTGATCCCGTCCGTCGGGGGCCTCTTCCCTCCGATCGGGGTGATCTGGTCGCCGCACGTGGCGTGGTCTGTGCCACTGGTCATTCTGCTGATTGGCTCGTTCGATCAGGTCTCGCGACTGATCTCGGGCAGGTCACGGTTGGTCGGCGGCGTTATGTGCGCGGTCTTCCTCCTGCTCTACACGCTTTATGCTTTGTTCTTCGTCAGGACCACGATCCTTCACGGTGATGAGTCTCAGTACATGATGATCGCCCAGAGCCTCGTGGAAGACGGCGACATGGATCTGGCGAACACGGGGCCCGAAGACCACAAGGCGTATCACCAGCTAAGCGCTGTTGAGGCGCACAAAGCACCCGGTTCTCCCGAAGGCAAAGTCCACAACATTCATCCTGTCGGAACGCCGCTGATCCTTGCCCCCGGCTATTGGATCGGTGACTGGCTGTGGGGCCATTCCCGGCTGGGATCCGTCCTGATGCTGGCCGTCGCCGCGGCCGTCGTTGTATGGATGATGTTCCGCCTGCTGTCGATGGGTGGGTTCGACTCCGTCACGTCGGGAGTGGTGGCGGCGATTGTTGGTGTCAGCCCCCCACTCTTCACATACAGTAATCAGATCTATCCCGACGTTCTCGCCCTGCTGTTTTCTCTTCCCGCTTTAGCGGTGGTGTTCGGACGGTCGACGTTCCCTTCCGGTTACGTCCTCTGTGCTTTTGCGCCCACGCTCGTGCTGCCGATCCTGCACCCGCGGCTGGTCACGATGTTAGGAACGCTCGCACTGCTGATGCTGCTCCGCTTACGGAAGGAAGAAGCGGCCATCTGGATGCTGAAACGAGCGGGGATTCTCTCGGGCATCGCGTTCGTCTGCTACGTAGGTTACCACCTGAACTACACCGGGGACATCTGGGGCGCCTACAAGCCTGGCAATGCATGGAAGGCGTATACACCGACGTTTCGAGGAACGGTCAAGGCGATCGCAGGACAGTGGCTCGACGTGAAGGTGGGGCTGCTGCACAATGCACCGGTGTTCGCATTCGTCGTTCCGGGTCTGTGGGTGATGTGGCGCGATGGTCGTCGATGGGACGTGCTCGCCGTCGTCGGGCTGTTCGTTTCCACGGCAGGCATCAACGCGCTTTCGGACGACTGGCGTTTCGGTTTCTGCTACGCGTCGAGATTCATGGTGTCGTCTCTGCCCGTTCTCATCATTCCTGTGGCCCACTTTCTGCGACGCGGGCTGCCTGGTTCGCCAGTGACGCTGTTTCTCTTCCTGCTGGCCGCTTCAGTCGGTGTGGATACGACGGTGGAGACAATGGCGTTACCCGAAGCGGCATACAGGGGCGATCACCTGAACGATCGGCTGTTCGCCTCGTTCTATCCGCTTGGTGTCCACTTTCCGAATCTTGCGAACCTTGCTCCCATTCCCTGGACCGACATGGCGATGTGGGCCATCGGGATCGGCTTGGGCTGTGCAGTCGGGAAGACATTCCGGACGAATCGGGTCGTGTCACTGGCCGTCTGCATCGCGATCGTAGGGCTCTCACACGCGACGGTGGACTACGCCCGAAGGATGAGGGTACAGACGACGGTCAGGCTGCCACTGATGAAGGCGAATGGTACTGCGGAACCAAAGGTAAACAGGATGGTCAGGCGGTTGACGGCGCGGAACGGAGCCACCAGCGAGGGGCACACGGTTTCTGTCCGTTCCGGGGCAACACAACCGGGTGTCGTTGGGTATGGTGCTTTGCCGACGATGGTGCCTTCTGCGTATACCGTGCGGCTGCCGTACCGGGCCGAGGGGGGTGGTGACGAGACGGTTGGTCACTACGTCATCGTACTACGGAAGAGTGTGCGCGCCTTTGGCAATCACGAGGTCCGCCACTCAGCGCCGTTGCGCGCTGGGAGCGAGGTGGCGCCGATTCGCTTTGTGAGCACATCCGGGAAACGGGTGGTCCATCACATGGTGAGTACGGCAGGTCAGGATGAATTCACACTGAATCGTGCGGAACTGGTGATCAACCTTAAGGAGATCCAGGAAGAGGTCGAGGTGATCCTGGATGAAGCGGTCAACCTGCCGAAGCCGGGTGAGAAGCGTATCATCACGTCGTTGGAGGCGACGAATCTGCCGAAAGGGCACTATCGTGTGCGAGTGGATGTTTCAGGCGTGGATCCCGCGATCTGGTTTCGCCGCCGTTCCGATCCGATCATGTTCGCCGTGTTCAAAGCGTCAGGGGACGAGGGGGTCCGGAAGGCTACCCGATGGAAGCCGAACAGGGGGAGAGCGATGGAGACACCGCCTCCCCCCGGAGACTCCCGTCCACTTGTCGAGGCCTATCTGGTGCCGTACTGGTCGATGGTCCCCGTACTCGGTGAACAGGAAATGCAGTTCACGTTCGAGAACGAGCGAGACGGACACCTGTTTATCGTGGGGGTCTACTCGGGTGAGTTCGATCTGCGGATGGACCGGATTCGTCTGGAGCGACGGATGTTCAAGATTCGCGAGGGCGATTCTTATGTCGATCTTGAGCTATCCGACCACCCTGACTAAGGTCAGAGGCTGTAACGGTCTCGGTAGCAATTGGCGAGGTCGTCTTCCGTCGTGACCATCCATTCGTGAAGCATCTTGCGGAACTCGGACACTCGGGACTGCTGATCGGGGTCGTCGATCAGGTTGTTCAGTCCATCAGGATCATTCCGGAAGGCATACAACTCCTCAGGCGTCCGATACTGGAATTGGCGGGCGCGCGCTTCGACATCTTCATCCTCTTTCGCAGCGGCTTCCATCGTCTTCCAGGTGAGGCCGGACTGTGACTCGTTCTTGAACACCGTCTTCCCATCCGACCACGCGTTGTAGATGTAACCAAACCGCTCCGTCTGAACCGCCCGCATCGGATAAGCATTTCCGGCCGACGTCTTGTGGAACACCGTAAAGACCCGGTCTCTTGTTGCATCCTTCTCAGCACGCAGCACGTTCGCGAACGATGACCCGTCGGCTTCCTCGATCGGGTCCAGTCCGGCGATGTCCAGGACGGTCGGCGTGAGATCGATTCCCGACACGAAGTGACACTCGTCGTAGACACCCGGCTCGGTCACCCCGGGCCAGCGTGCGATCAAAGGTGTTCGGGTGCTGTTCAGGTAACAGTTGGTCTTTGAGAATGGGAAGGCCATGCCGTTGTCCGAGAGGAACAGGACCAGGGTCGTGTCGGCCAGTCCGGCGTGGTCCAATTCGCGCAACACGGCGCCGACCGTGTCGTCGCATCGGCGGCAGCTGTTGTAGTATTGCGAGATTTCGAGGCGGATTTCGGGCAGGTCTGGGAGGAAGCCGGGGATGACGATATCCTCGGGAGAGTAGATGGTGGATGGCGCGGGCAGGTCGCGCACCTCGTCACCAAACTTGGCCGCCTCCTGTTCGCTCCCCACGAACGGCCGATGCGGATCGTGGGCGTTGGCCATCAGGAAGAACGGTCGGTCCTCCTCCTTCGCGCGGGCAAGGAATCGCCGAGCATACGATGCATAGAGATCCGGATTCCGTCCGTGACCCAGGTCACCCGCGTCCTGCTGCTCATCCCATTGGAATCGTTCGACGGGGGCGAGGTGGGTGACCTTGCCAAGGATGCCGTTCAGATAGCCGGCACCGCGTAACCGGTCCTGGAGTGTTTCAACGTGATCCCAGATCGGCTCGAAGCCCATGCCTCCATTCTGATGCGGGTAGCGACCGGTCATCAGGACTTCCCGGCTGGGTTGGCAAACGGCGGCGGTGACGTGGGCGTGACGGAAGCGGATGCCCTGGGAGGCGAGTCGATCGAGGTTGGGCGTGACATCCTCGACCGGGGCGCCGAAAGCACCGACGGCGTCCCAGTTCATGTCGTCCGCTGTGATGAGAAGGAAGTTCACACGGCCAAGTAACCGCGCGAACGGGCGACCGTCAAGGAGCCTGGGCCACTCGAGACACGAAGAAAGAGCAGGCAGAGGCGAAGCCACTAGCCGAAAGAGGGTTTCCTGAACTCGGAACCCTGGCTTAGCCTAACCCCGGAGACGTCTAGCGTCGTGGACCTGAAGACACCGGGCCACCACGTTCTGAAGATCCTCCCGGCTCGACAGCGGCTTGGGGACGTGATCGTCGAAGGGGACACGTCGAGGATCGTCGTCGTTCAGGTCCCAGCAGGTCGTGAGGACGGTGGCCACGGTGGGCGACCTCCGGCGGATCCGTCGAGCGAACTGGTCGCCCGACACATACGGCAGGCTGAGATCGACCAGGGCGATTTCGAACGATTCGCTCACGGAAACCGACTCCCAGGACCGTGGCAACTCAATGGCGAAAGTAGATCCCAAGCCGTGTTCACTTTCAACCGAGATGTCGCCACCTCATCTGCGAACGGTCCCGTGGACCGTGGCCAGTCCGAGCCGGGCACCGATGGTCGCTTTGTTCGTGAAGAAAGGTTCGAAGACGCGTTGTTGCGTCTCGAGGTCCATTCCGGTCCCGTCATCCGTAACGACCAGAAGGATACGACCCTCCCTGTCCTGAGTCGAGACGCGGATCGTTCCGCATTCCGGCAGAGCATCGATCGCGTTCAGCAGCAAGTTCACGACGTCGTCCTGCAGTTCGTCCCGGGTAGCCTGGATCGTAAGCGTTGCGTCGAGCGATTTCACGAGTTCGATCTGTATCCCACGGCCCTGTGCTTCGTCCTGCCACCTGGGCCGAACCGTCTCGATCGTCTGTGATACGGTGTCGTTCGCATCCACGGCGCGTGACCGAACAGGCGTTCCGTGTCGCACGGCCTAGCTGAAACGGGCGACGAGATCCCGTGCCTTGATCGCTGCACGATGGATTCGACTGGCTTCGATCAGGAGTTCCTGGTCCTGGACGTTCTGTTCGAGATACTCGGACGGGCCGAGGATGCCCGTCAGGATGTTGTTCAGGTTGTGGCTTACGCCGGCTGCCAGGTCACCGGCCACGCGCACGCGTTCGGTACGGATCAGGTCCGATTCGGATCGACGGATTCTGCTCAGCATTTCATTCACGCGATCGGCGACCTGAACGAGCTCTCCCTCCGCTTCGAACCGAACGGGCGTGGAACCGTCGTGCGGGGTGACTTCAGAGAGTCTGGCACACAGTCGATGGATGGGCGCGAGCATCGATCGTCTCACCGATGTCACGATCAGAAAACCCGTGGTGAGGACGAAGGTCCCGAACAACAGCAGCATCACATTCCGGGTATGGAGTCCGGAGGCATAGAGCGTTCGGGGCAGGCCACGCGGAGCAGGGCCGCGGGCTGTCCGAGGATGTTGTTGATCGCCCCGTAGCCGGTGATGGTCTTCTCGTCTGAGGTCTCGACGACCGTGTCCACGGGATCCGTGACGGAGAAGAAGGTAGACTGCCACTCGGCAGCGTCGTAGAGCAGGCTGATCGCCCCGTTCCCACACCTGATGTCGTGACGGATTGTGTCGCCGACTCGAGTCAGTTGACGAGCAGCATGGAAGAGTCATCGGTCGTAGCTGGACGGGAAACCGCAAGCATGGGACCGTCGGACACGGACAGGATGCCCTTGACCGGTTTGCCGATCAGGCCTGCTTTCGAGAGCTGATGGGTGAGTCTTTCCGGATGGATGTCGGTGGAATCGCCGAATCGACGGGAGGACAGGATTCTGCCCGTTCGTCGAGCATTACGACGAGGACCGGAATGGCTGGTGTGGCTGTGTCGATCGCACCCGGCCGGTTCGACCAGTCGATCGCGAATCGATCGAGGTCGTCCAGGCCGCGCTCGTAAGCGTTTACGCTACGTTCGATACGAATCCTGACCGCCTCCTGTTCGAGCGAGGAGAGTTCACCCTCGAGGAGGAAATCAGAGGTGACATACAAACAGCCGATAAATGTGATGCCCGTGAGGGAGGCGACTACACAGATTGTCTGACGCAAGGTCATGGCGCCCTTTCGCGCTTAGACCCCGACCGGAGGTTGATGTTTCCACCTCCCGACAGCAGAACAGGGGACCCCACCACCGGGCCCGATACCCGGCGTATCGGTAGCGTCCGACCCAAGGATGCACACATCCGTGTCATCTCCCAGTGACCCAAATCACAGGGGCGAATTTTGGTTTTCAGGACGCTTTTTCGAGCTCGCACCAGTGACTGAGCGCATTGCCCAGTTTGGCGGCCGGCTTCGAGATCGCGGAGACTGAACCGTTGAGGACGTTCCACCGTAAGGAGAGGTCAAAAGCCAGTGTATATGGGCGTTTTGAGGCATCTTCGGTTTCGATATCGCCCACGGAGACACCTGTCAGAAGGTCGTCCTCGAAGGTGATATCCTCGAGGACGGCACGGTGTCCATCTCCGATTCGGACAGTGGGCGTATCCTGATCGGAGAGAGTGATTTCGATCGGGAGATCACCATTGTAGGTGTGGATGCGCCCCTTCCATAGACCGGAAAGTGCTGAATTTGAAACAAAGGTCATTTTTTTGTTTAGGGTATTGTTATCGATCATTTCCGCCGATGGGGCGAAGTCCGGGAGACACTCAGCCATCACCGTATCGGCGATCTCGACGGGCAGCTCGTTGCTGGCGTTACACATGACCGCGACGGCCAGCCGCTCTTCGGGGACGAACATAAGTCGGGTGCGCACACCGCCCATGCTTCCGTCGTGGTTAACCGTGCGGTATCCGTGGTTGTCGCTGGTGATCCGCCATCCGATCCCGTATCCGTCTGGCGAATCAGCCTCGCTTGTCGGGGTCTGCATCTCGTCGACCGACGCATCGGACAGGATCGGACGCTGGTCGATCCACGAGGTCTTCAAATGCTGCATGGCGAACCGGATCAGGTCGTGGGGGGAGCAGTAGACGGCGCTGGCCCCGGGGTGGTCGAAATCATAGAACGAGATCGGATGCCCGTTCTGGTCGTATCGCTCAGCCGTGTATGGCGCCAGGTGCGGCCCAATCCCGACGCTGGCGTGTGTCATGCCGAGGGGATCGAAGACTTCGCGTTTGAGGTAGGTGGCGAAGGGCACGCCGGACACCCGCTCGATGATGTAGTCTAGCAGGCCGTATCCGAAGTTGGCGTAGACATATCGCTCGCCAGGGAATCGGACGAGATGGCCGTAGCGGGCGATGGAGAGATCCATGGGAGGGCGTCGCCAGGGCTCATCTTCATGGAAGAAGTGGTAATGGAGAGGGAGTCCCGAGGTGTGGTTTGCGACCATCCGAACCGTCGCTTTGTCTGCTGCCTCCTTCGGGTCGAGTCCGGCCTGGCCGTCTAAAGCGACACCTACGTGTGCCGTGACCTTCGCATCACTGAGATACGCATTGATGGGCGCGTCCAGGTCGATATTGCCCTGTTCGACAAGCGTCATCAGAGCGGTGGCCGTGACCGGTTTGCTGATCGACGCTAGCGAGTAGGCGATGTGTGGGTTCGATCGAACCTGTCTCTCACGATTCGCCCATCCGAAGCCGTCCTCCCAGACAATTTCACCGTCCTTCGCGACGGCAAGGGCGAGAGAGGCAATGCTGCGATCGCGGAGCGCGTCGCGGATCTGTTGTTTGATGTGTGAGAAAGCCATTTAGAACCCCAAAACGAACCACGAAGGCACAAAGACACAAAATCAGACGGCTAGGAACTGCTCCCCCTATCCTGCCAGCGGGAGAGGATTCCGTCATACAGCTACTCAGACATCCCTATAGCTCAGGCAATGGGAATTCGTCGCCGGTGCGGTCTATCCAGCCCTGTAACTCAGCCTGTAACTCCTCACGCTTCTCGTTGTGCGTGTCCAGAAATGCGAGGTTGAGCGTCTCGTAGGGGTCCTCGTTCAGGTCGAACAGGACAAGGGGTTGTCCTTCGAGACAAACATACTTCCAACCATCATTCGTTCGTACGCCGCGCCAGGTCCGATTGACGCTCTGGAAACGCTTGCGGACACACTGCTGGATGTAGGCAGATGTCGGTTCCTTCTCCAGGCTCGGCCGATCGGAGATGATGTGTGACGAATAGTCGGTGCCGTCCATCCAGTCGGGGATGTCGATGCCGCACAGGCCCAGCGATGTCGGCGCGAAGTCGACGTGGTTGAACGGGGCGTCACTGAATTCCTGAGAGCGTGCGCCTCCGGCGGGGAGGACGATACACGGTATCCGAAGGGCCTCTTCATATGGATTGCTCTTCCTGAAGTGACCGTGCGAACCGTGTGAGTCGCCGTGATCGCTGAAGAAGAAAACGTGGGTTTCGTCCGAAAGGCCCTGTTCTTCGAGTGTCTGGAGCACGCGGCCGACGTTCCAGTCCAGGTTCTCGATCATCGCATAGTAGCCGGCCAGGTCCTTGCGAGCTGGCTCTTCGATCCGAGGGATCTTCGGGACATTCGGCCGTAGCTCCAACGTTTCAGGGCAGTATTTCTCGAGGTATTTCGGTGGTGCGACATATGGGTCGTGGGGTGGTTGAACGGAGAGCACGCTGAAGAACGGTTCCCCGGGCTTCTGCTCCTTGATGTAGCTGAGGAGCTTGTCGGTCAGGGCGTCGGTCTCGTAGGTCTGCAGTTTCTCTGTGAGTGGCTCTTTGTCGTCGCGGCCGTGGTGATTGTGACCGTGCACCCAACAATCGTACTGTGCGTTGTTGTTCTCGTAGCCGATCCAGGTCTTGAAGCGACCGCGAGCCTCCCGTGGGACATACTCCATCTTGTTGCTTCCGACCAGATGCCATTTGCCGAACCAGGCGGTGTCGTAGCCTGCCTCGTTGAAGGCATCAGCAATTGTCGGTAGGGACGTGTCGAGCGTCTGAGGTGTACGTTGAGTTGCCTGATGGGTGTAGCGGCTGGTGATCAGAGATCCCCTGAAAGGCGTGCACCACGGGCAGCCCGAAATGGCGTGCCGGAACGGGACACCTTGCGCGGCTATGCTGTCCAGATTTGGGGTGTTGGCGTTTGGGTCGCCCATATGCCCCATCGCGTGGGCGCGGTGCTGGTCTCCGAATATCCAGATTACGTTTTGCATGGTTCTCCATGGCTGAACTCCGACGTTTGATCGACAGCCATCAATTTGGGCGGCGATCACCAAATTCGCAACGGTTGCAGGATCAATCACGTTACAGTGCAATAGCTAACGGATACCTTTAAAACAGACTAGGATCGCAGTACTTCGTCGACCGCCTGAACGGTTCCGTCTATGTCCTCCTCCGTATGCGTGAGTGAGAGGAACCAGGGATGAGTCGGATGCAGGTAGTGACCGAGTCCCAGGCATCTCTCTAGGATTTTGAAACAGCGATCCCGGTCGGTATCATCAACCGTCGGTGACGGCATAGGGCCACAGCCGACGAGTTTGTAGGAGAGACCCACGCGACCAAAGGCGTCGTTCAGTCCGGTGATCAACCGATCACCGAGTCGCCACTGGTAGGCGATCCCCTTCTTTCGTTGGAGCTCGGAGAGGGTTGTTCGTATAGCGGTGAGAATCAGCAGGTCAGACTGGAACGTGGCGGTCATCCAGGTGGATCGCGTCTCGGCCGAGCGGAGGATCTCCTGTTTACCGACGAGGAAACTTCCGGCGTAGCCGTTGCTGATGGCCTTGCCGAAGGTGGAGATATCGGGCGTCACGCCAAAGTGATCACCCGCGCCACCCAGGGCGACCCGGAATCCCACCTTGGTTTCGTCGAACACGCACAGCGCCCCATAGTCCTGCGCCAGGCCTACACATCCTTCCAGATATCCCTCCAGAAGGCCG
>MDTE01162571.1_pt1 | contig 10765 bp, 10 predicted proteins | sample 811231 | NCBI WGS metagenome assembly MDTE01 (sample SAMN05326651, study PRJNA326480) | marine metagenome | isolation source: seawater | place: Indian Ocean: Red Sea | collected 2010 | reverse complement strand
CGATTTACAATGAATTAATTCTTAATGCTAGGTTCTTAAATGAAAAATTCAAAACGTGGTAATGTTGATCCATTTATAGTTATGGATGTTATGGAAGCTGCACGTGAAGCAGAAGAATCTGGAAGAAGAATTATTCACATGGAAGTAGGCCAGCCTGGTACTCCTGCACCAAAACAAGCAACAAGCTCTGTAGTCGAATCCATGACCAAGAACAATTTAGGATATACAGTTGCTTTAGGTTTACCAGAATTACGTAAGCGTATTTCTGAATTATATGGGGAATGGTATAACGTAGATATAAATCCAAAGAGAATAGCCATTACTCCTGGTTCTTCCAGTGCATTTGTAGCATCTTTTACTTCTCTTTTTGATTCAGGAGATAGAGTAGGCATAGCAGCTCCGGGATATCCTAGCTATAAACAAATACTTAAAGCACTTGATTTAGTACCTGTAACCATCCAGACAATCATGGAAAATCGATTTCAGCCTTTACCACAAAATTTACCAAATAATGACCTCTCGGGGTTTTTGATTGCATCTCCTGCAAATCCAACTGGCTCAATGCTTGATTACAAATCTTTATCAGATTTGATACATATATCTCAAGAAAATAACATTTCGTTTATAAGTGATGAAATATACCATGGTATTGAGTATGAAAAAAAAGCAGTTACTGCGCTAGAGATAACAGATGACTGTTACGTTATTAATTCATTTTCAAAATATTTTTCTATGACAGGTTGGCGAATAGGATGGATAATTGTTCCTGAAAATCATATTCGTCAAATAGAAAGTATAGTACAAAATATGTTTATTTGTGCTCCACATGTCAGTCAGGTGGCTGCAATTGCTGCAATAGATGCCAAAGATGAGTTAGAATATAACATGTCAGTCTATCGTGAAAATCGCAGTTTAATGATTGAGGGATTGGCTAAAGCCGGCTTCACTGAAATTGCTCCACCAGACGGTGCTTTTTATATATACGCAGATATTAGTAAATTTAGTAATAATAGTTTTAAATTTGCTCGTGATATTTTGGATGAAGCTGGTATCGCTATAACCCCAGGATTTGATTTTGATGCAGAGAGAGGTAATGAAACAATTAGATTTTCATATGCTGGTACAACAGATGATATGAAAGAAGGGTTAAGTAGACTATATAAATTTATGAAGTCGAAAGATTTTATTTAATTAGGAGATATGGGAGATAAATATGAGTGAAGTAAAAATGATAATGGTGGGAGATACTAACGTTGGCAGGCCTAATCCTGATTCGGCTTTTGAATCAGTACAACATCTAACTCAAGATTCTGATATAGCATTTTGTAATTTAGAAACAGTACTTGCAGATGCAAAATATCTATCTCCATATGATAGAGTTACTCTCCCTCGTTCTGATGAATCGGTTCTTGATTCATATCTAAAAGCTGGATTTAATGTTATGAATCAAGCAAATAACCCTAATACTTATCATGGACTAGACCCATTAATCAGAGCTGTAGAAGTATTAGATCAAGCAGGTGTTATACATGCTGGTGCCGGACACAATCTTGAAGAAGCAAGAAAGCCAGCATTAATTGAAAAAAATGGAGTTAAAGTGGCTTTTGTTTGTAGAACTTCTGTTGGTACACCAGACATGGGGGCAACTATTGACACACCAGGTGTTGCTTTTTACCCGATATATACATCATATGAACCAACCACACGAGTACATTCAAATCCAGGATGGTTCCCTATAATTCGTACTACTCCTGATCGCGGGAAATACCGTGATGAACTTGCTGAAGATATTAAAAAAGCTAAGGAAATAGCAGATATAGTGGTAATGTCTTGGCATTGGGGGCTTTCTCCATATCAATTACATCCAGGTGCTGGACCAGGGGATGTGGAAGTAATGGAATATCAGAAAGAAATGGCACATTTTGTTATTGATTGTGGAGTAGATTTAGTTTTAGGACACCATTCTCATCAACCACAACCAATTGAAATATATAACGGAAAAGCTATTTTTTATTCCTTGGCTAATTTTGTACACGACTTAGCGGATTTTAAAGAAATTAAATTTATGGCAATATTTTCAAAATGCTTGATAAAAGATGGTAAAATTTCACAGCTATCATTTATCCCTGGAACTATTGATGGTAATGGACCTCCAGTATTTGGGAAACCATCAGATCTACCTGATGTTGTTTCTAAGATGCAAGAAATGTCCACTCCATACGGAACTAAATTCAAAGTTAATGATGAAGAGGTAGTTATTCTCTTATAATCATTTCTTTGGAATTCCAAGATGAAGTGCTAAATAATCTAATAGAGATGAAAGATTTTCTGGATTTTTTTCAATACTTAAATTACTTGTCATCGGTGTAATTGAGATCAGATCATTTCGTACTGCCCAGACATCAGTATTTTCTGTCTCATCCCAATCAGGTCTAGTTCTCGTAACCCAATGAAAACGTTGCGTTCGGAAATCTTCCACATTTATTGAATCTGAATATACTCGATCAGCTAAGTTAGCTTGTGTTATCCCTTTTATTTCAGAGAGTTTTTTATTTGGTAAATTTATATTGAGTAAAGATATATCCTCATATATCTTTGATTCAAATACTTCGGCCATTAATGTCGCAACTTTTGCTCCGATTTCAAAATCATCTGGTGTTAAGGAACCTATTGAAAGAGCAATTGAAGGTATTTTTCTTACATATCCTTGTAGGGCTGCTCCAATTGTTCCAGAAAAGACAACATCGTCACCGAAATTACTTCCATTATTTATACCAGAAATCACTAAATCTACTTTTCCAATTAATGTTTCAAGCCCGAGAATTGCTGAGTCGGCAGGTGTTCCACTGGTTGCGTAGCAAGGAAATTTGATATTAGAATTTGGCAAATCATTTAAACAATTTATCGTAACTGGGGTAAATAGGGAAATAGAACAACCAGCTCCACTACAGTTTTTATTTGGAGCAACGATTGAAATTTCATGGTTTTCAGACAACGCATTTGCTACAGCCCATATTCCTGGGGCATAAACGCCATCGTCATTTGTTAGTAATATTTTCATAAACTTTCCTTAAATTATTAAATTATCAATAAGCCTTGTTTTGCCAATGGAAACTGCAATTAATATAATTGATCCTGGCATAACGGTAGATACATCCTCAAAAGTAAATTTATCACGAATACTAATATATTCAATTTTTATTAATGATTCTTTTAAAAGGTATGTTTGAATAGCATAAATAATAGAATCTGAATTTACTTCTCCATTCAAGTATAAGCTTTCAGCATGTTTTAATGAAGCGTATATTTTATTTGCTGTTTTTCGTTCGCTTTGATTCAAATGGATATTTCTACTACTTAAAGCAAGTCCATCCTTCTCGCGTACTGTCGGAATTGATACGATTTTTACTCCATGATTTAGATCATTATTTAATTTATTGATTATTAGTAGTTGCTGGAAGTCTTTTTGACCAAAGTAGGCATTATTGGGTTTTGTTATATTTAGTAATTTGGAAACAATTGTTGAAACTCCTCTGAAGTGACCAGGTCTTTTTTCACCTTCAAGTACAGAGCTAAAACGATCATTAATCACACTAGTTTGGAATCCACTGGGATACATTTGTGAGGTTTCTGGTGCAAATAATATATCCACTCCTAAATCAGATAGTAGTTTTTTATCTTTTTGAAAATTTCTAGGATATGTATGAAAGTCTTCATTTTCCGCAAACTGTGCTGGATTAACAAATAGAGTAACTATAGTAGTAGTGTTTTGTTTTTTTGAAGCATTGATCAATTTGATATGACCTTCATGTATCGAACCCATCGTTGGAACTAGGCCAACAGGTTTATGGGCTTTATTGGATATACTTTGCATCAGTGGTATAGATTTTATTATCTTCATAAATTTATGAGAAATTTTTTTTCATTATTTCTGCAACTTCGTTTTTGAGAAAAGATGAATTTGTTTTATTTGGAAAGGATTTATTTTCAACATCACTGATAAATTCTTTTATTGCATTTTGTATAATTTCACTGAGATTTATATATTGTTTGGCATGCTTTGGGCTAAAATCAGGATATAATCCTAGAATATCGTGTATTACTTGAACCTGGCCATCGCAATATTGACCAGCCCCAATACCAATTGTTGGTATTGAAAGTTTTTCAGTAATAATTTTACTTACTTCTGTAGGTATGCCTTCTAATACAATTGAGTAGGCACCTGATTCTTCTAAACATAAGGCATCATTAATTATTTTTGATGCCTCCGTAACATTTTTTCCCTGAATTTTGAATCCACCAAACTGATTGACTGACTGAGGTGTGAGTCCGATATGCCCCATTACAGGTATGCCAATTTTGACCATTTTATTCACAAGTTCAGCTATAGATTCTCCACCTTCAAGTTTAATTGATTGAGCATTTCCTTTTTGTAATAGAGTTCCGGCATTTTTTATAGCAGTAGACTCATCAGTTTGATAACTTAAAAAGGGCATATCAGCAACTATATGGCTTTTAGAAGTTGCCCTTACAACAGCACGTAAATGGTGAAGTATATCATCCATTGTTACCATAACAGGGGTGTCATACCCAAGCACAACCTGTCCAAGACTATCGCCAACTAATATAATTTCTATTCCAGAGGATTCAACAATTTTAGCTGTTGAATAATCATAAGCTGTTAACATAGAAAAAGATGAATGTTTTTTTTTCTTAATATCTGTTATTGATGTTCTCATTTTAATCTTTCGATAATTTTATTTCGCTAGAGCTAGGTACCCCACCTAGAGATGATGCAAGTGTAGCGCCTCGAATAATTGCTTCAGACATAACTATAGGAGCTAGGGCATAAATTGATGTAAGGGTTGATCTATCGACATTTTGTTGAGATTCCCACGTAGATATTGAAAAAACAACATCACCATCGCCTGGCATATGGCATGGTTGTATGGACATGGCAAATCCATCTTGTCCTCTTTCTGCAAGTTTGTTAGTTTGGGATTTATCCAAACATAAATTAGTAGCGATTATACCTAATGTTGTGTTTTCTCTAATATTTTGATCTTTATTATCTGATGGTATGGATGAATTTAATAAAGAATCTACATAGGTATCAAAAGTTTTATTTTTTCTATCGAAGGGTTTTGATATGTGGGTTCCAGTTTTTGGGTTAACTATATCTCCAGACGCATTAACTGCTGCAATTGCACCAATTTGTACACCATTATCTAAGGTTATACAATAACTTCCAATACCCCCCTTGAGACACATGTCCCATCCTAACATTTTGGATACAGTAGCTCCGGTTCCAGCTCCAACACTGCCTTCTTCAAATTCAATAGATGCATTTTTTGCTGCTGTGTAACCTTCGGTTATACCGGGGCTGAAATCATTACTCACTAGGTTCAAATCGAATAAAATAGCACTAGGAACAATTGGTATGACATTTGTTCCAATGTTATATCCAACGTTCTTTTCTACAAGATATCTCATTACACCACCTGCTGTATCAAGACCAAACGCACTTCCGCCACTTAGAGATATTCCATGGATTTTTTCAACCAATTGACCCGATTTTAATAAATCAGTTTCTCTTGTTCCAGGTGCAGTTCCTCTAACATCTACACCACCTGTGGCTCCGTTTTCACAAAGAAGTACAGTACAACCAGTGCCTTTTTCTTTATTAGTATAATGACCTACGGTTATTCCCTTAATATCTGTTATTTTTCCTATTTTCATTTATATTCATTTCTCATTTAAATAAAAAAACGACTCCTAAAAGTCGCTGGGATGTTCATATTTTACTTGTCTAGGTCATTAACGATCCCAGCAGTAGTTATCAATTTAAAATAATCTTCGCTCATCCCAGATGTGGACTGCCAGTAGATACTATCAATCATTACATCTTTGGTCAAATATTAATAAATCTTATATACGATATAAAAAACTGACTATTACGGAATTCGAAATTGTAGTAATATACACAATATTAATTTTCTTGAAATACTTTGAAATACTAAGGATAGTAGTTGTGTCGGATAATTTTGGGCAATCGAGTCAATTTAAAACTATAAGTCATGCTTATGGGTTTGAAGATGTCGGAATTGTGCCAGGTGAGATTACAATTAATCCAGACCAAACCGATTTAAGCGTTTATATTGGAGAATACAAACTCGATATTCCTGTGTTAGCTTCTGCTATGGATGCCGTTATGTCTCCCGAATATGCTATATTAATGAGCCAAATGGGCGGACTTGGGGTTTTAAACCTTGAGGGTATTTATTCACGATATGAAGACTACCATGAGATAATTGATAGAATTGTCAATTCTGATGCTACACAGGCTACTAATTTGATGCAAGAAATATATGCACAACCTATTCGAGAAGAGTTGATTGCTGTAAGAATCAAACAAATTAAAGACCAAGGTGCAATTTGTGCAGTATCATTTACCCCGCAAAATGCTAAAAGACTAGCCCCAGTTGCAGTTGATGCTGGAGCTGATTTAGTTGTGATACAAGCAACGGTGACAACAGCAAGGCATCTTTCAAAAAGTAATGTAGGATTAAATTTCGATACGTTAAAAGAAATTGTAAAAGTACCTTTATTAGTTGGTAATTGTGCATCATTTGGCGCTGCTAAAGAACTTATGAATTGTGGTATTGATGGTTTATTAGTGGGAGTAGGTCCAGGAGCTGCTTGTACAACAAGAGAAGTAGTTGGAGTTGGTGTCCCACAAGTAACAGCAACTATGGAATGTGCTGCTGCAAGAGAGCAGTATTATAATGATTCTGGAAAATATGTACCAATATTCACAGATGGAGGTATCAGAACAGGTGGTGATTTGTGTAAATCAATTGCCTCTGGTGCTGATGGAGTAATGATCGGTACCCCTTTTGCTCAAACTGAAGAAGCAATTGGTAGAGGTTTCAATTGGGGAATGGCTACTCCTCATCCAGCCTTACCTAGGGGTATTAGAATAAATGCAGGAGTGAAAGGTTCTATAAAACAACTTTTATACGGACCATCAAGTCGCACAGATGGGACTCAAAATCTCATTGGGGCTTTAGAGGTAGGAATGGGAATGTGTGGTGCATATAATATCAAAGAAATGCAACAGGCAGATTTAGTTATAGCACCTTCCATACGTACAGAGGGTAAAATATTTCAGCACTCAATGTGATATTATATTTTGGTACTTTTTGATTTTTCCCAAAGATTTTCTTTCTCTTCAAAAGATAATTCATTAAATTTTGTTTCTGTTCTAGTGCAATAATTTTCAATTCGTTTAAATCTTGTAATAAATTTTGACGTACTTTCTTGTAAAGCTATTTCAGAATCTATATCGATCCATCTAGCGAAATTGACCAAAGTAAAAAATATATCCCCAAGTTCTTCTTGTTTGGATGTTTTTGTATCAGCTTTTTTGTATTCCAATATTTCTTCTTGCAATTTTTCTATTACACCATCTATATCTTTCCAATCAAGGCCATAGGAAGCAGCTTTTCTCTGAATTTTGGTGGCATACATTAAGCCAGGTAAATTGGGGGTAACTGAATCTAAAGCAGAAGTTAAGCCTTTTGAATATAAACTTTGTTTTTTTATTTCTTCCCATTGGGACACAACTTCATTTGATGATAGTGTGGTTTTTATGCTAAATATATGTGGATGACGATCTATGAGTTTTTTTTGTAAATTATAAATAACATCATTTATAGTAAATTGGTTATTTTTTTCTGCAATATCTGAATGAAAAAGGATTTGAAGTAAAACATCTCCTAGCTCTTCTAATAAATTTTGTTGATCATTTTTATCAATAGCATTAAGTGTTTCATATGATTCTTCAATTAAATTAGATTTCAAACTTTCATGTGTTTGTTCTTTATCCCAAGGGCAACCATCAGGTCCTCTGAGCATTTGTATTAAGTTGATTAGATCTGAAAATTGTTCAGTTGGATTTATATTTATCATATCTATTTCCTATATTTAATTTATGAATCATTGACTAGTTCTACAAATAGAAATAACATTTTTATATGATAATTCTAGGTAAACTATTTCAAATATTATATAAAGTACTTTTTATAATTAGTATCACATTTATTGCTACTATGTTTCTAGTGCGAATAGCGTTTAATTCTTTGGATTGGTATGACAATGGATTTGATAGACATAGAGTCTATGAGGCAAAACAGTATGTTGGGGGATATGCAGAAAAGTTACCTTTTACACGTATTCAAATATCTGAAATTGCATCAGATATTATTAGTTATTTTAATTCAGAAGAAGAATTTCTTGATGTTAAAAAACAAAATATAAATGGTGAAATTGTCAATGTATTTAATCAAAGAGAAATAGACCACATGTGGGATGTGAAAAATTTACTTGAATTTTTATATCGAATACAAGAAGGATTAATAATTTATGTAATGCTAGTACTTACTATAGGTTTTTTCATGTCTGGTGGAGGGTATGCCCGGCAAATAATTTCATTGATCAATATTTCGTGTTATTTTACAATTTCGTTAGTTTTACTATTTGGTGTAATATCAAGTATTGCATTTAATCAGCTTTTTATTATTTTTCATCAATTAAGTTTCAGTAATGATAAATGGATTTTAAATCCCCTAACATCTAACTTAATTAGATTGTTTCCCACCCAATTTTGGGTGGAGTCAGTAACGTTAATCGGCATGTTGTTGATTTTGTTTTTTATTTCAATCCTCTTATCGCTTTATATAATAAAATGGTGGATTTATTTAAAACAAAAAGAGTCAGAAAATCGTGCTCCTAAGTATTTAAGTCCTGAAAATTAATCTACATATTTTTTTAATATGATACATGAGTTTTGCCCACCAAAACCAAATGAATTTGATAGAACATATTGAACATCGGCGCATCTAGATTCATTTGGAACATAGTCTAAATCGCATTCTGGATCTGGTGTTTCTAGGTTAATTGTTGGGTGAATAATCCCAGAGTTTATAGTTTGGATACATGCTATTGCTTCCATTGCTCCTGCTCCCCCAAGTGCGTGGCCAATCATTGATTTGGTAGAGCTTATAGGAGTTGTAATTGCGTCTTCTCCGAATACAAGTTTAATTGCTTTGGTTTCAATCATATCATTCAAAGGTGTAGAAGTGCCGTGTGCGTTAATATAGTCTATATCCTTTGGACGGAGATTTGCTTGCTTAAGAGCCATGGACATTGCGTTTGCAGCTTGTTGTCCGTTTTGTTCTGGTTGAACGGGATGAAATGCATCTGAGGAAACACCAAATCCTATTATTTCCCCATAAATTGTAGCATTTCTGTTTAATGCATGATTGAGTTCTTCTAATATAATAGTTCCTGAACCTTCGGCTGGTACAAACCCATCTCGATTTTTGTCAAAGGGTCTACTTGCCTTGGTAGGATCATCATTATTTGTTGATAAAGCTCTCATAGAACAAAAACCAGCTAAACCTAATTGACTAATTCCGGCTTCAGTTCCTCCAGTTATCATAATATCTGTTGTACCTCGTTTGATTATTTCAGCAGCTTCACCTATTGCGTGTGTTCCAGCTGCACAGGCAGTTGCTATTGTGGCGTTATAACCTGTTGCCTTTGTAAATCTACTTACGGCAGCTGATGCCATGTTGGGTAGCACTGTTGGGATGAAAAAGGGGGATATTTTTGACCCTCCTCTTGATACTAAAGTTCGTACGGAGCTTTCTAGGGTAGGAAATCCTCCATTGCCATTTCCCAATATGACTCCAGTTTTATTAAGATCAATTTTACTTAGATTTAATTGGCTATGTTCAACAGCCATAAGGGCTGAAGCTATAGCTATTTGGATGAATCTAGATAAACGATTAGATTCTTTGACTTCAATAAATTCATGTGGGTCAAAATCAGATGCTTCCCCTGCTATTTTGCAGGGGTAGTCTGTGGTGTCACAAAGAGTCATAGGCCCTATTCCAGATATACCATGAATTAATTTATCCCAAAAATTATCTACATCATTTCCAAGAGGTGAAATGATTCCCATACCAGTAATTACAACTCTAGTAGAATTTGTATTCACATTCTCAACCGTCAAAATGTTCAAATGATAAATAAAAGTGACACAATTTGTAGTATATGACAAAGATTATAAATTGAGAAGTAATGATTTAGGAATTAAATACATAACTTTCTTTAGATATTCCCAATATTTTTTCACGAGCTTCTGCAGCAATAAATAAAGAACCTGTTATTAGAATTAAATCATCAGGACCTAATGTGTTTTTTGCTATTTCAATTGATTTTTTTATTGAGTTAACCGTTGAAATTGTGACACCAAAGTGTTTAAAAGTATCTTGAAGGACATTTATTGGGGTATGTTTGGGATGTCTTGAATGAGTGGCAATATATTTTGTATTACCTTTATCATTTTCTAATAGAATCTTTATCATATTTTTAATGTCTTTATCTTTTGATGTTCCAAGGATTATGGTGATATTGCGAAAAGTATAGTTGTCATGTATTGCTTGTATCATTTTTTCGACTGAGTAAGGATTATGAGCTCCGTCTAATATAATTAAAGGATCAGTAGAAACCTTTTCAAGTCTACAAGGCCAGTAAGTGTCTTTAAATCCTGTATCTATTGATGTTTCTGAGATAGGGAAGTTAGATTCTTGTAACAATTTTGCTGTTATAAATGCTGTTGCAGAATTCTCTATTTGATAATCACCAATCAGTGGAATTGTTAATGTGGTTTTTCCAAATTCAGAGTTTAAAGTATATG
>MDTE01151817.1_pt1 | contig 10765 bp, 5 predicted proteins | sample 811231 | NCBI WGS metagenome assembly MDTE01 (sample SAMN05326651, study PRJNA326480) | marine metagenome | isolation source: seawater | place: Indian Ocean: Red Sea | collected 2010 | reverse complement strand
TGGCCCACATGCTAACCGTCAATCTCGTGGAGAACTCCATATTTCTACGGAATCTGTCCCTTCCTTCCTTTTCGGGCATGTTCAGAGCCAAGTGAAGGCTGGTAGCGATGTCTTCCAATCTCCATGGGTTGACTGTCAACGCTCCACGCATCACACGTGCGCTACTGATGAACTCGGAGATTATGACCAGGCCTGTGCCTACAGGCGCGTTTGGCTTTAATTCGCTCAGATTGACGCCTCGCTTCTCCAGCTCCAGCTGTCCGACTCGATTTCTCGCCACTGTGAACTCCATAGGGAAGCGATTAAGGCCATCACGAGTGGCAGTTATCATCAGGACGTCCGCAGCAGCGAAGAAGGACAAGCGGCGTGGCAAGCCAAAATTGCGTTCTAGCCTTTCCTCGTACCAAACCACTATATCACCAGGGTTCTGACCATATTTTTCATTAAGGGTTCGTACCATAGAGGCCACTTCCAGCTGTGTGATGCGATAATCCTCACCTCTCTCGATGGCGCTGATGCCCATGAGGGCGAAGAGGATCTTTCCCTGCCACTCCGGATTCTTACTTAAGAACATGTCGATGGATGTCAACTTCAAGGGAATGCCCTTAAGTCTCTCAAGACGATCGACACTCGCGACAATCTTTTTATTGGGAAATTTCTTACTCCAGAATTCGGCGTCTGTCTCGAAAGTGGCAGTGTTCAGAGTCTCATTGAGACGAGGGAGATCGATACCGACATGGATGCACGAGATAGCAACTTCACGATCATCCACTACGACGGCCAGACTGCCGGCATCATTCATCTCACTACCGTGTCCAAGAATACGGTGGCAAGTGGTGACAAAATGTCTAGCATACTCATATAAATGGAACCCCACTTGGTCTGCCGCTAGGATGCCTCTCAGGAGGTCCTCTCGCCGCGGCATTGTGCGCCAGATCTCACTAGAGGGAAAGGGTGTGTGGAAAAAGTAGCCAATCTTGGCTAAGGTGAGGAATCTTCGTAAGAAGGAGGGCAGCAGCATCAAATGGAAGCCGTGAATCCACACGAGGTCGCCCTTTTGGTATATCTCTACCACCTTGTCCCTGAATAGCCGATTGACTGTTGAATAAGCGAACCACAAGTCCTGCTGGCCTTTCGCACCGATGTCCGTCTGGTTCAATGGCCCATAAACATCAGCGATATGGTGCAACAACAGCCACAGATTCTGCTTGCAGAAGATTTCATAGAATTGATGGTGCATAATCTGGGTAATGAACACCGGATAGCAATTCATGGTGGCGAGCAAATTCGCTACAGCCATTTCTTCCTCTACTGGCACTGGTGCACCATTGTAGCGTACACTACCCACCCAACAGATCTTGTCAGTTCCACCATCTAGGCCCATGCGTAATGCCAAGAGGTTCTCCTTATTCCATACAGCCGCCCACTGCCCTTTGTCGTCCTTGCTCAGTGTCACAGGCAAGAAGTAGGATACCACAGCCACACGGTCAGATGGACTCAGTTGGTTGTTCGTCTTGGCACGCCGGCCCCAATTTGTCAGCTGCCTAGCACGGAAGGAGGATGACTTTGGCACTTGACTCGGCGAGCCTGGCGTACTACTCCCCATATCTGGCGATCCCGGTGAAGTCGATGTCTCCGGTGCCGGTGGCACGTCTAAATAGTCACACGTTGCCCTAGTGCTGGTGTCTACTATGTTCTCTTTACCTATTCTGGGCTGCAAGCCTCTCATTATAGCCCCATTCGCCTCCCACCGCTGGAATTTGCCCCCCGCAAACACACAGTACCTATACTGCACTGTGCTCTTCTCCCGCGGCACCGGCAGAAAGATGGCCCCCTTGGTGCTCCACCACGGGTAGTCACCCGGTGTCGTCACCAGAGGGACAGCCCGCTCTGGAATGTCACACCCCAATGCAGGAGCAGGGCCGCTCACTCGGATCTCCTCCCCAAGAGCGATCTCCCCAGCGACCTAGAGTGAATGAGTGGTGTGAATGAATAGATGACGAGAAGACGGAAAAATAGAAAGGTTAGATGACGCTATCACTGACCCACACGGCTTAAGGGCTGATATTTGTAGGCCAAAGGTGAGCCTGACTTCCCTCGAGTCGCCGTAAGCCACAAAGAGACACTCACCCTGAACATGCACTCCATCATGGCTTCATTCATGATCAACTTCTCGACTAGAGCCTACTAGATGCGATACTCACAGCCGTGTGACTACGATCTTGATGTAACAAGGGCACGCTTCAAGTGACTTGGTAGAAGAACGCCCAGGCTCTGCTCATGCGCACTAATCAAACAATTCCCCGCTACAGCGCTAATATCAAAAGCCCTAGAAATAAAGCTGTAATATCACGGAATCACAATGACCTTACGGAGGTGGTGTTATGGTGATTTTCCCCGAATCGGGCTATGTCGATCTTATAAAAAAGGGGTCGACAAGGAGGTCCGCAAAAACTTCTTTGGTCTTTATCTTTGCGGGCAACAGACTGTATGAGTGCAATGGCAGACGACGACATGGAACCTGTGCCTGACTCAGAAAAGACCCCCGTGACTATTGTGACTGGGTTTCTTGGCAGCGGAAAAACGACTCTAGTGAACTACATTCTGAAGGAGCAGACTAAGTGGAAGATTTGCGTGGTGGAGAATGAGTTTGGCGAGGTGGCTATCGACGATGCCTTGGTGAGTGATAACATCGCCGCCCGAGAAGACATCATCACGATGGACAATGGATGTGTGTGCTGCAGTGTCCGTGGCGATCTGGTCCGCACTTTTGGTATGTTGAATAGCCGCAGAAAGGACTTCGATGCGATCATTATCGAGACGACGGGTTTGGCCGACCCTGCTCCTATTTGCTTTACTTTCAGCAGCAATGCGCTGATCATGGATAACTTCCGCATTGACAGCGTAGTGTGCTTGGTTGACACGAAGCACGTCAACCTGCATTTGGATGAGGAGAAGCCTGAGGACAGCATTAATGAGGCAGAGAACCAGATTGCTTTTTCTGACCGTATCATCCTCAACAAGTGTGATTTGGTTAGCAAGGATGAGCTCGAGGACGTTGTGGATCGCATCAAGAGCATGAACAGCTTCGCGAAGCTCATCAAGACGGAGAGGTCGAGAGCCCCTCTTGACGAGGTGCTGGGCATTGGGAGTTTCAACCTCGACAAGATGGTGGAGATTGACCCAACCATTGCTGATAAGGACGAAGACGTCGATGATGGACACGTACACGATGAGCACTGCAACCATGACCACGGTCACGAGCACGCTCACGAGCACAACAAAGTAGACGAGGGACATGTGCACGACGAGCACCACAATCACGATCACGAGCACGGACACGAGCACGGACACGAGCACAAGGAGAAGGGGGATGGACACGACCACGCTCACGAGCACAGCCATGAGCCCCAGCCTCCTACGAAGAAAAAGAAGAGGCACAACCTTAGCCTCGTCTCCTCGGTGGGCTTCACCATTAAGGGTCAGCTGGACACTGTCAAGTTCAACGAGTTCATGACCAAGCTGCTGGAGGAGAAGGCCAAGGACCTGTTCCGTACCAAGGGTGTCCTAGCCTTCGCCGGACAGGGCGACACCAAGTTCGTCTTCCAAGGTGTGCATGAGCAAGTGAACTTCGGCCCTGCAGAAGCTGAGTGGGGGAAGGACGAGGACAGGACGAGCAAAATGGTTTTCATAGGCAAGAACCTGGACTATGAGTTTTTCAAGAAGAAGCTCGAGGAGGCCGTGGCTGAGGGACAGGACAATACAGTCATCATGCACAAGCGAGCGTGAACCACTGGTGATTGAAATAACAACTGACAAACGCGTGTAAGTAAACGAAACGGATTAGATCGTCATGGCTACTGTGAATATCGTATCAAGAAGGCTCTAGCAGAAGGCACTTATGATTACTCGGCGTCTCTCCAGGCAAAGAGGGTCGTGGCCTGGTGTGGGCCATGTCTGAGCTGCACACGCAGCACTGACTGCACCGTACCAGGCTCTGGCTTCTCATAATGACCCCGGAACGCCTCTGGGACACTCTCTGGGCGAACATTGCTGGTCTCTTTCTCCAAAGGCAGCCTCGATGCCAAGGTGGTGCCACTCACTCCCTCGAGATCGAAACTCAACAAATCCTCTCTCAATGAGCGATAGCAGCAAGGATTACCCGGCGCGACATCTATCACCAGCTCAAAAAGCTCCCCAAAGGCCACTGGACAGGCCCTTTGACCGTGTTCATCAGTGATGTCGTCGTCACTCAGCTTGCAGTGGTACACGTTCTCCGGCAACCACGGCTCATCACTTTCGCGTTCTCGTGTCTGATAGGCGGCGTCGTGATCAGCCTGATGTTTCAGATGGCAAATAGCCTCTACAAGGGCTTGGATTGAGTGCTTGAGGAATGCAGCCCTAGTAGCGCCGAGCTCATCCCTCTCGTCGAAGCCCACAGTCACGTGCAGACTGCGCAGACGTGGCGTGTGGCAGAAGACTTGGGCCGTCTTGAGCCTAATCGAGTCGGCCATGACCTCTGTGGAGCTATTGCCGTCTCCCGCATGATGCAGATTCTTATCGAAAGGAATGTATGAGAAATGCGTCTCTTCGCTCCTGTCATCCTCACTTTGGGTGGCGTAGCAGCAAAGCACGGCTAATAACCACTCTGGCACGCTGAGCTCCACAGAATTGGCCAAACAGTTATTCTTGACAGCTGTGAGCCAGGCCGCATCTACTTGACAGCGCAAAGAGCGTCCACTATGTAGCTCTCTTCGTGTGGAGCCCGGTAATGCTAAAACTACAGGGTGTGCACTGCTGCCTCCATCCACATCAGCCTCGTGCAGTGCTGGTCGATAGACCCGATGGAAGACAGCAGGGTCAAGTACTTCTTCCCTCTCTATATGACCTGTGTACTGACGATCAGATCCAGCCTGGCCTCGAAAGAGGGCTGGCAGACTGGGAGCGCGTGATTGTCCTTCTGGGAGGGAGAACGTAGGGCAGTGCTTGTGCAGTAGACGATAGATAGCACTCTGCCTTTCGTCAAACAAGTCCAACCTGTCCATCACGTGGCACAAATAGCCACTAGGGAGGGCCATATCGGGTCGAATCACAAAGGTTTTCACGTCAATAGCGAGGTTGTGTAGTAGAAAGGTCATGGTGAGACGTGCATGCAGGCCAACAAAGATCTCCAGTCTCTCGAGACGTGGATAAGGTTCGCCTTTCAAAAACTCCAAAAAACGGCGATGTGGCAAGCCACAATTACTCTTGAGCTCCTGTAGGTTGGGGAACAGCTGCAGAGGGAAGACACTGGGATAGCGACGCTCCTTGACTCTCAGCCAGTTGAATTGGTTTGTCCACGCGTCGGATAAGTCAAAGGAACTGGGGACGCCCAAGTAAGTTGGCTCCTCCTCGTAGTCCAAATCAGACAATTTCGTGCAAATTATGTTGATTTTCCGAATATTAGGCCCCACAGGCAGCTCCTGGAAGCTCATTGCCCCCTCTTGTGTGAAGAATTCCGTCTTAGGTGTAGGGCGCCCCGTACCATTGTCCATCTCGAACAGGGCTACTTTCTTATAGAAAACAAATGCTGTCCATGCGAAAAAGAACTGGGCTACCTCATCAGCCGACTTGAAGGTAAATGTGAGTTCTTCTAGAGCAGGGAACGCCCTCATACTCAACGAGCCCACCACGGCCATGTCGCGATGTTCACTCCTTGCCTCGGGATTGAGAGTCTCATCCACGATGCCGCCACTGTCATATCTGTCATAACATGTTTGATATTGGGATAGCCACTTACGAAATGGCGTTCGCAGGTCACCCTCATATGTGGGGGTAAGCTCGTTTTCCGCCCAGATCTGCTCTGTCTGCACGGCGAACAAGATCGGCCCCACCTCCAATTTCTTGAGGGCTGGCCAAGTTATCCTGGAGCCTGTAGCCACAAAAGCGAGCACCATGTTCGTTGGCCACTGGTTCAAGTCTCCAATCTCCTCTAGCTCGAGGAAGTTTTCAGCCAGGTACATTACAGCGGTCTCCAAGGACCTATTAGCTTGCTCTCCTGACACTATATTGTTTAATAGAGAGGGCGGGAATATATGGCCAGCGGGAATCATGAGGGATCTCAGGTTCCGGAGGAAGCCACCCGTGGTCAAATTATTCAGCGTTCTCATACCAGCGACAAAGGGGTCTTTATAGGACACCTCGACAGATGCGTTACCTTCTGGATAAAGAAGGTCCACGTGAAAGCTTTCGCACTGTTGCAACTTGTTCCGTAAGGGGAATACATCATTTTCCCTCTCAGTCAATCGCCACAACAAATTAACTCCTTGGCCATAAGAGTGGAAACTCTTGAAAGACGACCTGTTCATGGCCCATTCCAAGAACTCACTGATCTCCCTATTGTCGTAATTTCCCCCGATCTCTTGCACTTCGGTCACTTCCAAGCTCTCATCGTACACACGGGGGTCTGCCACCTGAATTAAGCCCCCAAAGTGCAGATGCAGACTTGGTAATTTGTCATCCTCAAACCCAGGTCCTAGATTACCTCCAAGAGCCTTTTCTAGATTGTACAGGCTCAAGCCATCTAAGTTTTCATACACAATACGCTTTGAGCCGCCATCTAGGTCCACTAGCTTCATAATCGTGCTAAGGGGTGCTCATTCCTCTTATAAATTAAAGGCTTTCTGCGCCGACACAGTGGCATTTCAGCGCAATCCAGAGTGTATTGCAGGACAGCTTAGATAGCATATTCACATAGGCTAGAGTGAAATTCTCTCTAGAATCGGAGTGTACTCGGGAGAGCATTGGGAAAGCGGAGAACCGGTCGAAGACAAGAAGACGGCTCATTAGGATGATTCCCACTCGATTTTTACGCAATCAGGGCAAGGATGTGAAGGATAAGAAGAATAAAAAGGCGGAAAAGGGCAAGACGCCTATGGACCGCATCGAGGAGTGCGACAGGGCAGGGCAGTACGAGCTGGACTTCGGACATATGAAGATCTCGACCTGGCCGCAGGAGACGATTATTCTGCCCAACGTGCATATTATCAAGGCGCATGGGAACTTGTTTACGGAGTTGCCTAGCTTCGCCATGTTTAGGTCTCTCGAGTACTGCGACTTGAGCAGGTGCAACTTGGAGACCGTGGACGACATGGATGTGTCACAGCTGTTCAATTTGAAGCACTTGAATCTGGCACGAAATAATTTGACGAAGCTACCTGACGACATCGGACGATTGGTCGCATTAGAGGTGCTCCTAGTGGATAGGAACAAGTTGACGACGTTTCCCGCCAACATGCACAGCATGAGGAATTGCCAGCGGATCGACGCCTCGCATAACATGATCGTGGACGTGGGCACGCTATTGGATCGCCTACCGTCCTTAGAAGATCTCAACCTAGCTGCCAATCCCCACTTGGACGTGAACAAGATGGGTACCCGCTCACGGCGTCTGCACGACAAGCGCGTGATGATGGCAGACAAGAAGAACAGGAGGGCCATGATCAGCAGGGCACTCAATGTGCGCAGGGAGGTGCTGTCGCGCGAGCAGGAGGCCATCTTCACAGCTGTTTATGAAGGGCCTGCAAGAGGGGAGCCGGATGAGCTGCCATAGAAATACTGTTAAACAAATGCTGTCAAAAATGGACAAATTGTTGCTGCCTCGCTACTACCACTCCCTTTGCCTTTCTCACTCACCTACGCTTACTTACCACAGGTAGTCTGCGACTAGAGTCTTCTCCATGAATTTGTTCTCCACGAACTGCACGAGCAGGGTGCCGTCTGGATTGACATGCTTGGGGATAACCTCCTTGCCCTCATCGTCTCCGCTGCGGAGGGTCTGCACAGCCTCGGAGTCCATGTTAGATTCGAACTCGTTCACTACATACTCGGCGGTATCTGTGGCGGCATCCAACCATGCACAAGTAGCGGCAGAGATCTTCTCGGCGATTTCCAGGGCCAGCACGCCTGGTTCAGGGCACTCTTCCTTATCCTCGAAGTCCATGTGATCCTGAACGCAAGTGGACTGACGGCCTTTGTCAGTACCAGAGGTGGGCACTTCAGGAGCAACCGCCACATTGCAGCCAATACCAATCAGGAGCCTGTCGTCTTCAATCTCAATCAGCGTTCCACACACCTTCTTCTCGTCGATCAACACGTCATTTGGCCACTTGAGATAGACACTGCCCTTGGAGACCCTCTCCCGAATAACTGGAGCAATCAAGGTGCCAATGCGAAGGGGCACAAGAGTCAAGGGAATGGACAGCTTTGACTTCTTGATGACCAGCGTCATGTACAGATTTCCGCCCGCACTGTTCCATGTTCTTCCCCGCGTGCCTCTGCCTTCACTTTGGTGTTTGGCTACCACGGCAAGGACATCGTCATTGATAATGTCCTTGCTGTGCCCGCCAGGTACCTCCACATTCTTCTGAAGCAGCTCCTTGGCCTTGTCCATAGTCGAACTCACCTCATCGTACACGATCATGGTCGGAGTAGCCTCCAAAGCCGAGCTTGCGAACCTATTACCTAAAAATGGGCGGCTATGAAGCAAAGCGAACAGGCTCAATGACCTATACAGCCCCATGAGCAAAAGGCCGAAGATAAATCGACCTTCAGTGTCCCTCGAAAGTTTGGCAACTTTGAAGGGTTATCTCGCGATAGAATATGTTCGATTCTTTAAAAAGTATGGCTGAGGGGGCGGCTAGCAAGGCTTCAGAGGCTGCTAGCCAGGCCAAAGCGGTAGCTGAGGCTCGCGTAGACGAGGCTCTTGGCCCGAGGTGCTTTGTCTGCTTGAAGGAAAGCAAGAACACGCGCGCTGTGATCACATGTGTGTGCTGCCTCAATGTGTATTGTGAGGAGCACAAGATCAATCTGGAGGATGGCGATTGCGGCATCAGCAAGAAGAGGGGCGGAAGGTACTGCATCCCCGAGGACCTCAAGGCTGAGGCGAAGTCCATGGGAGGAGTCTTGGCAGGTGCTGCGGCGATGATTGCGGAAGCCGCTGGTGACGGCATGGAGTACGCATGCCCCTTTGCTGCCAAGGGTGAGACGCTGTCGTGTAAACAGAAGTGCGTGAATAGGTTTATGGAAGCTTTCAAGAAGAGCATGGAGGACGCCTTGCGGCTCGAGGAGTTCAAGACTGCTCTAGAGTCTGACAAACTCGACACCATGAGGTACAAGTTACCCGAGAGCATCGATGATGGCTTCAAGACACGCGCGGGAATACTGGCAATACAAGGCGCGAACAAGGCGCTGGGCTTTATGAGCTGGGAGATCGCTCTGATCGGGAACTTGGTTGTGTACGGTGTCAAGGCCAAAGTGCTGATCGACATGTTGCGCAGCTCCTTTGGCGTAGACGATCGCATGATCGAGCTTATCTTTTCGATGAAGAAGCCCGTCATCTACAGCCTCCGGAACCTCAGCGAGTCATGCGACCCGAAGGTCGCCGAGGCTGCGAAGAACCTCTCCTACTCCGAAATCGCGAAGAACATTGTGCCTACGGTGTTCTACTTATCCAGAGAGCACATGCTGGGCCTTCGCACTAAAGACACAGCTCGTCTTCGTCTATCAGATGAGATGGTGACACTACCTGCTGCCTCAGATAAGCTTTTAGAATGGATCCAGCCATGCTTTGGGCCCGCTAATTGGCTGTACAAGCTCAAATTACCTGGAGTACACAACAGTGACGAGTGGACCCGATGGTATTTGAGTCAAGTTTTAGCCAAGGAGGGGTGGTCAGTTGTAGGAGCATCAGTGAAAACTGAGATAGTGCCCCAATACTCTACTGTGACAGAGGAGGACGAGACCAACCCGGGCCACTTTGTGCCCGTGGAGAGCACCATCATGGTCCCTGCTTTCGCAGTAGTAACCCGCGGCAAGGAAGCTATGGTAGTGGTGAGAGGCACCCAGTCTATGGCTGATTGGACTATTAACATCAACATGGTGCCCAAGGAGGTCACTTATTACCGAGGCAAGGACGGTGACAGTAAGTTTGTAGGTCAGGCCCACGCTGGTATGACGAAGGGCGCAGAAGCTATCATTAACCTGTGTGGCGTCGGCAAGATGGTTGATGACCTTTTGCTGAAAGGCTACTCCATCAAGATAGTAGGCCACTCTTTGGGTGCAGGCATCTCCTGCATGATAGCGATCCTGTTGAAGGCCAAATATGCCGAAGAGAGAGAGGAGGGAAAGAGAGATGACGTGCCATTCATCCCATCTATCGGCTTCGGTCATCCACCATGTGTAGACACTCATATTGCTCAAGCTGCCAAGGAGGACGGACTCTGCACTGCTATCGTCAATGAGTACGACGTTGTGTGCCGCCTGTCTGAGTTCAACTTCGCCCCACTGGCAGAGGAAGTGTTTTTGTTCAGGGAAGAAGCAACCAAAGTGGTCTACGAAGATATAGCCGCATTCAAGGCCTATAGTCGCACTTTGGGAGCTGCTTCTCGTATCAACGCTAAAGTACCCGAGGAGAAGGCTGAGGGCAAGGATGCAGCCGATGTCAAGGTGAGAGCAATGAAGATGGAGGAGGATGAGGAGGTTGACGAAGCAGAAGCACCACCCGCTAAACCCAGCTTGACCACCAAGGATAGTATAGAGAGAGAGAAGAATCTGGCACTGAAAGTGACTCGTCTAGCCGTCCCTGGTGACATCGTGCTGTTCGGCACCCTTGCCAATGGAAAAGTCAAGGCTGCCCTCTGCCCCCATGATGCCCCAACGCTCAAGAACATCACTCTGGTGGACTCTATCGTGGACGACCACGACATGGCTGAATACTCCAAGAGTA
>MDTE01134341.1_pt1 | contig 10765 bp, 8 predicted proteins | sample 811231 | NCBI WGS metagenome assembly MDTE01 (sample SAMN05326651, study PRJNA326480) | marine metagenome | isolation source: seawater | place: Indian Ocean: Red Sea | collected 2010 | reverse complement strand
TTTTTCTGATTAAATCTTTTTCTTCATCTGAAGATTTTGAAAAATTTTTATTTTTATAAAAGATATCACCTTTTGTTGGTTTATCCAAAAGTGCTATAATATGTAACAACGTAGATTTTCCGGAACCCGAAGGTCCCGTTAAAGAAACTAATTCACCCATATTAATGCTTAAATTAATATTTTGAAGAACATTAATATCTTTATTATTTCTAATAAATTTTTTTGATATTTTGGAAAGTTTTATAACGTTTTTATTCATATTTTAAAGCCTGCACGGGATCTAATCTTGCTGCCGATATCGATGGAAAAATTGTTGCAAGAAAAGTTATCAATAATGAGAAAAATGAAACTATAAGAATATAACCAAAATTTATTTCTGAAGGCATTTGACTTAAAAAATAAATTTCTTCAGGAAACAAACTTACATTAAAAACTGAAGTTATTAAGACTCTAATTTCTTCAATATATAACGAAAATAATATACCCATAACAACTCCAGTAAATGTTGCCAGAAAACCAATAGTGAAACCTGTAAGGAAAAAGATTTTAGCAACAGAATTTTTGCTTACACCTAAGGTTCTTAATATTGCTATCTCCTTAGTTTTATTTTTGACTAAAATTATCAGACCAGAAATAATATTAAAAGCTGCTACAATAATAATTAGTGTCAATATTATAAACATTACATTTCTTTCAACTTTTAATGCTCCAAAAAGAGATTTATTTAGATCAGACCATGTATAAACATAATGTTTATTAAATATCATTTGTATCTGGCTTTTTATTTGCTCTACATTTTCTGGTTCATTTAAAAAAATTTCTAAGTCAATATCTGTATCGGGAAATTCAAATAATGCCCTTGCATCCTGAAAAGTCATAAAAATAACATTTAAATCAAATTCAGCTAAACCAGTGCTAAAAATTGAAGATACTATAAACTTTTCTTGCAATGGAAGATTGCCAAATGGTGTCTGAATATTCGATGTTGACATTAATGTTACTTCGTCACCAACTGTTAAATCTAATGATATAGCTAATTCTTTTCCTATGGATATTGTATTGCTCTTAAAATTTTTTAAATTCCCTTCTAATATTCCTTCATCAATTAAATCTATTTTCCCAATATCATCGTTTTTGTATGAGCGTATTAAAATTCCTATTGTATTTTCCCTATTTATCAATATTCCTTGCCCACTAAATGTAAGAGATTTTCTTTTAATATCTTTTTTTAAGTCAATAAGTTTATCAATTTCAGATTCGCTAATTTTTTCGTCGTAAGGTTTAACTATAACATGCGGATTAAATCCCAATATTTTATTCACTAATTCAGTACGAAAGCCACTCATAACTGACATAACTATAATTAAAATAGCTACGCCAAGCGCTATTCCAGTAAAAGAAAAAATGGATATCGTCTTTAAAAAACCTTCTTTTTTCTTTGGTTTTAAATATCTAAAAGCTATTACTCTCTCTATTTTTGATATCAATTTAAATTTCTGCTGTTAAGTAATTTGTTTTTAATTTCCTCTAAAGACAAAGATTCTGTTTTTCCATTTATCTCTTTAAACTCAAATTTATCATCACTAGATTTCGAGCCCAAAATTATTTGGTAAGGAATACCAATTAAATCAAATTTTTTAAACTTTGCTGATAAGTTGTCTTCGGTATCATCAAATAAAACATCAATCTTATTTTTAATTAAAAAGCTATATATTTTTTCAGCTTTTGTATAATTTGAGTGGTCATTCTTTTTAAAGCTAGGAATAATAGCAACATCAAACGGAGTTACAGATGCTGGCCATTTCATTATACTGTTACTAAATTTTGCTTCTATAATAGCTCCCACCAATCTTGAAACTCCAATACCGTAAGATCCCATCTTTACATTAACCTTTTTTCCATCTTTTAAATCTATAGAACATTTTAACGGTTTCGAATATTTGTCACCAAAATAAAATATATGACCAACTTCTATACCTTTGGTAATTAATTGATTATCCTTATTTATTTTTTTTTCAAAATCATCTTTGTTATATTTTTCATCAGTTACAGCATAAAATTTATCATATTGCTTTCTTAAATCTTTAATCGATTCATCTTCGTTGTTATGTTTGGATATATCTATGTCAAAAATTCTTTTGTCTGAATATATTTTACTTTCTCCTGTATCAGCCAATATTACAAATTCATGTGAAAGGTCTCCTCCTATTGGTCCTGTATCTGCTGCCATAGGTATTGCTGTAAGTCCTAATCTTTTAAATGTATTAAGATAAGCAAAAAACATTTTATTGTATGACTTTTTGGCCTCTTCATCACTAACATCGAATGAATAAGCATCTTTCATAAAAAATTCCTTACATCTCATAACACCGAATCTTGGCCTTAATTCGTCACGAAATTTCCATTGTATATGGTATAAAATTTGAGGTAATGATTTATATGATTTTATACTCGCTCTAAATATTTCTGTTATTAATTCTTCGTTTGTTGGTCCGTAAAGCATTTCTTTTCCTTGCCTATCTTTAATTCTTAACATCTCTTCACCATAATCATCATACCTTCCACTTTCTTTCCATATTTCAGCTGATTGAATCGTGGGCATTAATAATTCTTGTGCTCCTATTCTGTTTTGTTCCTCTCTAACAATTTTTTCAATTTTTTTCATTATTTTATAACCTAAAGGTAACCATGAATAAATTCCTGTTGAGGATTGTTTGATCATTCCCGTTCTCAACATTAGTTGGTGAGATTTAACTTTAGCTTCAGCAGGATTCTCTTTTAATAAAGGAATAAATAATTTAGATAAATACATAATTTAAATTCTTATTAAATTTACGTTTGTATAAGGTCTCTTTCCAGTCTTTTCTTTAACAGTTTTTCTACAGTTAGTCTTTAGTGCTTCTATCAAATTTTGCTCCTGGTTATAACTTTTTAATGAAAAAGTTTTACATATATCTTGAATTTTATCTTCTAAATCAAAAATAAAACTACCGTTTTCTTCATTGTTCGGAATACCTCCAAACGAAATTATAGGTTTTTTAACGATTGAACCTTTGTTATTTATGATAATTGTTATTTCCAAAAATCCATTATAGGATAAATTTTTTCTATCTTTAATTGACTGAGACTCTTCACCAACACTAATATTTCCATCAACGTACAATCTGCCAGAAGGAGCTTTATCAATAACTTCTGGTTTATCACCAGGGTAAAGTTTTACAATATCGCCATTCTCAACCTGAACAGGGTAAGGTATCTGCATTTCTTTTGCAAAATTAATGTGTTCTATCATATGTCTATGTTCTCCATGAACAGGTATTACTGACTTTGGTTTTACCCAATTATACATTTCTCTTAAATCCTCTCTATTAGGGTGGCCTGAAACGTGTACAAATTCATTTTCTTCAGAAATAACTTCAATACTATTTTTTACTAACTGGTTGTGAAGTTTATAAAGTTTCTTTTCATTGCCTGGTATAATTTTTGATGAAAAAATCACTGTATCTTTATTTTCTAAAACAACATCAGGATGGACATTATTAATTATACGCATCATTGCACCGTTTGGCTCGCCTTGGCTTCCAGTACACAAATATACAATTTTTTCCCTAGAAATTTTTTTTGCTTCTCTTGGATCAATTGGTTCAATTAGATTTTTTAAGTACCCACATTGTTTAGCTGCTTTATAAATTCTGTGCATAGATCTTCCAACTAGTGATATTTGTCTTCCAATTTTACTAGTACAGTAAAAAATACTTTCCATCCTTGCGACATTAGAGGCAAACGAAGTTACAACTATTCTCTTGTTTTTTCTTTCCATGATTTTTAATAAACTTTTTCTTACATCCAATTCAGACCCAGCTTTTCCAGGGCTAAATACATTCGTAGAATCGCAAATCATAGCCAGCACTCCTTTACTGCCGATTTTTTTTAATTTTTTTTCATTAATTGTTTCTCCTATTAGAGGATTTGGATCAATTTTCCAATCTCCTGTGTGTAAAACTATTCCTGAAGGTGTTTCGATGCTTAAACCATTCGGTTCAAGTATTGAATGAGTAAGTGTAACAAACTCAATCTTAAATGGCCCAAGTTGTACGCTACCATTTAGTTCAACAACTTTTAATTTATTTCCCACATCAATTTTTTTTTCTTTAAATTTTTCTTTAATTAGAACGCTTGTGAAAGGAGTTGCATATATATTGCAGAGAAGTTTTGGCCATATATGAGCTATTGCTCCAATGTGATCTTCGTGAGCATGTGTTAAAACAAGTCCAAGTAAGTCTTCTTTTTTGTTTACTATAAAGCCTGGGTCTGGATAAATAATATCTACACCTGGGACAGTATCATCAGCAAAAGTAACTCCTATATCAACTATAATCCATTTTTTATTTTCTTCTCTTCCGTAGGCAAATAAATTCATATTCATGCCTATCTCTCCAGAGCCACCTAGCGGACAAAAAATAAATTCATCTTTCTTCATTTAAATAAAAATTTTTTTATTATTTTTAAGAATTTCAATTATTCCTTTTATTGTTATATCCTTATCTATAGTATGTGGCTTTGTTATAGAAGATTTAAAAAGATTAGCATAACCACCGGTAAGAATGATTTTATATTTTTTTTTGGTTTCTCTTTTAATTTTCAAAATAATGTTATTAATTAAACCTGAATAACCCCAATAAAATCCGGATCGTAAAGCTTCTACTGTATTTTTTCCTATAATTTTTCTTTGTTTTTTTATTTTAAAGACAGGTAATTGGTCCGCATATTTATTTAAACTTTCTAAAGAAAGATTTATGCCAGGAGCTATAACTCCACCATTATATATGCCTTCTTTATAAACAACATCGAATGTTGTAGCCGTACCAAAATCTAAAATTATACAATTAGTTTTATATTTTTTATAGGCACCAACTGCATTTGCAATTCTGTCTGAACCAACTTGTTTTTTATTTCTAATACTTATTTTAATTAGTTTTTTGATTTCTGTATCTTTAATTTCTTTTACTTTAACTCTATAATTTTTCATCATATATTTTTTTAATGAAGAAAAGTATTTTGGAACAACGCTGGAAAATAAAGAAGTTTTATTTATAGATTTTTTATTAATAATTTTTTTCATACTTTTAGATAATAATTTTCTAGATTGAATATATTTACTTTTAAAAAAAATATTTTTTTTAATTATAAAGCTTTCTTTATCGATCAAGCTTAGTTTTGTAAAAGTATTACCAATATCACCTATTAATATTTGCATAATATATCAGTTTATAGCTAAAAGATTTGCCCTTTCTTTAAATTTTTCATAATTATAGTTTTTTAAATTTATAAAAAATTTTTCATAAGATTTAATCATAACTTTAATTACCTTATTAATTTCGGGAGATTTTTTTGTTTCAGATAAAAAGTTGGTGGTTTTATATAGACTATTAATATTTGGACTAGAAGATATATTCATACCTACGCCTGTAATTAAAAATTTAACGTTATCAATCGTAACAACTTCTTGTAAAATTCCGCATATTTTCTTACCATTTAAAAATATATCATTAGGAAATTTTAAGTTAACATTATCATCCTCACAAAAAATTTTAATCACGTCAGATACAATAACAGGGCTTATTATTGAAAACTCATTAAATGGGGGAAGGTTTCCCTTTAAAGGAAAGAATAATGAGCAAAAAAGATTTCCTTTCTTAGAGATCCATTTTTTTCCTTTAGTTCCTCTTCCTTTAGTTTGGTTTTCTGCAATGACAAATCCAATTTTTTTATTCCTTTTTTTTATCAAGTTAATGGCAGTATCGTTAGTACTAGTAACCTTTTTATATTTTATTATTTCAAATTTCATTAATAAATAATAATGGATGAAACTGTATCAACTAGCAGCGATGGATAAATAAAATAACCCAAAATTAAAATTACACACAAAATTAACGAAATTTTAAGTCCCCAGTCGTAGATTTCTTCAAAAGGTTTTTTAGGTTTATCAAAATAAATTATTTTTATAATCCTTAAATAATAAAATGCAGATATAACAGTTGTTAAGAGTCCTATAATTGCAAGTGCATACATTTTTGCTTCAATAACAGCTAAAAAAATATAAAATTTTGCAAAAAAACCTGCTAGAGGTGGAATTCCAGCTAATGAAAAAAGAATAATTAAAAAACCTAAAGCTAGCAAGGGTTGATTTTTTGATAGACCTGACAAATCATTAATGTTTTCATAGAAAGCATTTTCTCTTTTCATCATAAAAATACATCCAAAAGCTCCAAGATTCATAACCAAATAAATTGTTAAATAAGTTATTGTACTTTGTATTCCTGTACTTGTTCCTGTGGCCAAGCCAGCCAGGGCATAACCCATATGACCTATTGAACTATATGCCATTAGTCTCTTTAAGTTATTTTGTCCTATAGCTGCGACAGCTCCCAAAATCATTGAAGCTATAGATATAAAAATTATGATCATTTGCCATTGATCTATTAGATTTATGAAAGGTGTATACATAAATCTAATAAAAACACTCAATGCGGCAATTTTTGGAACTAGAGCAAAAAAACTAGTTATAGATGTAGGAGAGCCTTCATATACATCTGGTGTCCACATATGAAAAGGAACAGCAGAAACTTTAAATGCTAATCCAACAATTACGAATACAATGCCAAATACAGCTGCTGTATTAGATGCGTCCAAATTTTCAGAAATAAATCCAAAGTTTGTTGAACCTGTAAATCCATATATAAGCGAGCATCCATAAAGTAATAATCCTGAGGCAAGAGCACTTAAGATAAAATATTTCAAACCTGCTTCGGTTGAACGAGAATCATCTCTTTTAAATGAAGCTAAAATATACAAAGACAAAGACTGAAGTTCCAAACCTAAGTAAAAAATGATTAAATCATATGAGCTTATCATCAAAATCATCCCAAGAGTTGAAGCTAATATAATTAATGGATACTCAATTTTATCGATATTATTAGTCTTTACATAATCTTTTGATGAAATTAAAATAAAAATACAAAATAACAAAGTAAGAGTTTTCATAAAAATTGCAAAACTATCTATGATATAACTATCATTGAAAATTTTTATTACTTGATCTGATTGTTTTAAAACTAAAGCCATGGAAAAGACTAAACAAACAATCGACAACATATTTATTAATTTAAAACTTTTTTTTATAAAAACTCCTAACATTAATAAAATCATTATTGATAGTGATAAAAATAATTCCGGTAATATATAAAAAAGTGAATTCATTTAATTATTTTTCTGTCAAGTAATAATTTATTTCTTGCTGATATTTATCAATTAAATTATCAACTGAAACATCAATAGTATTTAATAAAGGCTCTGGATATATACCAAAAAAGAATGTCAAAAAAACTAAAGAAGCAAATATATAAATTTCCATTTTATTTAAATCAGTCATTTCTTTTATTTCAGAATTGCTCAATTTACCAAAGACTACTCTTCTATAAAGCCAAAGCATATATGCTGCTGCGAATATCACTCCTGTGCTGGCCATAATTGCAACAAAAATATTTTTCTGGAAAACTCCGACCAATACCAAGAACTCACCAACAAAACCGCTAGTCCCTGGTAAACCCAATGCTGCTAAGACAAAAACCATAAATACCAAAGCGTACTTTGGCATAACGTTTACTAGTCCTCCGTAGGAAGAAATCATTCTAGAGTGATACCTGTCATATACAACACCAACACACAAAAATAATGCTGCAGATATAATTCCATGACTTATCATTTGAATAATACTTCCTTCTACTCCCTGTTTGGTTAAAGAAAAAATACCTATTGTTACAAAACCCATATGTGCTACTGATGAATAAGCAATAAGTTTTTTCATATCATCTTGCATTAACGCAACTAAGGATGTGTAAATTATAGCAATTATGCTTAGTGTAAAAATTAGAGGAGTAAAATATTCTGAAGCTAATGGAAATAAACCTATTGAAAAACGTATAAACCCATACCCCGCCATTTTCAATAATATAGCTGCTAAAATAACCGATCCAGCCGTGGGAGCTTCAACGTGTGCATCTGGTAACCAAGTGTGGACAGGCCACATAGGTAACTTTACAGCAAAAGAGCTGAAGAAGGCCAACCAAAGTAAGTATTGATACTCTTGACTGATCCTTAAATTTAATAGGCTGGTTATATCTGTCGTGCCAGAAATCCAATAAATTGAAATTATTGCTATTAACATCAATACTGAACCGATTAAAGTGAATAAGAAGAATTTAAATGCTGAATAGACTCTTTTAGGTCCTCCCCATATGCCTATAATTAAAAACATTGGTATTAAGCCGCCTTCAAAAAACAAATAAAAAATCACTAAATCAAGTGAGCAAAAAACTCCCAGCATTAGTGTTTCCATTAAAAGAATTGCTATAAGAAATTCTTTAATTTTAAATTTAATACTTTGTATTCCAGAAAAAATGCATATAGGCGTTATAAAGGTAGTGAGAAGTATAAATAGTATAGAAATACCATCAATACCAAGTTTAAAAGTAATAAATCCATTAATCCAATTTTTTTCCTCTATAAATTGAAATTCTGAAATCGTTTTATCAAAAGAATACCAGAGAAAAATACTTAATAAAAAATTTGCTAATGAAGAAAAAATTGCAACATATTTAGAATTTCTTTCAATATTTTTTTGCGAACCTCTAGTAATAAATATAAATAAAGATCCTATTAGTGGAATAAATATAATTGCAGAAAGAATAGGAAAATTCATTTAAAATAAAATAAAATATGTTAACAATATAGAAAAACCAATCAGCATTACAAATGCGTAGTGATAGATATATCCACTTTGAAAATTAACTGACTTATCAGAAATAATTTTGACCAATTTTGAGATTCCGTCTGGCCCATAACGGTCAATAGTATTTACATCACCTTTTTTCCAGAAAAACAATCCTATTTTTTTAACGGGATCAACAAAAATTAAGTTATATAATTCATCAAAATACCATTTATTCAATAAGAAATTGTACAGTAGTTGGTTTTTATCTATTAATTTTTTCAAAATTTTATCATCATATACAAACAAGAAATATGAAAGAGGAATTGCAGCAGTAACTAGAATAGGTGTTAAAATTAAAAACCACAACGGTGGATGATTGTGTGGAAGTGATTTTAAAAACAAAATCGAATTGTTCCAAAAATTTGTATCATAAGCTATAAACATATCTTTAAACATCATGCCTGCGGTAATTGCTCCGAAAGCTAATACACATGATGGAAGAATCATAATCATTGGTGATTCGTGAATAGAACTTAACTTTTCTTTTTTATTGTTATGCTTTCCGTGAAAAGTTTTAAATATTAACCTCCATGAATATATAGCTGTTAGTAAAGCTGTAAAGATACCTACGAACGATACGAAGTAACCTAATGTATTTCCTTTTAAATAAGCAAATTCAATAATTGCATCTTTTGAGTAATATCCTGATAGAAAAGGAAATCCAGTTAAGGCCAAAGTTCCTACTAACATTAAACCATATGTATAAGGTATTTTTTTCCATACTCCTCCCATATTTCTAATGTCCTGTTCATCATTAAAAGAATGTATTACACAACCTGATCCTAAAAATAATAACGCTTTGAAAAAGGCATGCGTAAATAAATGAAAAATTGCAACGTGATAGGCTCCTATACCTGCAGCAAAAAACATATAACCAAGTTGACTACATGTTGAGTAGGCAACAATTTTTTTGATATCGTTCTGCACGAGGGCTACTGAAGCTGCAAAAAACGCTGTGATCATTCCTATGGTAGCAACAATATTTAAAGCTACCTCCGAATATTCAAAAATTGGCGAACATCTAACAACTAAAAAAACACCGGCTGTTACCATTGTTGCGGCATGAATTAATGCTGAAACTGGTGTTGGACCCTCCATTGCATCTGGTAGCCATGTATGTAATAAAATCTGAGCTGATTTTCCCATCGCACCAATAAAAAGCATGACACAAATTAATGTGATTAAGTTAAATTCTATTCCTAAAATAGTAATATTTTCTTGAGCAAAGAGAGGAATTTGTTGAAAAACCTCATTATAATTAACTGTCCCAAAATACAAAAAAATTAAAAAAATACCTATAGCAAAACCAAAATCACCCACTCTATTAACTATAAAAGCTTTAATAGCGGCAGCATTTGCAGATGGCCTTTTATACCAAAAACCTATTAATAAATAAGAACATAATCCAACACCTTCCCAACCAAAGAATAATTGTAAAAAGTTGTCTGCTGTAACTAACGTCAACATTGCAAAAGTAAAAAGCGACAAATAAGACATGAATCTTGGTATGTGTTGATCGCTACTCATATAGCCAATTGAATATACATGAATTACGAATGATACTAATGTTACCACCACTAACATTACTGCCGTTAGAGCATCAATGTTAATAGACCAATTGGCAATAAATTTTCCAGAATTGATCCATTTAAATATTAATTTATTACTAGTGTAATCGTTAATTAATACTTCATAAAAAATAATAAATGATAAGATTGTAGAAATTAAAACAAGTAAACTTGTCAACACTTGGCAAAGTTTATCATCTATTAACCTACCAAATATGCCAGTAATAAATGCTCCTAGTAAAGGTAGAAATACAATTGCATACTCCATATTAACCTTTCAAAGAACTAATTTGTTCAACATTGATTGAACCTTTGTTTTTATAATAAATTACAATAATAGCTAATCCTACTGCGGCCTCAGCTG
>MDTE01166890.1_pt1 | contig 10766 bp, 11 predicted proteins | sample 811231 | NCBI WGS metagenome assembly MDTE01 (sample SAMN05326651, study PRJNA326480) | marine metagenome | isolation source: seawater | place: Indian Ocean: Red Sea | collected 2010 | reverse complement strand
ACTCTTTAAGTATTTAAGCTTGCATTTTAAAAAAATGCTTCAACCTCATGCTGTTATTGCTGGTTACTTTAATAATAAAAGTATTCCTGAATCAACATATGAGTCAGTGATGAGTTTTTTCTTTTTATATATTTTTACTTTTGCTACTTCAGCACTACTATTGTCATTTAGTGGTCTGGATTTTTTAACATGTATTTCTGCTGCTGCTTCAGCTATTTCAAATGTTGGTCCTGGGTTGGGTAATGTAATTGGACCAGAAGGAAATTATTCAACGCTAAGTGATTATTCTAAAACAATTTTAACTGTGACTATGTTTTTAGGCAGACTTGAAATGCTTACTATTTTAATTTTATTTCTTCCTTCTTTTTGGAAGAATTAATTTATCTCTATCAACTTTAAAGAAATACTTTCAAGAGACTTATGCATTAAATTGATATCTAAATTATCTTGATCTTTAATAGCAAAACTTCCAACTATTTCTCCGTACTCATTTGAATTTACATTGAAAGTTTTAACATTCGTAGATGATTTTTGCTCTATAAATTCTAAAGATAAAGAAATAGAAAATTTATAATAATCTTGTCTTTTTTCTCTGTTAAATTGAATTTTTTTTACTTTTACAGACAAATTACCATCAAATCCATCTGTTTTAATTCTATTATCGAACCAATATTGAATTATCTCACTTATGATTTCATGATCAGTACTCAAAGTTTTGAATTCATTATAAAGAATTTTTGAAACAGTATTAAATTTAACTAAATCATATTCAAATTTTTCTGGTTTTATAATTTGTTTACTATTCATTTCACAACCAATAAGGATAAATATAAAAAATAAGCTTATAGATCTAACCATTTCATTATTCCTCTCTGAGCTACCATCCTATTTTTTGCTTGTTGTAAAACAATAGATTTCGATCCTTTTATTACATCTTTTGAAACTTCTGAGCCAATTTTTGCAGGTAAACAATGCATAAAAACAGCTGAGTCATGAGTTTTTTTTATTAGTTCTTCGTTTATCATAAATTTTTTTAAAAGGACTTCTTTATCTTCTGTGTCATTCATAGAATTAAAAACATCAGTCATAATACAATCAGATGAGTTTAAAATTTTATCATCAAGTTCAAAATGATATGAAATATTTTCTGATGATGAAAAATTATGACGATTTTTTTCATAAATTTTTCTATCAGTAAATATGGCTAATTTGGAAAAAGGAAGAAATTTCATAGCCTCTAATAAACTAAATAAGACATTATTTAAGTCACCAAACCAGGCTATTTTAAAATCATCTTCTCTTTGAAAATGCTCTCTCAAAGTAAAAATATCAGATATAGCCTGACATGGATGAGAAATGTCTGACAATGCATTAATGATAGGCTTCTTAAAGTATATTTGTGCTAAATCTAATTTCTGATGATCTGTAGTTCTAAAAACTAAAGCATCTAGGTAACAGGACATAATTTCAAAAGTATCTTCAAATGACTCAATTCGTTGAAGATTTAATTCTTCTAATTTGATATCAATATATTGGCCATTTAACTGATTTATTCCTACCTGAAATGAAAGACGAGTTCTAGTAGAGTTTTTTTCAAAGATAAGACCAATATTTTTATTTTTTAAACATTTTTCTTCAAAAGGTTTAATAGAATTTGAAAAATTTAATATATTTATAAAGTCGTCTTTAGATAGGTCTGAAATATTCAATAATTTTTTCATAGAGTATTATAAAAAGAACTTATAACATTATCATAAAAAAATATTGTGAAAAAAAATTTTTATTTAATTAAGTCAACTGAGCAATTACAAGAATTGTTTAATAACAAGACAATTTTCCTTGAAAAAGGATGTGAGTTGATTATTTCAAAAAAAGTGAAGTTAAAAAATTTCATTAATTTTTCAGGTAAAGTAAAAATTGATTGTTTTTCAATTATAAATAATAACTGTCACATCCATAATAGTACAATAGGATTAAGAAACTTAATAAAATACTCATCATTCATTAATGACTCTAAAATTAATAGTGATAATTCTATTGGTCCCTTTTGTTATATAAGAGACAAAGTTAAGGTTGGAAGAAAAAATATTATTGGTGCTCATACTGAAATTACAAGAACTATTATTAAAGATGAAAATACAGTATCTCATTTTTCTTTTATTGGTGATTGTAAAATTGGTAATAAAAATATTATAGGTGCGGGTGTAGTTACTGCTAACTATAAATCAAAAAAGCTTAAGCAATTAATGACTGTAATAGAAAATAATTGTGTCCTAGGATCTAATTCTACTGTTATTGCACCAAGAAGAATTAAGTCAGAAGCAATAATTGCAGCTGGAAGTACTATAACTAAGGATGTTAAGAGAAAAGAAAAAATTATTCAGAAAAACTAAAACTTTTCAATATTAGAGTATATAAAATTTTCAAAATCTTTTTTTCCCTCATCATTTAAATTTAAAATTAACTGATTTAAAAACTTATCAAAATCAGATTGATCTAATTTCTGAAATTCTTCTGAGTATAGAATCTCGCTCTTTGACGTTTTTTTATAATTTGAATTTAAAAAAATCTCTTCTTGTAATTTTTCACCTTTTTTTAATCCTGTAATCTGTATTTTATTAGATGAAATATAATCTTCATCACTCATAAAAATTCCTTGATATTGGATCATTTTCTTGGCCAAATCAAAAATATTAACTGGCTCGCCCATATCTAAAACGTGAACATCGCCGTTTTTTGAAATAAAGGAAGACTCAAGAACTAGAGAAACCGCATCTGGAATAGTCATAAAAAATCTCTGGGCTTCTTTGCTTGATACAGTCAATGGTTCATTATTGTTTAGTTGTTTTAAAAATTTGGGGATGACAGACCCTGAAGAACCTATAACATTTCCAAACCGAACAACAGAATATGTTTTCTCAACTACTTCTTTTGAATAAAAATATAAAATAATTTCGCAAATCCTTTTAGTAAATCCCATGATACTTTTAGGCTTTACAGCTTTATCGGTAGAAACAAGTATGAATTTTTCAAGTTCTTTAGAAGTGAAAGATTCAATTAAATTCTTAAATGATAAAATATTATTTTTTACAGAATTTTTAATATTATTTTCAACAAGATCGACATGTTTATAGGCAGCTGCATGAAAAATTATTTGATAATTATCTCGTTTTGAGAGTTCTTTTACAGAGTCATTGTCACAAAGATTTACTAAATGAAAATCTATGGGGATATTATGACTAATTCGAGAGAGACTTTCTTTTAAATCGAATAAACTAATTTCACTAAAATCAATTGCATATAATTTTTTAACTTTGCAGCTTATAAGTTGATTACAAATCTCAGATCCAATAGAACCGCCAGCACCAGTAACTAATACTATCTTATTTTCTAAAAAATTTTTGGTATGTTCGGAAATTACAAGTTTATTACTAAAAAAACGGCTATCATCTATTTCTTTCAAATTGTTTAAATTCAGTTTCTCTTCATTAAAAATTGTAGGAAGTGATTTAATTGGTAAGTTATACTTTGAAATTTGGGTAATAATTTTACTTTTTTTATCAAAATCAATATTTTGTATGCCGAATACAAATTCTTTAATTTGAAATTTTTTTATTAAATAAGATATTTCTGATGAGTCAAAAATTTTATTACCATCTAGCAAATCTTTTTGAAATGAAGGGTTGTCATCAACAAAGAAAATATTTGCAGTCGGTTTTTCTACTTTTAATAGTTTAAATATTTTTTGACCTAAAGATCCAGCACCATACACAATAATATTATAGCTGGTTTCTTTTTGCTCAGAAAATCTATCAATTAAGTTTGTTATTACAACTCGAGAGTAATAATAAAAAAAAATTCCACAAAATGAATAGATAATTACTGCTGACCTTGAAACACCATCAATATTAAAAATCATAATAGACATAAATAAAAAAACAGAATTAGATATAAAAAAGATAGATACTTTAAAAAAGATATTTTTATGTTCAAATCTAAAAATATTTCTATAAATTTTTGATGAAAACAAAAAAATTAGAATGGATAAGTTATTTAAAATAAATACCTCTGAATGATTTTCAAAACTTATAAAAAAACCTTCATAACGTAATAAGAAAGCAAAATATAAACTTAAATTTCCAATAGTTAAAAAATAAAAGAATTTTAGAAACTGCTTAAAGTTTCTAGAGGAGTTTAATGCTTTATGGACTATTTTCATTATTTAAACTATAAGATTAATAAAATTAATTATTATAATGTCTCACTTAATAACTCCAAAAATAATAAATAATGACAATAGAGGATCTATGCAATCAATATTTGATGATAATATCAAAAATGTTAGTCACATTATATCAGAAGCTGAAACTATAAGATCAAACCATTATCACTTAACAGATTGGCACTACATATTAGTATTAAATGGTGAAATTGATTATTTTTTTGGTGATATTGATTGTGAGCTTGATGATCTCAAATACATAAAAGTCAATAGTTCAAAATGTATTTACACTCCTAATAGAGAATTTCACGTGACATATTTTCCGAAAAGAACGGAAATATTAGTTTTTAATGGCCAAGCTAGAGATCAAAATATTTATGAAGATGATTTAGTTAGAAGAGATTTAGTAAAAAATGAAAATATTCATAGTTTATTAAACAAATTTAATGCAAAAAGATCAGTATAAAAAAATAATTAAATGTAGACTTTGCTCAGGCAAAATTAAAAAAATTTTAGAACTTCCAAACGTTCCCATAGGTAACGACCTTCAAAAAAATAAAATTAAATCGCTTTCGCTTGCAGAATATCCATTAGTAATAAATAAATGTAAATCATGCAATCATTTTCAGCTAAGTATTTCAATTAACCCAAATATCTTATATAAAAAAAATTATACTTATTTATCAGGTGTAGGAAAAAACTTTATAGAGCATTTTGAAAAATATTCAAATTGGGTCATAAAGCGTGCCAATTTAAATATAAACGATTTAGTAGTTGATGTAGGTTCAAACGATGGAACTTGCCTTTCTTTTTTTCAAAAAAAAAAATTAAAAGTTTGTGGAGTAGATCCAGCATATAAACCAGCTAAAATATCAAATCTAAATGGCATTGAATGTATAAATGATTTTTTTAATGAAAAAGTATCTAGAAAAATTCTCAAATACCATGGAAAACCAAAACTTATTACTAGTCATAATGTTTTGGCGCATATCGAAGAATTAGATAAAACATTTAAATTAATTTATAATTTATTAGAAGTTAACGGTTTTTTTTGTTTTGAAGTTGGATATTTTGTAAGTGTTTTACAAAAAAATAATTTTGATACTATTTACCATGAACACTTAGACTACCATACTGCAAATTCAATTGTTTTATTTCTAAATAAAATTGGATTTTCTGTAAAATCAATTACTACAAATAATATTCAAGGAGGGACAATAAGAATTCTCACTAAAAAACAAAAAAAAATAGGTAATACAAAAATTGTGGAAAAATTTACAGAAAACGAATTTAATATTCTATATAATAATAATCTTGTTAAACAATTTAAATATAATCTAAAAGAAAATATTAAAAATTTAAAAGAATATTTAAATCTAATCAAAAAAAATAAACTAAAAATTATAGGCTATGGAGCTCCAACTAAAGCTGCTCTTTTGTCAAAAATTTTACAAGTTGATCCAGGTTTTCTAAAGTATAGTTTTGAAGATAATCCCTTAAAAATTGATAAATATATTCCCAAAACTAAGATAAAAGTCATACATTTTGATAAAATTATAATGAATAAATTTGATGTGGTTTTTTTATTTGCTTGGAATTTTCATGAAACGATTATTGAGAAATTAAAAAAAAATCTTAATAAAGGTCATAATATGATTATTATTATACCAGTACCAAAAATTAAAATTATAAAAATATGATTGATAATACAAAAAAATTAATGGTAATAGCTCCACATCCTGATGATGAGTTATTAGGTTGTGGTGGGTTAATTGCTAAATTTGCTAAAATTCCTAAATCTCAGATAAAAATACTTATTGTCAGTGGCCACTTACCACCTCTTTACTCAATGAAGAAGTTTGAAAAAACAAAAGAAGAATGTAAAAAGGCAATAACATTTATAAACCATAAAATTGAAATTGAATTTTTAGAGATTCCAGCAACTTATTTAAAAGATATTCCAATAAGTGAATTAAATATGAAAATTTCTAAATCTGTAAAAAATTTTAGTCCAGAAATTTTATGTATTCCTTTTCCAGATAGACATATAGATCATAGAATAATTTTTGACTCATCTATGGTTGCAGCAAGACCTCATTCTAATTTTTCACCTAAGATATTATTAGCATATGAGACTTTATCTGAAACTTTTTGGAATGCACCCTACATAGAACCAAATTTTAATCCTGAATTACTAATAAATATTGACAAAGAAATTGAAGTAAAATGTAAAGCTTTAAATTTTTATAAAAGTCAGATCAAAAATAACTCATCTCGTTCCATTAGAGCAGTAAAGTCTCTTTCTGAATTTAGAGGAAGTCAAAATGGATGTAAATATGCAGAGGGATATAAAGTTTTAAGAATTCTTGCTTAATTTTTTCAAATAAAGCATATCATTTAGATTTTTAAGTAAAAGCTTACTATTACACTGATTATCGATAAAAAATTTTCTATTCTTATTAAAGACACTTAAAAATGCATTTTTATCTTGTACATTTTCAAAATTTGTAAGATGAGATTTTATGTTGCCTCTAGAAATTATCTTATTTTTTTCAACACCATAAAATAAATAATCATATTTATAAATTTCATTATTATCAAAAATTAAAAATAGGTTATTTTGATATAAATTATTTATTCCAACTTTAATTTTTACTAAAATATTGTCTACCTGAATAATAATCTCAATTAAATTTTTTTTTATTTTAATTTTTTGATATTTAGTTATTTCAAAATTAATGATTTTATTTAATAGGTTTATAGGATAACAGGCTATATCGAAAATTATATTTTCAATTAATATTGTATTATCTCTAAATGATTTTTCTGGAAATTTTGGAATTAAAAAATTCATTTCGACGCCCTTTATTTTATCTTTATTGCTATTAAATTTATTTAAAAATTTTTTATATATTTTGGTTTCTTCATACATAAAGTTTTCATATAAAAATTGATCATTATATTTTTTAATTTGGCAATACTTTGAATAAAAATACTTTGAAATTAAAGAGGGTTTCTCAGTGATAACACTAAAACCTTTTTTCAGTAAAAATATTAATTGAGATTGGTGAACTTTAGGAGGCGTGGATAAAATAAAAATTGTATTTTTTTCTAAATTTAAAACTGCGTCACTTAAATCTTTAAAACGGGTTATTCTTCTTGGAATATCAATTTTTTGATAAGTTACAATAGCTACTAAATTAGCTTTACTTTTAAGTATTTGAGGTAAAAGTCTATTTTTTCCATGGTTGCCAAGACCGACTAAACAAAAATTCAAAGCCATTTAACTAAAATCCTTATAAAAATATAATTAGATGTAGTTAAAATAGTTGATATTAGAAATGTAATGTAAGTAATTTCTTTCGAATAAGAATAAAAAATAAATAAAATTATAAAATTAAATATCGGAGGTATTAAATAATAAAATCCATAAAACTTTTTATGAACAACATGGTATAAATGATAAAAATTCCTTGAGAGTAAATTCTCTTTTCTTCTTATTCTCAATAAAGTTACATAAGTAGAGTCAATTACTGGAAAAATGATTAAGTTAAAAATCATTATAAATTGATTTAATGTACTATTATCCAATGAAGAAATAAAAATTAGACATGCAAAAATGAAGGACCCACTGTCACCAAAATAAAAATTATGTCTTAAATTAAAATAAATAAAAAAAATTAGAAAAATTAAAATATTAATATTTATTACTAAACTTAAATGATTAATTGAAGCATTTGCATATAAGTAATTTGATATTAAGAAAAGGGCTAAATAAAGTGCAATATTTAAATCTAAACCATCCTGGAAGTTTATAAAGTTTACCAATATTACAAAAATACTTATGGTTATAAAAATTAAAAAATAATTATCTAAATTAAAATAGTAAATAAATGATAAACCAGTAATAATTTGTAAAACAATTCTAAATATGGCAGGTAGACCTTTAAAGTCATCAATAAAATAAATAATAGAGATAAGAGAAATAAATAAAAAAATCCAAATATGATTATAAAATTGGAAGAAAAAAATATCTGGAATGAATAGGAAAATAAGAAGAATGCCTACGCCTTTTTTAAAATTTTTATTAAGAGGAATTATGTTGAAGAAAGAAATTGCTAAAAAAAAAACTTTAAGAAAAATCATTAAATTATTTTAAATAACTTTATAAGACCAATAAAAATCATTATTAACTTATCTTTATTAGATCTTCTAAGTTTGTGGAAATTTAAAATAATATTTAATCCTGATTTACGATTTTTTTTTAAAATTTTTTTTATGTTGTTATCATTTACATCTAAAAAATTAAAAAGTAATCTAACTTGCTCAAAGGCATATCCAGAAATTATAAAGTTAAATCTTTTAAGATAAGATTTTATACTATTTCTGGCCCCTAATTCATTCCCTGAATGTTGACGATATAGTATGAATGCTTTTTCATCAATAAACCAACTACCAAAAAAACGTCTTGTAAATGCATATATTAACCAATCATGATGATTGAAATTTTTTTTGAAATGTTGATTAATTAGTAACTTCTTTTTCAAAGAAGTTATTACCTCTGATTTTATCAAGTAAGTATTACCAGGACCACCTCCCTCAAAAAGATAATCATATTCAGTTTGATTTTGAATTTTATTTACTAATTTTTTTTTTTGATCACTGAATAAAACATAATTTGATGAATATCCAAAATAATTTTTATTATTTTTAAAAAAATTTATAGCAACTTCTAATTTATCTGGCATCCATACATCATCTTGATCAGAAAAGGCAATATAATCATAATTTTCAATAGGGATTTCATTAATTAATCTGAAAAAATTATTTGTAGAAGAGCCAAAAATCTCACTTTCATAATTTAAAATGATTACACGACTATCTTTTGCTGCAAAATTATTAATTATGTCAAAGGAGCTGTCAGTTGATCTATCAAGACTAATATATAAATCAAAATTTTTAAAACTCTGAATAAGTATCGAATTTAACTGTTGATTAAGGTATTTTTCACCGTTAAAAGCAGCTAATAATATTGCTATTTTATTAAAATGATTTTCTTTCATTTTTTTAATTACTTGTATAGACAATATATATTGAAAAAATGCATATAATAGAAAAATACTTTGAAGAAGTTTTATTAATAGGTATTGAAAAGTATAAAGATAGTAGAGGATTTTTCACTGAGTCTTATAATAAACTAGACCTAAAAAAAATATTAAAAAAAGATATTAATTTTATTCAAGATAATCACTCTTTCTCAAAAAAAAATATTTTTAGAGGGCTTCATTTTCAAAAAAAACCATATGCTCAAAATAAATTGATCAGAGTTTTAGATGGAGAAGTTATAGATGTAATAGTTAATTTAAATCCTAGATCGAAATATTATAAAAAATATAAATTAATAAAACTAAATAGTAAAAAAAATCAAATTTTATTTGTTCCTAAAAATTATGCTCATGGATTTTATGTTTTAAGTAAAAGTGTTCATTTATTTTATAAAGTCGATAAATATAGAAATAAATTAAGTGAAAGAACAATAAACTTATATAACAAGAAATTATCAATCAAATGGCCAAAAAAATTTAAACCAATATTAAACGAAAGAGATAAAAAAAGTAACTTTGAAGAATTTTAGAATTATTAAAAATTTTGATTTAGAGATTTTAATTTTTTTTTTTAATAAACTTTCTCATAGGTCTTCTTATAATTTTATCTTTACCTAATGTTTTAAGCGAAGATTTCGTTGCACGAATGCAAAGAATAAATCTTTTTTTTTTTGATAAGGGTGCTGGTGAGCTTAACATTATTGAAAATCTTGAAGTAGTAAAAGCTTTATTGGGTAAATGTGAGGTAAGAGGATCTTGGTTTCAAACTTTTGAGCCTTGCTATAGTGGTTTCGATGATGGATTAAGATTAAAATTTTATAAGCAAAATTTAATTTTATTTTTAATATTTTTCACGCTAATTTTTATTTTTTATGACTCTCATCGAGAAATCCTAAAATGTTTAATTATATTTCCATCACTAATATTATTTCTTAGCACCTCATTACACGAGGCCAATCTAGCAATAATATTATTATTTTTTTTATCTCTTAAAGGGATTTTATTAAAAACATTTATAATTTTTGTTTTAATTTATTTGCGAGAATTTGAATTTATTTTTCCAGCAATATTATTTTTAATTCTGAGTTATGCTTATAATAAAAAAATTATATACGGTTTAATTACATTAGCTTTATGTATTTTTTCAGTTTTATTTTTATTTGAATTTTTAAACATTATAACCGAACACAGAGAACCTCAATTGTATGAAAGTAATTCTCTATTAAAAAAGATTATTGTTGTCTTGTCTTCAAACAATTCAATAGGAGAGGATAATATGATTATTAGTAGATTAATATATTCACTCACTGAAATAATTGGAAATATTTACGCCTCAATATTGATCTCATCTTTACTTTTAATGATACCAATAACTTATTTATTTATTAAAAATTTTAATTTAGTTATCAAAAAGAGCGAATTTTGTATTTTGATAAGTT
>MDTE01123297.1_pt1 | contig 10766 bp, 19 predicted proteins | sample 811231 | NCBI WGS metagenome assembly MDTE01 (sample SAMN05326651, study PRJNA326480) | marine metagenome | isolation source: seawater | place: Indian Ocean: Red Sea | collected 2010 | reverse complement strand
TCAGATTTATATGCATGCAAGAACTGTTTTCTTGGTTGGTCAGTAGTATAGCTACAATGTATCCACCCACTGTTCGGCTCACCAGGAGTATAGAACTCCAATATTAATTGATCATAGTCCAGGTTCTTGTTGATCCAGTCAGCTAACTCAGCATTGTCTGTGCCCATTACTTCGAAATCCGCCGCTTCGGCCCGTGCATGCTGGCTGTTTACTGAGCTACCTATTTTAAGGCACAGCTGTTCACTACGGAACCCGCTCGTCACCTTGACCCTGCCAAAGTGATCCCTGACGGGTTGTAAAATATTTTCACAAAGTGCTTTTAATTTTTCAATCTGACCTGAGTTAGGATTATTATTTATGTCTAACCTAATTGCAGTATCTGATTTGATTAATTCTTGTAAACTAAAATTACGTGTTAATTCCATAATTACTCCAATATTAATTTTTTTATAGATAGAGATCCATCAATGTTTTTTTCAAGCTCTGCTTTAGATTTGATACATTGATAGCTAACATTGTCATCTATTTTTCTAGATGCAATTCTTTTACCTTTTAAACATTCACTCATAGATTCTTGTATTCTATGTTCTTTAATTTCATTATTAACTATCATCAAAAGAGCTATTACAGTTTCAATCATTAGTGTGTACCATTTTCTCTTACCTTATCTTTTAATTCTTCTATATCAGCTAATGCTTTGTCTAATTGTTCAGCCAAAAATTCTATATTAACTTTGTTTGTCATGTTCATCTCTTGAGTCTTTTCCATTTTCTCGACACTTTTATAAAGATCCTCAATTAAAAATATTTGCTCCTGATCCACGGGCACTTGTTCGGACCTCTTTAACAAATCATTTTCAAACAACTCACGTGATGTCTCTAACGAAACAAGCCTTGCTGTCAGCTCCGTATATGCGAACACGCCAGCTGCGACGAGCAAAATCAGGGAGGCAACCGTCTTCATCGGCATCTGCACGGCTGCGGATTCTGATATGTTTAAAGGTTTATCTTTCATTTATTTTTTTTTCTTTTTTTTACCAAAAACAATTAATTCAATTAGACTTGCTAATTTATCTATTGCTCCAAAAAAGGCATACATAAATTTATCTAACATTATATTCTCTGTAGTTGTGGGTTTTCAGTGGTTATATTTTTTTCAGCTCTTGGTCTAGCTATAGAATCTTTACTTCTTTTACGAAGTTGTGCTACAGCTGACTCTTTTAACTGTCTTTGTTTCTTTGCAAATTTTAAATCTTTTTCTAAATTCATATTATTCTTTCTTTTTATGATACATCTCATAAAACATATTGTCACTATCCTCAGTCACCATGTTCGAATCTTCTGCATCCCAGTAAGTAGTTTGGACTTTATAGTCAGGCCAACTGTTATCAGTAGTGTAGCTATTAACATGCCACAAAATACGATTATTAGGCTGAGCTGCATAATTGCCGTTAGCAAGAGCCAATATATGCGCACACTTATGTTCTTGAGGTATTTCAGAATGTTCAACATCCAAGATATTGGTTTCTGGATGACCCCAATCGACAGTGAATAAATATTCGCCATGGTAAAACTTTTTATCTAAACCTAGATATTTACCTTTTAAACCAGCCAACCAATCAAAACGATGAACACTAGGATAATAGCTAAAACAATTCCACAGTTCCAATTCATGCGTCTGCATATTTGGCACATTGGATCTATCAAACGATTTTTGAAAAAACGCTGATATAGGGAGACGCCAAAAGCATGCACCGTTGGGAAGCATGATGTTAAATAAGAGCGCACGCCCTGATATAGATGTAAGACCGAAGACCACACAGTCTTCACTTTCTCCATGATGTTTTTTAAGGTCATAAAGATACTCCTTTCTTATTTTACAATATATGGGTGGTAAGTTTGCATTTAGATAAGCCATTTAACATTTCCATCTTCTCCTTGCAGCACATATTCGCTTATCTGGAGTTTTGCTACAATTTACATTGTGCATTTTCATTTGTCCAGCACTTCTTGCACAATATGACTTTCGTCTTTTTGAAGCTTTACTTCCTTTTTTAACTTTACCTGTTACTGCTGTTTTTAATTTTGATCCAGGATTCATTCTTCTGTATGCACGAACCCCTGCTGCAGTCATACCTGCACCAGATTTAGTTGATCGGTAATTTTTTTTATTACGCGCAGGCATTCCACCTTTTGCGAAACCATCGATCTCTATACCTAAGTCAGCATAGTAATCCATGTAGTACCTATGTTGTTAAACCTGGAGCTGAATATTTATCAGTTAAAAGTGTGTATGCAGCAACATTAGTTTTTGTTTTACAAAAAATTCCTTTTGGAAATGGAATACCATCTTCAGGAAAAGAAAAGTTTACTAAGTCACCTGTAGGCACGTCTCCAATAAATAAAGTTGTACCTGCGTTTGAAGTTGTTGTTAATTCTAAAACACCTGCTCCACCGCCATCTGAAGCAATAATAATTCCTCTTAATCTGATTGGGCCTTCAATAATCGCAGTTGCCCCCGCTGCCGCTGTTGATCTTGTTGCTTGAATATCGCTTTTGTATCCCATAATAAATCCTATTATAAACTTTAAATATAGGGGCGTAAAGTACGCCCCTATAAACTCCTTATTACGCTCCTGGAGAACCGAAGATTCCTCTAGGGTCAGACCAGCCGAAGCTGTATCTTTCTCTAGCTTTAAATCTTACGTTTCCAGTGTCGAAATCTCCTTCAATCGCAGTTTTAATTGGCGATCTAACAAAGTTTTTCAAACCGTTTGGCGCATCAGTCAAAATGAAGAATGCATCAGTATCAGTCAAGAAGTGGTTAACTCTGTAACCTTCAGGAATCATACCCATGTTCATCATTGCGTTGATGTCGTTTTTAGCAAACGCGTTTGATCCACCTGCAGTTGTAGATAAAGGTGACTTCATGATTCTCTCAGCAGTAAATTGTAATTCTTTTGGAATTATCATTTTTCTACCTTGTAGAGCGATCTTTAGTCCTCTTTCGTCTACGAACGCAGCGATATCGATTAACGCTTGTTCTAACGATGTTTCTGACAAGTCAGCAGCAGTAGAAAGTTCATTTCTGAAAGTTCCACCATTTGCTAGTGGGTGATCAGTAGTCATTAATGCTTTTCCGTCACCACCATTGTATGAACCACCAGTGTCAAAACCGTTGTTCAAAATGTTAGCAGCTGTGATTTGTTTCGATTGCGCCATTGATCTTGCAAGAGCTCTTGTGTATCTGCCAGCTAATCTGTCGTACAAGTTATCTTCGATAGCTTCCTCAGTTATAGCAAAACCTAATGCTACAGTGTTGTGAGTGTATCTTGATGTGTACGCTTCAGTCGCTTGATCCATAGTGACCATAGCACCTTCAGCTTTAGTTGCTGCAGTACCGAAGCCAGATAACATTACTTCTTCTTCAAACGCTCTGTCTGAAGTTTCAGAAGCAAAGATCTCTGCATGTTCATTGTCGTATCTGTTGTATTCCAGGCCAAATAGTGCATTTAAACCTGGCTCTAGTTCTTTAACTAGTTGTGATCTTGATATAGCCATAATTTATAATCTCCTATTATTATAAGCCTGTGCCTTGATCGTAGAAATGGTTATTAATTCTAACCAACACATCTACGTTCGCGCTTCCAGCATCGCTATTTTGCGTATCTTGCGAAATATCAATTGCTTGAAGAACAGTACCACTTGTTGTTAAACCAGATACACTGTGATCCAATTGGACTTCAGAAATACCTGTTAAAGTGTTTCCTGTTACGTTTGTTATTGCAAAGTTTTTAAAGATGTCTGCTACTGCAAACGCTCCATCAGAGTCGATCGAGTAAACTACACTTGGGTCGTCAATTACATTAGCGATAATATCACTAGCTGCAACTCCACCTGGATAATAGTTTTTAAACGTCGGCTTCTGAGTAGTAGGGTCTGTGTAGAACACTCCGTTAAAAACGCCCACGACTTTATCGGAAGTATTTGCTACTGCTCTTTCGATTCCGCCACCAGTTACAGGTTTAACCAAGTCACCTTGGAAAATTGCTGTAGCATAACCACTAGCAATTCTGTATCTGTTTTGCGCGTTAATAAATGGAGAGCCATCTAACTTTCTTACTGGTCTTAGACCATATTTTTCAGCTACATTAGCCATAGTTGTTTATCTCCTTTTATTGTTTACTTTACTTTGGAGTGAATATTCCCAAATAATTAGGATTTGTTTCCACCACCAAAAGTTACGCGAGATTGTCTACTAATATTAATAGGCATCTCCGGTCGTTGTTCCTTCATGACATCGTTGTCCACCGCGTTAACTCTATCTTGAGTAATTCTTTTGAAATACTCGGCACGGCTTTTTGCGATCTCTTCAGGTATCCTTCCCAACACAAGGCCAGCAACCCCGATGAGTCCTGCGTAAGTTCCCTGAGCAATGACTGGATAAGCATGATCACCTAATTGATTCTTGATCTCTTCGGCTCTCACAAATTCCCAACCTTCTCTCATTTTCTTAGATACGTTAGCCGTATCTTGGAAACCCATACTTTCGGTTCTGATCCATCTATGAACATAACCGTCTGGCGCAGGTGGTGCATCCAGAGATGATGGTGGCGTCCAAGGTTTATTTCTAATATCTTTTTGTTCCTCAGATGCGCGTGAAGTTCTATTTATTTTATCGCTCATTCTATACCTCCTTCACGAATTTAGCGTATTCTTCTAGTGGCACCCCTAATTTTTTGGCAATCGCCACCTGTGATTTGGTGAGTCTCACAGATCTACGTCCCTGCTGAGTTCTTCCAGCAGAAGCAACTTTTTGGACGGGTCTTCGTTGCTCTTGAACAGCAAAACGATGAGGAAAATTTTCCTTCATTCGTTTGTCTATTTCATTATAATACTCATCACTTTCTACATCAACACCCATGCCCACTAGATCTTCGTGCACAGTCATTGCAGCATTAGTCATGATTTTATCATTTCCAAACCAAGCATTATCAGACGCCCATTTTCTAGCTTTTTCACTAGGTTCAGTTTGAGTTTCTGTTTGTTTTGGTTCTTCTTCTTTTGGTGCGTTTTTTTGTTCTTCAAGCTGTTTCAATCTAGCTTCTCTATCAGCCATTTTGATTCTAGCTTTTTCTTTTTCAACACTCAATTGAGTAAGCTCGTCATTTGCCTCCATGATCTTATCTGCATCATTATTTTCGATAGCATCTTTAAGCTTCTTCTTAACTTGTTCTCTTTGAGCATCTACTCTCGCATCAAATTCTTTTAAATACTTTTCATCAGTAGAATCGTATTTAGTCTGAGTATCATCATATTTTTTTTGTAAACCTTTAGCATAATCCATAGCTGCTTTTTCTCTTCTTTCAGCTTCACGGAATCTTCTAGTAAGTTTATCAATTCTTTTTTTGACAGACTCAGAAACCTGGGACAAGTCATCAGGTTCTTCTTGTTTTTCTAATTTAGTTTCTCTCTCATTTTCGAAAGTTTTGTCTTCCGCAGGTTGTTCAACCACTTCTTCAACATCAACCTCTTCTTTAGGTTGCTCTTTATCGTGTTTTGTATAACCTAAATCGACTTCACCGACATTTAAATTTGGTTCTTTCGATTCTTCCTGTTTAGTTTCTTCAACCTTAACTTCAGTTTCTTTTACATCATCAAGATCAATGTCAACTTCAGGGTTTTTATTTGCATCAGCCATATATCCTCCTTAATACAAATGCAGAATGTCTTCTGGTTTACTTATTGTTGCGATGATTTCATCATCGTTCAAAATACGGTGTTCACCATATTTTGTTTTAAATCTCGAACCTGCGTATCTACCGTAGATTACGAATTGACCCTTTTTACACCAAGGACCTTTTGGAAATTTTTCTTTATCTGCATAACAAAGATCACCCATCTCAACAACAAGACCTACTACGGTTGTCATTTGAATAGTTTCGTTTGCTGTATCAGTTAAAAGAATTCCACCTTTAGTTTTTTTAGGACCTGCATAAGGTCTTACTAAAAGTCTATAACCAACTGGTTTTGGTATTAGTTCAAGATATCTTTTAATACCCTCTGGATCTGTGGGTATGGCTTGTTCTTTAGAATCTGGTGCAGCCTCACCATTTTTTGTTTTGACACCAACTAAACCTGTGTCAGGTGTTACTATCGTCATCGATATTCTCCTCGTTTTTCTGCAGGTCTTTTAGATCCTGTAGCAACGCTTCTAGAGCATTGAGTTTCCCTCTAGAATACTGGAGTTTATCGATTGTGTCTACATGGTACACCAAATCCTCCTTGACTTGGTCTATCTGTTTTTTTATGTAATGTCTTACCGACTGAAGAGTATCTAAATCAAGATTCATTTTTTTCTAAACAAACTTTATTTTTACCTTTTTCGAGTCCTTTAAAACCGTAGTATTGCATTATATTCGCTATTAAATTCATATCGTACATTGGATAATCATCAAATACAAATCTTGTGATAGGTGCTGTTCTTTGAGCAAACCAAACAGCTTCAGTTATTACATCCTTAGTCATATGTGGACCATCAAAAAATACAAAAGCAAATTTAGAATCTTTATGTTTTGATATGGTCATAAAATCTACGTCAGTCATATTACACAAAGTAAATTTACCTTGATTTCTATATGGCTTTAAATCATTAAGCATATGGTCTCTAATATCATCTGAATAGGTTGGAGCCACTCCTCTTTCAAAGCCATCCCATTTGTAATCTTTTTGTTTATCGAAATGTTGGTATTCTAAATCACTATATGGATCAACACCCACATGGATATAATTATTAATGATATTGTCCATAATAACTTTAGACCCATATCCCTTATTAACTCCAATCTCACATGATTTATAACCTTGGCAATCAAATCCTTTAGTCCATCTTTCAAGTAATTCATATTCATAACTGTCTCCACTTATCATAAATCACTTATAACTAATCTGTTGTTTAAATCAACTACTTCTTGCCTTTGAAAATCTGAGTGCCCTTTATACCATAAACGCTCGCCACGACGAGAATCCAAAGATTTGTGAACCAGCTTGGAAGTTGCGAGAAATATTCAAAGAAGAGTTTTACTTTGTCCATTGCGGTTGGATCTTCACTCAGGACTGCCCAAGCCAGCACCAACACCGGCGCAGACAAAATTAATAAAATAAATTCGTCCTTATAATCGTTTTGCCGAGCTTCTAGAAGTTTGCCCTGATAAGCTTCTTCCCCCGCTGCCATCTTTTGTGCGTGCATCAGTTGAGCATCTGACATTGCTTGCTTGGTTTTTTGACGGTTTGAGTATATATGCGCTCCCGTCTTTACTGCCATCCCTAATAAGTTGAACCATGCCATAATATTGCTCCTGTCTTCGTTTACATAGATAAGGTAACATTAAATGAAGAATTTTTAAACCCTCTAGCCCAACAGCTTTCCATCTATAGGTAGTTTTGTAATGATTATCAAAGGTTCTTGTAAATACATTACCAAATTTAAAGAAATTGTGAAACAAATCAATGACATCTCGATCAGTCATTTCTACAGATACTTCAATCTTTCTTCTTACTTTTCCGTCTCGATATTTTCCACTTTTGAAATAACCAAAAGTTCCTTCACCTTCAAATATACCAGCTAAAAAAATTAATTTTTCTTTGTCAGATAAAAATTTAAACACAAAGACTTATAACAAGTCTTTTATATAATCGCCACCCTTTTCTACGACTATTTCTCCACCTAAACTCTTTTTATTTAATTTATCAAGTCCTGAAGTAAGTTTTTTATATTCATCACTTTGTCTTAAAATACTTAAGGCTTCTTGTGTCTGTGATTGATTAGATGCTGTAACATCTACATCTTTTTTCATGATCTCATCAAATTTTTTGTGAAGCTCAGGTCTATTTTTTAAAACTTTTTTTGCAAGTAAGCTTCCTACGTATTTAAGCGTCATTTAAATTCCTACAAAGTTCACAACCTTTTTTAAATACTTCATGTTTCCAACATGGATCTTTTACAATAATTTTTTGTTTATAAATAATTGGTGGAAAAAATAAACACCAAATCCATCTAGCTATTTTTTTAAAAATCATCTTACTCCTATAAACTTAAAACCTTTTACTTGAATACCATTGTTACCAGGATAAGTATTTTTATTAGTAGTATCTCTATGTGGACATTTCATTCCACCACTACCAAATTTGATTGGTGGTACATTTGGGTTTGGCCCTTTTTTAGGTGGAGGTCCAAATTTTTTTCCTATCATAATAAACTCTTATCTACATTAGATGATATCACAACTTCACCGCCATCGTCATACGATTGAAATCCTGATAAAAAAGTATTTGGGTTTGTTACAGGTTTTTTAATTTGTGTTACAGGTGATTTACATGGAGGAAATGTGCCATCAGGACAAAGCTGTTGTCCGCCTCCTCCTCCAACATTATCTATCGTTTTTGGTTTTATTTGTTTTATTGTATTTGCACTAAACGGATGTTTAGTCTTTTTTTGACCTGTAGTTAAATTTTGTATAATTCTTAGACCAGCTGTTAAGGGACCAATAACAGGAATTTTAAAACCACTTGAAGTTTTTTGATTTGTTGTAACATTATTTACTTTTGCGTTACCTGTGGTGTTGTTTCCTGTGTTTGTAGGTGTTTCTCCATAATATCCTGAACCTGTTTCAAACCTAGTGTGTGAGTGATCGGAACCTTTGTTAACAGCAGTGGTTCCTGACGGACTTTTAAAATCTGACCCTGCGCCAGCATCCATTCCTCCACCCTTAAATTTTCTAACTTTTTTTCGCATTGTTACGTTCCTTATTTATCGCTGCGTTTAAATCCATTTTCTCCTCAGCGATTCTGATTCTTTCTCCTGCTTGGTCTTCTGCAGATTCTAATTTCATTTTATCAAAGTCTAATCTTTCTTCAAACTCCATAGCTTTTCTTTCTTGATCTACCGTATTTTCTTGAGCTTTTCTTTGTAAATCCATAGCTCTTAAATCAAGTTCTCTTTGTTTCAATTGAATCAATGGATCCCCTTTTTGAGTCATTGATTCTTCTTGTGCAAGCTGCATTGTTATCTCTGCAACTCTTTTTGCAACCATACTATCAAATAAAACTTTAAAACCTTTTGGATCAGTCTGTGATTGTTGTGCTAATTCAGGTGTATTCTCAACCATATCGCCTATTTCACCATGAGCCTGTAATGCAATGTGATCAGAAATGTGTCCTTGCATTAAAGCGTAGACCATTGGATTAATTTGAACCATTCTTGTAGCCATAAATGCTCTATGAGCTGCAATATGTGCTTGATGATCTTGTTCAGGGAACGCTTTTAGCATTTGCATTTGTAATGCTTTAGCATTTTCAGTTGCTGGATCTTCTGGAACCACTGGTGGTGTAGGTTTTAATATTGCATCAATATTTTTTGTGCCTAAAGCTTCATAAACTCGTCTATAAGCCTCTCTTAAGTTGTGCATTTGTGGATTTGATGCTGCAATTTTCAAATTTTCGTTTGCTAAAGTCACTCTTTGTGACATTGAGAAGATATTTGGGTCTGCAACAGGTATTACATCAACCCTATCATCAAAATCTTGTAATTTTACGAACCTATCTGCGTTTGTAACAGCATATGGGTACACAGGAGGTAAATAATCAGCAAAAACTTTTGCTAAAAGTCTAAATTCTTGTCTCATTGCATAATAACAACGCTTATGAATAGCACTCATGACCCTTGAACCACGCTCCAAGAGAGCAATTGTAGTTCCAACAGCTCTATTTTGTGCATCTTCACCCATTTGCATGTCAGCAATTGATGCAAAACGCTGTCCTGCTTGTACAACAAAGCCTAAAAGTTGAAATAAAGTTGCACTTGGCTCTTTAAAAGGTAAAATTTGAAACTGATCTTTAATATTTCCACCTGGTGCATCAACATCTCTGAACTCTCCAGGTTGGAAAGGTTGGTCATCGTCCCTAATTCTTATACCTCTAGACTTAAATCCAGCAGGTAAGTTAGCTAAAGTTCCTGCATCTAGCAATTGTCTCAATGCTTGAGTAGCAGATCTTGATAATCCACCAATCATATGTATTAAACCAAAACCGTAAAAACCTAAACCAGGTAAAAATTTGTAATGTACAAAATATTCTTTTCTAGTTTCAGTATCATCTTCTTGATTATAGTTTCTATAGATCGATAAAACTTTACCTGAACCTTCATCAATAGAAACAATATACGGTTTTTTTACTTTCTTTTCAGGATTTTCTGTTTCAAATTCGTCTAGGTTTAAATCAATATGCATTTCAAGAATGTTATATTGATATTCTTTTTCTCCAGCAGGTTTAACACCTTCAAGTTCATTTAATTTATCTTGAATAGGACTTTTTTCTGGTTGCTTTGGTAATAATTCTACATCTAAATAAAATCCTGCCTTTTGTTGTTTTAAAACATCGTTCTCAGACATTTTAACTAAGTGAGTTATTCGTTCACAATCTTTTAAATCTGTTGCGTAGTAAGGTACAATTAAATCTTCAGCAGGTACAAATTTTGCAATTGCTCTTTGTTTGATTTCATCATAATAAATTTTTTTAAAAGCAGATCCTGCTAATGGTAAATAAAATAATAGTTGGTCTGTATCAGGAGTATACTCCTCCATTTCTTCCATCAACATATAGTTCATAAAATTTTGAACTCTTTCAGCTTGTTGACTTACTTCAGGAGTATCAGCTCCAATAATAGAAGTTCTTACAGGACCATCACTTGGTAATAATTCTTTGTAAGCT
>MDTE01049433.1_pt1 | contig 10766 bp, 10 predicted proteins | sample 811231 | NCBI WGS metagenome assembly MDTE01 (sample SAMN05326651, study PRJNA326480) | marine metagenome | isolation source: seawater | place: Indian Ocean: Red Sea | collected 2010 | reverse complement strand
TATTTGGAATAATCCACTCAATTCCTAATCTAGGTATTCTTCCAAATTAATTTTCTCCCATACCTCCCTTGGCGGCTTGATAGGCTCTTCAAAATGAAGAGTTGCCGGTCGTGTCGCATCAATGATTACTTTTGTATTCATGGGACCCGATTCAGTGCGCACCTCTCCATATGCTGCTGGATTTAAATGAGACCCCATAGCATTGGGTATTATTGCCATATCCCTGTCCGCTTCAAAAGTGGTGGCAATTGCCCACAATACCTTTTGTTCATCATAAATGTCGATGTCATCGTCAACTACAATAGCTATTTTTATATTTGGGTTTGCTGTCAACGCCGCCATACCCGCGGATTTACCCTCTCCGGGCACTCTTTTCTTTAACGAGACATAGACGGTAAATCGGCATGATCCGGAAACTGGCATATAGACCCCAGTAACAGTCGGACAAAGATGTTTAACGTTATCATACACTGTACTCTCAAGACTCAATGTACCAGCTAAGTTATGTTCCTGATGGGCAGGATCTAGGTCATGATATATTGCATCTTCTCGCATTGTAACCGCTGTGACATTCATCATGCCCACTGGATCTTTTGCAGGACCATAATACCCTGTGAACTCTGCAAAAGGACCATCTTTAGTTTCATTGGAAGGATCTAAATAGCCCTCAATTGCAATTTCTGCAAAAGCTGGTACGGGAATATCAACGGTTTCACCATCAACAACCTCTAGTGGCTCACCCAACATTCCTCCCATTACATCCAGTTCGCTTAAATCCATTGGCCCCTCACACAAGCTCCCAATAAGAGCCGCAGGATGATGACCTAAAAATAGGACTGCTTCCATGCGCTTGTTAAGTTCTTTGTAGCGCCGATATATGTAGCCACCGTGATGGGCCGGATTAAACATACAGCCAAGCAAATTTTTTCCTTGCAATTCATGGCGATACATTCCTGCATTAAGCACACCGGTGTCTGGGTCTTTGACGACTAAAACCCCAACTGTGATATATTTACCAGAATCATTCTCGGCATGATGTATGATGGGTAATTTCGATAGGTCGACATCTTCATTTATGAAAATACGTTGTTTTACCGGGGCGTCCGCACGCTGCACAGTTTTAGTAGGAATGGGGTTAGCCTCCCCTTGAATAAAGCGCTGTAAAATCGCACTTTTAGGCTCCATAGGATCTACACCCAGTGCAAGTCCAAGAAGATCATAATTTCCAAAAATATTAGTAACTAGAGGATATTCAGAACCATTGACCTTCTCACAACGAATTACTGGATAGCGTCCCTCTGCTGCCAACTTTTGTTGTATTACGCAAGGTTCAAAAATTGGATTAACGGGCCTTGATACATTAGCGTAAAATGCTGATCCTAGTTGGCGCGCTTCCCCTATGAAAGATCTTAGGTCTTTGTTCATTTCAAAATTCCGTTACTAAAGATATAAAGTTAATTATCAAGTTTAACATATAACTTTGCTTTTAACATTTTTGATTTAACTCGAATTTACATCCGACCCTTTGCCAACCCAGGCATAGCCGCAAGGAAAAATATAAGCATAGAAACAACGACAATCGAAGGACCAGCAGGAACATCAAAATTCGCAGAAGCACTCAACCCTCCTAACACCGCTACCCAACCCAAAAGCACCGCGTAAAAAGCCATCTGCTCAGGCGTTCGGGCAAATATTCTCGCCGTCGCCGGTGGAATGATCAATAGAGAAATTATAAGCAAAATCCCAACTATTTTCATTGAGATTGCTATCACGAACGCAATCATTAACATAAATATTAATCTAATTTTACCTACTTCTATTCCGTCAACAAAAGCGAGGCCTTCATGTACAGTCATTGACAACAACCCGCGCCATATAAAGCTCAACAACACGAGGCAAAAAGCTCCTCCACCATAAACCCATACTAAGTCAAAGGGTGCTACTGCTAAAATATCTCCAAATAAATACCCCATTAGATTTATGGTGACATTTTCGAGAGAGGCTACTACCACTAATCCTAGTGCTAATATTCCATGAGCTAAAATGCCAAGTATCGTGTCTGCCGCAAACCTATAATCAGACTCAATTGCATAGAGGGTCATTGCAATCGCTAGACAAACCCCAATCACTCCCACCAACATATTAATACCAAGCAGAATGCCTAACGCCACTCCAAGAAGTGCAGAATGCGAAAGTGTTGCACCAAAATACGACATTCTTCGCCAGACCATAAAACAACCCAACGGACCTGCAACCATCGTCACACCGAATCCAGCAGCCAATGTTAATAAAAGAAAATCATCCATTGGCGTCGCCATGCGTTTGCTTTTCCCTGACCGGAACAGGAGCTCCAGTATGATCATGTAGGTGATCATGTTTGTGCGTGTAAAACGCCATTGCCGGATTTACAGTATCTTCTCCAAAAATTTGCATATATGCTGGGTCACGGGTAACTAAATCGGGTTTTCCTTCACAGCAGACATGAGTGTTAAGACAAATCACGTGATCCGTCGCCGCCATCACCAAGTGTAGATTATGGGAAACTAATAATACACCGCAATTGCGACGATCACGAATGGTTCTAATCAGCTCAAAGAGTTGGCCCTGCCCCATATAATCAATACCAGCGGTGGGCTCATCTAAGACTAGTAAATCCGGATCCCGAATTAAAGCCCTAGCCAACAATACCCGTCGTAATTCTCCCCCTGAAAGACCCTGCAAAGGATTAGTTATAGAAGCAGTAAATCCTACCTCTTCGAGAACTAGTTCCAAATCCTGTATTTTTTTCTTAGTCCCGAGATAAAGAAATCGCCTTACATCGATTGGTAGTGTGGGATCAATTTCAAGATTTTGTGGTACATAGCCAACCACCAGACCTGGTTTTTTTTCAACCAAACCACCATCACATTTTGTCAAATTAAGAATAGCATTAATTAGTGTAGTTTTACCTGCACCATTGGGACCCACCAATGTTAAAATTTCACCAGGATGTACAACTAGATTAATTTTATCAACAACCGGCTTGCCGCCCCTGTTAACTGTAACTTCTGTCGCGCGAATAAGCGCCCCGTCAGCCAAGCTAAAGAGCCTTCTCGGATCCGGCGGCACAATCAGCACATTTTCCTACCACCTCCACGGTTTGTTGATGGACCGTAAAACCTATTGAACCGGCCCGGCTTATTACCGCTCGAGCAATAGCATTGTCATCTAGTTCTGCAACAGTTTTACAGTCTTGGCATATCAGAAATTGCCCACCATGGCGGCGTTTAGGGTCGCCACAGCCTACATAAGCATTGAGAGACTCGATCCGATGAATAAGTCCATTTTCCAGTAAAAACTCTAAGGCTCTGTAAACTGTCGGTGGAGCAGCCTTACGGCCAGTTTTCCTCAAGCCTTCAAGCAACTCATAAGCTTTAATCGATCCGTGGCTCGACCACACTAATTCTAAAACTTTACGACGCAATGGCGTAAATGTCAGACCTTCTTTCTCACACAAAAGGCCCGCCGCTGTTATTGCCTCAGAAATACACTCTTGGTGATTATGGACTTTTGGCTGAAAGGGCTTAATCACGTCAGTGTTTTCATATAGTTTCTTCATAGGTGTCTCCAATGATACCTAACGTTATATTATATCAAGAAAACTTTTGCTTCAAAAAAGTTTTCTTGGCCAAAAAACATTTACAGGCTTTATTGGGTTCGTTTAACCCGAAGAATTTATATTCTTAAAGTAAAATAAATAGTGCAATGTCAAAATATAGTGGAACAACTTTTATATTTATTTGTCTTTATATCCTGTCGCAAAATTGTCTGAATGCCGGAGAGGTTGTAACATTCAGAAGTTTAGATAATGAAAGAACAGTTATCCGTGGCGAGTTATTTAAACCAAAAAATTTTAGCAAACCGCCCGCTATAGTAATGATGCATGGCTGTTCAGGTCTTTACACTAGGTCCGGCAATTTAAGGACTAACTCCGCATCATGGATAAAACGTTTCTTAAAATGGGGATATATCGTACTGGCTGTGGACGGATTTACACCTCGTGGTTTTCGTACAATGTGTAAGAAAAAAAACAGACCTTTACATTCTATTGATGATCGTCCTTTTGACGCATATGGTGGGCTTGCTTGGTTGAGCAAACAGCCGTTCATAAATAAGAATCTGGTTTTTTTAATCGGATGGTCAAATGGTGCCATGGCAGCGTTGGTAAGCCTTCGCGAAGACCGAGTAGCGTATTTTGGCGAAGGATACCGATTTAAGGCCGCAGCAGCCTTCTACCCCGGCTGTATAACACTAAAAAGAAGAGTTAGAGATCGTTATAAACCATATGCGCCTGTACTTGTATTTCTTGGCTTAGCCGACAATTGGACGTGGCCTAAACCTTGCATAAAAATGCTAGCGAGTGCAGCAAAAGCCGGATTTCCAACAAAATATTTTGCATACAAAGGTGCCCACCATGCATTTGATCACCCTAATCTCCCAATCAAAACAAGAATAAGCCGAAACGCGAAGTGGAAAAAACATAAAAAAAGATATGTAACTGTTGGCTCAAATGGTCGGGCACGCGAGGCGGCGATTAAGACCTTAAAAGAATGGTTGAGAAAGCAGTCTTCTAAATAAAAGTTAATCAACCCATCTGAAATCTAAAGAGAAGGTGGTGGCTCCGCCGCAAAATCCGTTCCAGTGAGACAAAGACGTCCTTGAGTGTCCTGCCAAAGTTTACCCGCAGAATGTAATTCTCCTAACGCCTTAGTCACAGCCTTGAATCCCTCTACCTCAAATTTTTTAGTGAGGGCATCAAAATATAATGGTTTTTTTTCTATCAAGGCTTCTATGCGCAAGGCGAGATCGAAAATATCAACATCAGCCACCGGACCAACCCGTTCTTTTGCCTCTGAATCGCCTAAAAAGTTTTTAATATCTACCTGTCCCGCGTAGGCGTATTCAATGCGTTCAAAACGTTCACGCGGCAAATCATCTGGGATTGTTGCATCGATGCCACATTTGCTTGTTATAGGAGTTCTACCGGGTGTGATGTATAAACTTGGGTCCAATGGTTTAGCTCGAAGATCTGGAATCGTGATGATATCTCGGTCAGCTTGGACACGGGTAGCAATTGCCCACTCAACATCGGTACCGCTAAAAACATCAATATCTTCATCAACGATAACAACATGTTTGATATCAGAAGCGACGAGTGCAGCCATTATGGCGTGTTTGGCGTCTCCCGGCCTTTTACGAATCGAAACAATTGCGTGAAAATAGCAAGATCCACCAGGTGTAATATTAACATTAACCAAGTCTATATTAGCTGCATTAAATGCGCGTCTTACCGCCGCCTCTCGGTTGGGTGCACCTGGCAAAATTACCTCCCAGGGCATATGGAGAGCATAATACATAGCGTCTCTGCGCATGGAAATCGCTTTGACCCGAACATGAGGGTTCCAATGAAGTCCGCCCATCAGACGTGTAAACTCGCCAAAGCGTCCTTCTGGTTTTGTCCAACCTGTTGGCAAAATTTCGGCTTCCAATACAATCTCTGCATCCGAAATACACGGCACATCAATTGTCGCACCCGGTGTAAGACGAACTGCGGCTCCCATTAAGCCACCTGCTATCGCCAATTCATTCTGATCCATTGGAGCCCTGTATGTAGCACTTACATTTATAGCTAGATGTGTCCCGATATTTATCGTTATAGGTAATGGCTCATTTCGGCGAAAAGCCTCTAATGCCAAAAGTTGGAGATCGTTAGGCGTAACAATATCTATTCCTGTAAGGTTCTTTTCCCGCAACAAAAAACGATAAATTCCTGCATTTAGTGATCCGCTAGCATTTTTAGCGATTGTCACACCGGCAGTGATCATAGGCCCACCATCATGAATTGAAAAAAGGGGCACAGGCAATTCAAATAAGTCAACCTCATGACCGGTAATAAAAACTTCACGCACTGGGCCACCATTTATAAGTTTTGGTTCAATGGGTTCTGAAAGCCCTAGATCAAGTAGTTTATAAACATCCTCATATGAGCAACCAAATGCGGCCCCTATTCGTTCTCGACTATTTGCCACCCCCGAAACAACGGGCATACTGTAATCATTAACATTGTGAAAAACTAAGGCTTTTTCTGACTCATCTACCAATGCAGCGATGTGCCGAATATCAACCGGTTTTGTGATATCCTCTACATGCCCCTTTTGGCGCAAGTCTTTGAGTACTTCCCTAAAACTATTAATCATGTCCGGCTCCTGCACTAATCCGATATACTAGCATATCCGCCCTTTCGAGTTTCTTGCAAATCAAGCAAGATAATTAAATATTTATAGGAGTAATTGTGATTGAACATAGAAAAGATAAGATTCAAGGTTTGGACCATGTCGCATTGATCGTTCATGATCTTGCCAACGCATCTAAATCTTTTGAGCATCTTGGATTTTGTTTAACACCCGTATCACAACATTCGGGTGCCATAACCGCTGGAGGTGATGTAGTGCAGTGGGGCTGTGCAAATGCCTGCGTCATGCTTAAACAGGGTTATCTGGAATTAATGGGAATTATAAATCCAAAACTCTATGACAATAAAATCCCACAATTTCTATCTCGCTACGAAGGGATCCACATCCTCGCTTTTAGTTGCAATAACGCTAGCGCCATATCCGAGAGACTTAGTGCAGAGGGATTTAGTAAAAACGGTGTTTACAGTCTGTCGAGGAAACTTGAAACACCAAGAGGAACTCGAGTAGCTAAATTTAACCTTGTAAGACTAATGCCCGCAGATATGCCCGAAGGACGGGTGCTCGCTATAAAGCATCTCACAAAAAGTTATTTGTGGCAGGAACGTTACATGACTCATCGCAACGGTGCTTCATCACTTGAAGAAATAGTTGTCTCAGTTGATAAACCCTCAGAAGCCGCAGAACGTTACCAGCGCTTTCTTGGAATAAGTCCAGTCAAGAATTTGGAAAGCTATCATTTTAATTTAGGCGAAGGTAATTTCGTCCTTACAACTAGCACATTTTTACAAGAAAACTACGCAATTGATGTGCCTTCGAACCCTTTCCCAGCTATTATAAAAATCAGGTCCATTAATTTAAATCATACCCGAAGATTTTTAGAGGAAAATTCTATTGAACATATAAAAATAAAGACCGGTATTCAGATTTCGAGTTCTGAGGCCGCCGGGGCAACTATAATTTTTATTGAGTAATCAGGATAACAATGTCTTTTGACCTAATAATAATCGGAGCTGGCTTTGCGGGACTGACAGTCGGTATTAGAGCTGCCGAACTCGGACTACATCCACTGATATTGGAAGCGGGCGAAGAGGAGAATTATCAATGCAATTCTCGTTACTCTACAGGCTCTTGTCATGTCGCCTTTAATACACCGTGGACTAACCCGAGAGACCTTACCAATACCATTATCAACAATGCAGGCGGCTCTGCCCGAACAGATCTTGCTGTTTCAATTGGACAAAATGCCCGCAGGGCCATTGATTGGCTTAAAGTTCAAGGAGCCAGTTTTGAAGACCACCCAAGAAGAACAGATCATATGCCCATGCTCTCACCCCTACGAGAAATGAGAGCGGGATTGGATTGGGAAACTGGAGGAGCAAACTTACTCCTAAAAAAAATGGCTAGCAAACTTGTCAAAAATGGTGGGGAAATTAGGCTTGGAACTAGGGCAGAAAAGTTATATTTCGAAAATGGAAAAATTTTTGGTCTTAAAGCAAAAAACAAAGGAGTTCATCACGACCTATTAGCAAGGTCCATTGTTATCGCTGATGGTGGTTTTCAAAGTAACCCCAAACTCGTTGAAAAATATATCGGTTGTTCAATAACTAAACTCCAACAACGTAATGCAGGTACCGGGGTTGGGGATGGGCTTCGGATGGCTATAGAAGCCGGGGCAAATATTACAGGGATGGATTGCTTTTACGGACATGTCTTGAGTAGAGATGCAATGACTAACGAAAAATTATGGCCATACCCACAGGTTGATGTGATTTGTTCCACTAGTATCGTTGTCAACGCTAGTGGAAAGAGATTTTCCGATGAAGGGCTCGGGGGTATTTACCTTGCAAACTCCATAGCCCGCATAGATGACCCCCTATCAACAACAGCAATTTTTGACTCTGACGTTTGGGAAGAGGCTAAAACAACGGACAACGTGCCGCCCAACCCCTCTCTTCCTGATGCAGGTGGAACTGTTCTGAGAGCCTCCACAATCCAGGGGTTAGCAAAAAAAGTTGATTTGGATGCTAGACAGCTTGCAACGACCATTACCTCTTACAATAAATTTTTGTTTCAAAAAGAAGCTTTTCTCTTACCACCCAGAACCCAGACGAGATATTCAGCCCGCCCAATTATCAAACCACCATTTTATGCCATTCCACTGTGTGCCGGAATTACTGTTACCTCTGGAGGAATCTCAGTTAATGGGAAAGGGGAAGTGATAAACAACAACGGCCGCCCCATTCCGGGTTTGTATGCGGCCGGTTCAACAGTTGGCGGGATAGAAGGTGGCCCCTCGGCTTCTTACGTGGGTGGATTAATTAAGTCATTTTGTATAGGTTTACTCGCTGCTGAAAGCATAGCCAATTATCATGGGTCGTCAGCCTTCGTTTAAACGTTTACAATTAGACTATCTCCATTTTTTAAAGCAGCTGCAACAGTAAATGAGTTTAATTACCACCGCTAAAAATCGCCTTCCCCGTGTAGTGCTCTCCCTGATTTTCGGTGTACCCGCTGGTGCCATCCTATCTTGGCTCGAGACACCTATTCCATGGATGGTTGGGCCTATGATTGCTGTAGCCACTCTCAACTTGCTCGGCATTCGCGCATTCGCTATCCCCTACGGACGACAAATCGGGCAAGTAATATTAGGTTCTGCTATCGGGATTTATTTTACCCCGCCGGTTCTAGCCGCCCTAGCCGCAAATTCCATCGCTATTTTTATCACAACAATATCGGCTTTCGCTATTGGTGGTTTAGGGGCCTTAGTGATGTCTAAGGTTTCAGGAGTTGATGGCAAGTCGGCCTTCTTTGCTTCAATCCCTGGTGGATCAATGGCTATGGCTAATCTTGCAGATAAATACGGAGCGACAATGCCACCAGTCGCGGTAGCGCATAGTCTACGGGTTTCAATCTTGGTAATCGTGATCCCTTTTGGAATAACTTACGGTGGTATTCCTGTTGAACCCACAGCATACCGACCCGACTTTTCCTTAGACTATTCCATCCTAATTCCCTGGCTAATCGCGGGCTTAATTCTAGGAGAAATTTCAGAGCGTCTAAGATTTCACAATGGTTGCCTGCTCACCCCGCTATTTCTTGGTATGACCCTCGCTTTAAATGGGGTTACACTTTCGGAAGTACCCGGTTGGTTGACAGATATAGCTCAACTGTTATTTGGCCTTATCCTTGGAGAACGCTATGAGCGCGCGTTCTTTGCGCGTCATAAACTTTTTATCCCTTTTGCGTTAATTAATGCCATTTTCATAATATCCGCATCGGGTGCTGTGGCAGTTGCGATCTTCTACATGTTCGACTTACCCCTCGCTACGATGATTATAGCAACGGCCCCGGGCGGGATGGCGGAAATGGCTATTGTAGCTCAAGCACTGCAAATGGCTGTGCCCACAATAATGGCTTTTCATCTATTTAGAATTATCATTGTAAACATGGGTACTCAGTATATTTATATTAGTGCGACTTGGTTACGCATAAGGTTTAGCTCGGACAAAAATTAAACATAATAATTATTCCAAGCCGCATAGAGTAGACGGGCAGCGAGCAAAGTTAAAATACTTTTTAGAGCGACGCGAAACACCCTTTCCGGCAACCGATCCAAAACCCTTCTTCCAATCAATGTTCCGCAAACCCCAAAGACAATCAGGCCAATTAGCAGGGGAATATAAGACCCAAATGCAAAACCTAATATACCGAACAGAATAACTTTAAAAAGATGTTGAAGGGTCATCAATGATGCATGTGTTGCCACAACTTGTTGTCGTTCTTTGCAGGCTGCATTTACAAACGGAGCAACAAGAGGGCCTGTCCCACCAACAAACATTGTTGCAAAACCCCCAAATACGCCGCACCCGAAAAACTTTGCCGGGCCAGGATTGGAGCTCCGAAATTTTGGCGTCCAAGTAGCGTAGAGAACAAATATGCCCAAAATAGATTGTAGGACCCATACCTCTAGTGCAAAAATTGTTAGACCTCCTAACCAAGATCCAAGTAATGTACCAAATAAAAATGCTGGAATAACGGAGGTAAGAATTTCACGACGCATGAGCAATGCTCTGAAACCATTTGATCCTATTTGTACGACCGCGTGAATTGGTATCAACACTGTTGGTGGCAGAAACAAAGTCATTGTAGCCAAGACTAACAAACCACCGCCTAAACCCAGCGACGCGGCAATGAAACTACCAACAAAAGAAATTCCGCAGAGTACAGAGAAACCTAAAAGCGTCAGAGTGGTTCCTTCCGTTAAAAATTCGATTAATAGCTCCATATCCTTACCTTGTTCACTTTTTATCCTTTTTGACTAAGCCCTATATGGCCCGCATTAGGAGAAACTTCTTAATTGGTTGCGAAAAACGGCAAGCTGCGTTACTTCCACCTGATAACATAGGAAAGGAACAACCAGTGCAACCACTTGACCCCGAACAACTCAAATTTGTGGAAATACTTGCCAAACTCATGTTGGAAAATGAGGTATTTAAGGAAGAATATTCCGAAAAAGACTTCGATGAAGTTATC
>MDTE01166924.1_pt1 | contig 10767 bp, 10 predicted proteins | sample 811231 | NCBI WGS metagenome assembly MDTE01 (sample SAMN05326651, study PRJNA326480) | marine metagenome | isolation source: seawater | place: Indian Ocean: Red Sea | collected 2010 | reverse complement strand
CTTGAATGCTGCTGACTCCATCAACCTTCCTCCTCGATGATGTCTTGCAATTCCTGACGCATTTGAGGGATTTCTTGACGCTCAATGATCATTTCCCCATCCGGTCCCTTGCGAACGACATGGTTAAAGGTAGACCAGCCCTCGTCCTTGTCCGGATGGTCGAGCCGAGAATGCGCCCCCCGACTCTCCTTTCGTTCACGAGCCGAAAGAGCGATCGCCTCAGACACCGTCAGTAGATGCTTCATGTCGAGCGCAGTGTGCCATCCCGGGTTGTACCACCGATTGCCCCCGGCCCCTACATCGGCAATCTGGCCAGAGATTTCCCGGATCAACCCGATAGCATCTGTCAGCCCCTTATCTTCGCGCGCGATGCCGACCTTGTCCTGCATCATGGTTTGAAGTTCAAGTTGAAGTTGGAACGGATTCCTGTCCGTGACACCTCGCTCGAGCGGCGCTAACGCTTCGGTCGCGGCCTCTTCAATCTGTGCTTCCGAGACAGAGTACGAAGGGTTCTCTTTCGCAAATTTCGCAGCATACTCACCTGCACGCTGCCCGAAGACGACTAGGTCAGACAGCGAGTTGCCTCCTAAGCGGTTTGCCCCGTGCAGACCACCGGCGACCTCTCCCGCTGCAAACAAGCCCGGCACAGTGGTAGTCATCTGCGTATCCGCGTCTACCGCAATCCCACCCATGGCATAGTGCGTGGTCGGACCAACCTCCATCTGCTCCTTCGTAATATCAATGCCTGCCAGTTCCTTAAACTGATGGTACATACTTGGAAGCTTCTTCTTAATATGTCCCTCAGAGTCTTTGATGTGCTCCTTGATCCACGCGATATCGAGAAATGCACCTCCGTGCGGGCTCCCCCGACCCTCTTGGACTTCCTTGACGATCTTCCGTGCTACATGGTCTCGCGTAAGAAGTTCGGGTGGGCGCCGGGCATCCCGATCACCCGTGACATAGCGCCATCCCTCTTCGGCGTTATCAGCTGTCTGATTGACGTAAAGGGACGGAATGTCATCAAACATGAAGCGTTCACCCTTGTTGTTCTTGAGGATTCCGCCCTCACCTCGCACACCCTCAGTGACCAGAATTCCTCGCACGCTAGGTGGCCAGACCATCCCTGTCGGGTGGAACTGAATAAACTCCATGTCCCTCATTTCAGCCCCGGCATGGTACCCAAGCGAGTGTCCATCACCCGTGCCTTCCCAACTGTTACTAGTGACGAGGTAAGCCCGTCCAAGGCCACCCGTAGCTAGCACAACCGCCTTTGCTTTAAAGACCCTGAAGCGGCCCTGCTCTCGGTCGTAACCAAAAGCTCCCACGCACCGGTCACCATCCTTAAGCAAACGGGTAATTGTTACCTCCATGTGGACATCCATACCCTGATGGATACCGTGATCCTGAAGTGTTCGGATCATCTCAAGGCCAGTCCGGTCGCCCACGTGTGCGAGCCTCGGGTACTTATGTCCACCGAAGTTACGCTGGAGAATTTTCCCGTCGGGCGTCCGATCGAAAAGTGCTCCCCACTTCTCCAACTCTCGTGCTCGTTCCGGGGACTCCTTTGCATGCAACTCGGCCATGCGCCAGTTACTGAGGTATTGGCCGCCTCTCATTGTGTCTGCAAAGTGCGTTGTCCATCCATCTCTCTAGTCAACATTCGCCAACGATGCCGCCATCCCTCCCTCGGCCATAACGGTGTGGGCCTTTCCAAGCAGAGACTTGCAGACAAGACCAACATCGACACCAGCCGAAGCTGCTTCGACCGCGGCTCGCAACCCTGCTCCACCCGCGCCGATCACGAGAACATCGTGCTCGATTTCCTGGTAAGCTGACATCAGAAGAACCTCACATTTGTCCACACACCCATAGAGCAGAGTCGGACATAAATATCCGAGAACGCGACCCAAAGCAGGCTAGTCCAAGCCCAGACCATGTGCTTTCCGTTAAGGCACGAGACGCAATCGTATGCCGCTTTTCTGATGGGCCTACGCGAAATAAGGTCGATTCCACCACCCACCAAATGCCTCAGTGAGTGACACCCGAGGGTATAGCCGGAAAGGAAGATCACGTTCAGGGTGAGTACGATTGTCCCAACGCTCACCCCAAACTCCTTGCCTCCGTTTCCGTCAGAGAACCAGAACGCGTACCATGCGTCGAGCGCCAGAAACACAAGCAGCAAAAGTGCGAACGGGAGTGCATACCGGTGCAGGTTTTGCAGGATAAGTGGAAACTTCCTTTCACCCATGTACTCTTTACGAGGCGTCCCTACGCTGCACGATGACGGACCCGGCCAATAAGCCTTGTAGTATGCGCCACGATAGTAGTAGCAGGTTAGACGGAAACTCACCGGCGCCCAAAGAATCAGGAAAGCAGGCGAATACGGGAGGAATCCCGGCCACCACCCTGGAGGACCTGAACGCTCCATTAATGCGTGCTCAGATGGGCCCCATATCTCCGGAGAGTAAAACGGAGAAAGCAAATTCTCGTGCCAGTAGAAGGCTCCCTGGAATGCAGCCCACGTGCTGTAAATCACGAATGCGGTAAAGACGGTGAACACCACGAGGGGCTGGATCCACCAAGCATCCGTTCTCATCGTCTGACCAAATGATCGCCGCACGGGAAGACCCGCGGGTCGTGTCGCCATGTAACTTCCTTCCGCAGCATCTCGTCGCTGCGTCGTTTGTATCGTCAGCCCTTTCAGGAACCGGGGAACCGCGAAGAAAATCTAGTCAGGAGATCATATGTGGGAAGACGTTTTATCATTGATGTTTCCTGACAACCTCAGGGTGGGTTACCCGGCATGCTCAAAAACTTTCCAACCCTCACATTCTATCTTCGTAGGTTCTTCTGAAGTCGCCACAGTAGGCCCGAAGTCCTTTCGTACTCGACGCTAAACAATTAAATGAAGTTAAGAGATTAAGGTCGTTAGGAGGACTTAGTTGCACAGATTGATGAAGGCCATCGGACTTGTGGTAGCGGTTGGATCGCTGACGCCTATCCCCACAACCGCCCAGGACTGGACACAGCGGGAGTTTCCGCTGGCACCTCCAAACTCGAGCGGTAATTTCGTTGCGCCATATTTCGATGGCTTCTACCCGAACGCCGACGGGACCTATACCCTCTCGTTCGGATTCATGAACCGTAACGATGAAGAACTGATCGAGATTGAGCTTGGTCCAAACAATTTCATCGAGCCTGCTGAGTTCGATGGCGATCAGCCTACATCGTTTCCTACAGTCCGCTACAGCGGCTTCGGCGGCCCCCGAGAACGAGGGGTGTTCGGTGTAGTTGTGCCAGCAGACTTCGAGGGTGACGTCTGGTGGACACTGACCACTGACGGTTACACTACAAAAGTACCCGGCAGGCTTGTATCCCCTGGCCCAATTATCAAGGGTGCTTACGAACTGAGCACCGGACCAATGGCGGCGGGAACTTTAAGGCCAACCATTCACTGGCAGGAGGCCGACGAAGGGAAGGGGGGCGTCGAGGGAAACTGGAAACCAGAAACGCTGACCGCGATGGTAGGAGAGCCTATCAGTCTGAACTTCTGGGCGAAGGATCGAGGTGAGCGAGAACTAGGCACAGTCAACGTCTCCCTGTGGAAGTATCAGGGACCGACGGGAGGCAATATCTCGTTCGAGTCACTAGTGGAGGCGATCCCCAATGCACGTGCTCGTCGAGGGGCCCGACAGCCTGGACCAGGACCTCTGCTGACTCGGCAAACCGTGAACCTTCCTCTTGAGGGTCCCCACGCCCATCACGGACGCTTCACCGCAACCTTCGACACGCCGGGCGAATACGTTATCCGGGTTAAGGTTGACAGCTTTGGCCTCACCGACAGTTCACCAGGACACCAATGCTGCTGGTCTAACGGGTACATTCGAGTGAGCGTAAATGAAGAATAGGACATATCTTGCTGGACGGTATCGACTCGACCGGTCGTGCCGGCATTGCACAAGCAGAGGAGTAGACCATGCATCGGCCCATTAGACGTTCTGCGAAGCTGACCGCAATCACGGGAGCACTCACCGCACTAGTGGTGCTCGGAGCGACCCAGGAACTCGCCGCACAAACCGGTCCAAGCCCCGAGTCGAACAACGACGTGACCTTCACTAGGGATATAGCCCCGATCCTTCAGCAAAACTGCCAAGTGTGTCACCAGCCTGGTGCTATCGGACCAATGTCTCTGATGGAATATCAGGATGTGAGGCGATACGCTCGACGGATCACCCGAATGGTCGAATCTCGTGACATGCCGCCGTATCAATATGACGCTGATGTAGGCATACAGGACCTGAAAGAAGACTGGCGCATGAGCGATGACGACATAGCCACAATCAGTGCATGGGTCGCAGCTGGATCTCCCGAAGGCGACCCTGCTGATATGCCCGATCCGATTGAGTGGCCCGATCCCGCAGAGTTCCGCCTTGCAGAGCGCTATGGACAACCAGATGTCGTCGTAGCCTCTGCGCCCTACGACGTTCCAGCAGTCGGTCAGGATCGCTGGTGGAGACCTGTAGTACCGACAGGCGTCACCTCTGACCGTTGCATAAAGGCTATTGAGACAAAGCCTTCTGTAATCGGCAGGGCTGTCGCCCATCATGCGAACTCGTCGCTGCTAGTCGACGGAGAACGCGCAGGTCGGCTCTCCGAATACGCCCTGGGCAAAGTCGGTGAAATCGTGCCAGACGGGGCCTGTCGTAAGATCCCCGCCAATGCCGACGTCTCTTGGGATATTCATTATTGGCCAAACGGAATTGACATCGAAGATGATCAGGTCGAGATCGGAATCTGGTTTCACGATGAGGATTACGAGGGCGCTTTCGACCAAACCTTGACCCTTTACTATCTAAATGGTGGTCGAGGATTCGACATTGCACCCCATGGAACCCTTATGACACAAGGGTTCCATTCATTCGACACGCCAGTTCGTATCGACAGCTGGCAGCCACACGGGCACACTCGCTTAGTCGCGATGTCAATCCAGATCCTCCGCAAGAACGGGCGCCGCGAAACTGTGAGCATGGTTTCAAACTGGAGTGCACTGTGGCACCACAGCCATATCTACGAAGACGACTCGGCTCCATTACTCGAGGTTGGCGACCAACTGATCCTAACTGGCTGGTACGACAACACTGAAGGAAACCGCTACAACCCCGATCCAGATCAGTGGGTCGGCATCGGCGATCGAACAGCCGATGAGATGTCACACGCGTGGATCGCCGTGACTCATCTTGATGAGGAAGGATTTGAACAGATCAAGGCGGAACGATCGCGTCCCGTAAGTGAGCAACCAGACAAGGACGACCGTTAGAAGAGGGTTACTTCGACACTAGTAACTGCCTTAGTCAATAAAAAGAATTGAGCTCTGAAGAAAAAGTAGACCCGCCTCGGACAGCCTTCTGAGGCGGGGCGCTCTCTATCAGACCCAAACGCAAATCCATTTATCTAGGCTAGTTCTATGCATCAAACCCGATGGAGCAACCTCTCCGGGTGGGTCGTTGGGGTCCTGATTCTTGTTGGTGGATATTGTTTTCTTGCAGGGCCGTCGACCCTGACGATAGACGAAGCACTCGAAAACTTGTCTACTGAAACCTTCGTAAATCACATGACAGCGCTCTCAAGTGATTTAATGACAGGTCGTCGACCCGGTTCACCGGGATACGACGCAGCAGCCGCGTACGTGATCAAGGAATCCCGTTCGTTAGGGCTCGAGCCAGGAGGTATTGATAACACCTACCTGCAATCGATTGTATTTCGGCGAACAAAGGTGGATCCGACATCGACAGCCTTCAATGTAGACGGCTCGCCGCTTACACAGGCTACCGACTTCACCCTGCATCCTCGGATCACAAGGGACAACATAGACGTCGAGGCACCGATGATATTCGCGGGCTTCGGAATCAGCGCACCGGACCTGGATTACGATGACTTCGAGGCCATTGATGTTACGGGTAAGCTAGTCGTGGTCGTTTCCGGAGCACCCGACCACTTCGGTTCTCTCGAGAGAACCGTGCTATCTAGTAACGCATCTCGGGACGCCGAACTTCGAGAGCGAGGCGCAGCAGGAGTGATCATAGTGAGGCTCGGTGAGACAAGGGCCTCGGCGCCGTCTCGTACCCGTTACGTCGTACCGCCTGATCTGACGCAGGGTGCAGGAATACCTGAAGAATTAGAAGCTTCCGTAACCGTCTCGCAGCGAGTCGCCGCTGATTGGATCAAACGTTCCGGAAGAACCTTCGAGAACGTGCTGGAAACCATCCGTTCTGGAGTCCCCTTATCGTTCGATTTAGGAATCGATGGTCGGGTCCGTGGCAATTTTGTGATCGAGACGTTTGAGAGCGCCAATGTGGCCGCACTCCTGCCCGGCTCTGACGTTGATCTTCAAGATGAAGTCCTCGTCCTGACCGCACACTTAGACCACCTCGGGACGGGCATCCCTATTGATGGGGACTCCATCTACAACGGCACACTAGACAACGCATCAGGCTCCGCGGCTCTACTCACACTTGCTTCTGTACTCACTAGCATGGAGGCACCGCGACGCTCAGTGCTTTTCCTCTGGGTCACGGCAGAAGAATCAGGGTTACTCGGATCCGAATACTTCGCCCGGTTCCCCAGTGTCTTGCCCCGACGCATAGTAGCGAATCAGAACATCGACGGGGTCATGGGAATGATCACGGCTCCGACCGACGTGCTAGCTTTCGGCTATGAGCACTCAAACCTATCGGAGGCAGTAGACTTCGCCGTCGCTCGGACTGGCACCCCGGTAAGTCCGGACCCCACTCCTGAAGAGAATCTCTTCATCCGGAGTGACCAGTACGCATTCGTCAGAAACGCTATCCCCGCGATCTGGGTGCAGGGTGGCAGGACAAGCCTTGATCCCGAACGCGATGCGCAAGGAGAACTGGACACCTGGATCGCCGAGCGCTATCACAAGCCCACCGACGACCTTGACCAACCTTTTGACTTGGAGGGGGTCCGACGTGAGTTGGCGGCTAATCTACTCGTGACGTATCACATCGTGAACGAAATGGGACCCATCCGCTGCGATGAGAACAGCTTCCTTTACCGACGGTGGGTCGGAGGCTAACGGGTCGTACCGGACATTGATCGCACCGGATCCTCACTCTTCTGTAGGGCCGAACCTACTTCCGAGACTCAACGTTCAGATACAAGCGATTGAGTGATTCAGAATTGGCGAAAGCCAAATCTGGGTAACCATCCCCATTCACATCTGCCGCGACCACACCGTACGTGGACTCCTCAAAACCCTCGATGAACTTCTCACTCCATAACTCTCCATTCCCAGAGTTGAAGTAAAGAGCGTTAGGCTCCCTCACATTGGCCACAATGATATCCAGATCACCATCTCTATCCAGATCGGCGACTGTGCTAGCATACGTTTGTTCATCATGCCCAAAAGAAATCCCGGGCCCAAAGTGCCCAGGTCGCTCATCAAGGTAGACAGCGTTAGGCTCCCCAATATTTCCGGCTACAATGTCGAGAGCACCGTCTGAATTCAGGTCAGCCAACACTACCGAGCGCGTCTCGTCAGACCCAGTCCCAAATTCACGTACTTCGTCGAAGATCAACTCTCCATTATTCAGAAGGATTTGATTGGCCTGACCATCTCTATTTGCAAGTACTAAATCGACATCTCCATCGTGATAGATGTCCCCTGTCGCAACCGCAATCGTCGAACCATTCGGGTCACCAAACGACCGCTTAGGCCCGAAACGCCCTCCTCCATCGTTAAGGTAAAAGCCGTTTGTCGTGCCTCGATTGGTGACTAACACATCGAGACTGCCATCCCCATCCAAGTCGAACAGCTGAGCCGAACGAGTTGGTTCGATCTCGGGTCCCACGGACCACACCCTAGTGAAGCGACCCGTGCCGTCATTCAAATACACCCAGTTCTCTGCTCTGTCATTTCCTACCACCACATCGACGTCACCATCCCCATCTAGGTCGCCCGCTGGCACGGCATACGTAGTCGCTTTCTCCGGTCCCAGCGGATACCCCCACGTGAATTGTCCGGCACCGTTATTTACGTATACCTCATTCATCTGAGTCCAATGGCGGCCATTAGCGATCAGTGCATCTAAGTCGCCATCTCCGTCCACATCCTCAAAGACAATCGACGCTGTGAGATCGTCCTGATTACCGAAGATCAAACGATCCGTAGTGAGCAAAGCTCTCTGGGCAGAAAGTGACCCAGGAAGCAGAGCAACGATCATCGTGTAAGCAAGCAGTCTTCCCCTCATCGGACAGTAAATGGCTCGAGGTGCACGGGCTCGATTACTCGTGTGCCTGGTGAGAGTCTTCCAACAGTTTCAATAAAGGGAAGTATGTTGCGCTCAATGTTAGGCTGCTGTGAAAACCCATAGGGAAGACGAAAATTGTCCCAGTGAGTAGGGATAACGATCGGGGGGAAACCGGTCGTCTCCAGAAGACGTCGATCGTAGTCATAAAGACCCAGTCGCGAACCGTTTATTCCAGCAAGCAGAATATCAGGCTCCAGACCCTCGAACTCCCGCTCGATGAAGTTCATAGAACCCATCGTTAGGACTTCGTGCCTATCGAACCGAGCCAGAAAGCTAAGTGAGCCTCCTTCGATGAACTGGTCGATCCTTAACGGTGCCTCTAGTTCGGTCGTCTCATCATAGCGCCGCGTGTCGTGATAGTGCTTCTCGTTCAACGCTGAGTGAATCGCTGGCACGACCCGAACACTAAAACCTTCAAACTGGTAATCCTCGCCTCCACCTACTGCGTAAAGTTGATCGCTAGGAATACCATAGGCTCTCAGAATCATCACTGCGGTTTCCGTTCCAATCACCTTGGCACCCGTCTTCTGAGCTATGTACGGGACATCACCCAGATGATCAAAGTGGCTATGGTGCACCAAAATGAAATCCGCCTCGGTAATCAGTGAGTCGATTAAAGTAGTGTCCGACCATGCCACATCGGTGCGAGCAAAGTCTGGGCGATCGTCATCTGGGTGCCCACCACCACCGTACTTCAGTCGCGAGGGCCATGGGTCGATCAGTACTACCACCTTACCATCGGAGATCTTCCAGCCAGCTGCCCCAAAGTAGGTGAACTCGAGCGGAGACGAGTCATTAACCACCGAAGGACTTTGAGCAGTTGCATCCGCCGGAGGCCCAGCTGCAGCGAACACTAAGGTCAGTGCGATACAAAAAATTAGTGGGGTCGCTCGATCAGGGTGACGGAATGCCATAGTCGTTATAGCCCATATAGATTAAGAGTTTGGTACGGAGCCCAAGCTATGCTTCGGGTTACCAAAAGTCATACAGAGTTCCCACCACATTTGACGCGTTGCGTAAACCGAACTTCAAACACACATGAACCATCCAGAACTGCTGCGGCCTGAGACACTAGCCCAATTCGACACCGAAAAAATGGGCAAAAGCACCATCTTCATGTCTGAACGAATGCTAGTAGGCTTGAACTCATTCGAGCCTGGGCAGGAGCACGCGCTTCATGGGCATGCCAACCAAGACAAAGTGTATCACGTACTTCAAGGCAACGGACTCTTCTTGCTAGAAGAAAAGAACATAGAGATGGATGCAGGGGCGATGCTGATAGCCCCAGCCGGTGTCCCGCACGGAGTCCGAAATACCGGGGCTGAGCGCCTAATAGTGCTCGTCTTTATGGCACCCTCGCCCGTCTAATTATGTGGGATGAGACCCGAGCAAAGCTGCTTCGGCTAACATATCTCGTGTGTCTCGGCGTGGTCTCCTCGTGCTCCTCGCCATCAGAGCCCTACCAAGCACCTGATCGGCCGACGCCGTGCCTCAGTGGCACGGCACTCTGTGCAGAACGGGTGGACCTAGGATCAGGTCTTTATCTGCCGATCCACTCCACTCATTTGCTTGAGCACGGACACGCGGCGATCAAGAGAGTCATCATCGTGGTACATGGCTCAGGCAGAAACGGTAATGACTACTTTGAGCGCACCATAGCTCCTGCCGCGGCGATGGACCTACTAGAAGAGACACTTATAATCGCTCCCACATTTCAGCCCTCCGAGGATGGACCGAGGGAAGACGAGCCATTCTGGACAAGCGGAGGATGGAAACGAGGGCATCTTTCAAGCAGCTCGGGGCCTTCTTCCAGGGTCAGTTCCTACACAGCGATCGACCGTATTCTAGAACTCGTTTTGGACAGTGAACGTTTTCCGATACTTGAGCAGATCGTCGTCACCGGGCATTCTGCGGGAGGGCAAGTTGCGCATCGTTTTGCGGGCACCAGCCGTATCGAAAATGAAGCAACAGTCCCTTTCCGGTATGTCGTAGCTAATCCATCGACCTATCTATACGTAGGATCCGAGCGAGACAGCCAGGCAGGGTTTGCGATCCCAAACAGTGCAGCTTGCGCTGATTACGACGATTGGCATTACGGGCTACAGGATCTGAACAACTACTCAACCGCTGTGTCCCGAGACTCGATCAAGGTCCAACTCGTGCGCCGCGACGTTAGAATCCTCATCGGTAGCGCCGACTCCTTGAACGCGTCACTCGATGTCACGTGCGGAGCCAACATGCAGGGGCGCCACCGATTCGAAAGAGGGCAGACACTCATCCGCTTCATGGATGTATTTTACCCAGGACATGGCCACCAAGAAGTAATCGTCCCTGGGACAGGTCATTCGAGCACGCAGATGTATATGTCCGAAGAGGGGCGCAGCGCTCTGTTCGGAAGCTGATTCTTCAGTCGATCCCGAGGACCTCTTTAGGCATG
>MDTE01014866.1_pt1 | contig 10767 bp, 9 predicted proteins | sample 811231 | NCBI WGS metagenome assembly MDTE01 (sample SAMN05326651, study PRJNA326480) | marine metagenome | isolation source: seawater | place: Indian Ocean: Red Sea | collected 2010 | reverse complement strand
TTAATAATAATCTACCTTGTTGCGACTTATCTATGGCCAATTGTAATGCCTAAAATATCATCATCTATTAAATCTAAGCCTGGATTTGTTCCAATACTCGGTCTAGTATTGGTTGTTGGTATATTATTTTAAATTAAAATATATTTTGAGAAACAGTACTTTACCCAATTATTAACTGGTACATCTAAATTATAATAATCATAAATATCAATATATGAACTAATATAATTAATATTCCGTACTGTCAAATATTTATAAAAAAATACAAGAATATCTTCAATTTTAAGAGATTCATTAAAATGTTCTATTATCAATTTTTTACCAATGTCAAATAAATATATCTTTGATAACCAATTATTTCTTTGACATAATATAAAATTCATATATCTCTCCATTAAAGGGTACATTTCTTTTTTTAAAACGGGTGAATGGTGTTGATAACAATATCCATAATTCAATAAACAAGCTTTCCGTTTACATACACGATTATTCTTTGTTCTCCCTAAACAACGCACTTTCCCAACTTTTTGAGAACATAGTAACCTCAAGTTTCTTTCAGGGTCATCTGTTGGTCTCCTATTATCTATATTAATTGTCCTACATAATGGACATTGAATAAAATAATTCTTTCCACTATAAACCATTTTTAAATAACAACGATAGTGAAATCTATGTCCACACGTTAACTTTTTCTGAATATGATTATCTTCAAGAGGACTTAGACATATTGTACAATTATCAAACATATAGAAATATATCAAATATATATCAAATATACACCTATTTATTCTTTTATATCATTTTTTATGTTATTTTTTAAATGTAATTGACAATAGTTATATCCTAATTTACAATTACGACTACACCTTTTACCTTTATTTTTACCCCGTTGTAATATTTGTTCACATTTACTGATTGTATAATTATCAATCGCATTTATAGTTAGATTTTCAGTATCATGAATACCATGAATTATTTTTTTAACACCATTTACAATTGGTAAAAAATTATTTGTTGAACGACAATATGGACAATGGTTATTTTTCATATTCTTAAACGATAAAAGTAAACAATTATAATGGAATGAATGGTTACATCCTAGTGTATGAAAATAATCATCATTTTCTTCTCCACAGATTGAACATAGTTTTTTTTCCATTATTTAAGTATTTAATAATATTATATATTGATCTCTTAAATGATTTTATTTCATACAGATTACAATATAAACAAAGATAAAATTATTTTTAAAAAATCAAGACAATATTCAAATAATTTTACATTTATTCCGATTCAATATGATAAAAAAGATTTTATTATTCAAACACCACAATGTTTCATACCATTTGAATTAAAAAAGTTTTCTATTCATTCAAAGAATACATACCTTGATATTACCTTTCAAAATAAGCACCAAGAATTAATTAATTTTTTTCAAACCATTTACGATAGAACTTTTAATAAATATTCATTAAAATTTCAAGTCGAACCATTTATTAAGGAAAGTCAATTCTCTAAATGGATGCGTTTTAAAATATCTGAAACTTGTATTTTCTACAATCAAAAAAAAGAAAAGATTGATTCATTTAATCCAAAAACCTTTGGGACATTTTTAATCCATCTTTCAGGTCTATGGTTAATGGATAATAAAATTTGGTTCCATTGGACAATCATTCAAGCAAAAATATATTTACCTGTACAACTCAAAGAGTATATCATTATTGATGATGATAATGATAATGAAAACATAAAAAAAATTCCACCTCCACCACCTCCGCCACCGCCACCTCCGCCACCTCCGCCACCATCAAAATATAATAAGATGTTAAAGTTAGGTATATCAAAAGAAGCGGTTGAACAAAAAATTAAAATAGATTCAATTAAAGCAAGTGACCTACAAAATGTTGTCCTTAAGAAAACTAACTTACAAAAAAATAATAAAAAGAAAAAAAGTAAATATATGCCTTCTTTAGATGAAATACGGTTTGCATTACAATCATTACAAAGAATTAATTAAAATATTGATTATATTATAAATGCCTCGTAAATCTGCTCGTAAACCTGCTCGTAAATCTGCTCGTAAATCTGCTCGTAAACCCGCACGTAAATCTTCAAGAAGGATGGTTAAAAGGGCCTCAAGTATTCTCTCTTCTTCTTATGGAATTTCGAGTAAAAAGAGTAAAAAGAGTAAAAAGAGTAAAAAGAAAACAAAAAAACATCCACCAATTCCACCAAATATTAAGGGAAAGAAAAAAAAATCCAAGGTTTCAATGCAAAGTGAAATGGATTCTTTCTTAGCGGGTATTGATTCAAAACCTTCAAAACCTTCGGAACCTAAGAAAGCTTCAAATTGGGTTCAACATGTTAAGAATTATTGGGAAGAAAGGAAACAACAAGATCCAGACTATAAATATAAAGATGCAATGAAAGATGCGAAAAAAACTTGGAAAAAATAAATTTAAAGAATTAATATAATTGTTTTTTAATAATGATAGGGACTTTTGAAAAAGTAGAAACATCATCTGATGAATCAGAAGAAACAGGTTCATCTGATGAAGAAATAGATTATCAAAAACAAACACACTTTATGAATATGACTACACTTAGTGATTATGAAACAAACCGCGATACACTTTATACAAAAGATATTTTAAAAAAAAGAATTGTGATCGATTCACATAATTACTTTCAACCCGGTGATTTTAATACATCTAATTTTACAGTTGTTTTTGACTTTGATACAGATGCTGGATCATCACTAGTTACTACAAATTATGATATTTACCATAATGTTATCGGATTTCGTCTAGTACGTACAACTATACGTACACCACCATATAATATTAATTCAACAAATAATATTATAAAATATAAAAAGTCAGGCGATGATACTGTTTATTCAATTACAATTAATCAAGGGGTTTATAATATGACTAATATCTCTGAAGTTTTTCAAAAATATCATGGTTCTCTCTTTGCCGCAACACCAACGAGTGATACTCTAACGGTTGACAAAAGTAAATATTCACAATATGTCGAATATAGTGATCCTTCTATAACTGCCGGTACATATGAGAATTCAGTATTTACACCCAGTAATGGAACATTTTCTTTAACATTTATTGGTGAAACATCTACATCTTCAACATCAACAAATGGAAAAAAATCAATGATTTTTGAAATTAAATATAATGGTTCAGAAGAAATAACATTCTTATGGGATTATGATAATATTACTCGTGGTACAGCCCGTTTATTTGGTTTTTTACCGACAAAACAAACAACTGTAAATCAAATGATATACTCGGATAGAACTCCTGATGTATCAACTCATTTTGTTGATTTAGTAATTCCAGAAATTCCAAGTATCGGTTGTAAAAGGAATTCATCTGGTAGAGATATTATTGAAAGGATTCAATTAAAAGCTGGACACGGTGAATATCTTCATTATGGAGTTAATGTAGATGAATCAAGTAGCCAACACTTTTTTTCTCCAATAACATTACATCGTCTAAATATTCAACTATATTCAGTAAATAATGTTTTATATGATTGTAATAATTCAGATGTATCTTATGAATTTGAATTAACAATGGTCAAAAATAAAAGGTTATTAACTTAAAGATATAATTCACATAGAAACTAAATTATATGAAAATAATAATCATTGGCGGTGATGGATTCTGTGGTTGGCCAACTTCATTACACCTTTCAAAAAAAGGTCATGATATACTTATTCTTGATAACCTATCACGTAGAAAAATTGATATTGAAATAAATACTAGATCATTTACTAATATTTGCTCAATTCAAAAAAGAATTCAAACTTGGAATTCACTCAATGATTCAAAAATAGAATTTAAATTAATTGATGTAGCAAAAGACTATCATAAATTAAAAACAATTATACAAGAATTTAATCCAGATTCAATTATTCATTTCGCAGAACAAAGATCAGCCCCATATTCGATGAAAAATGAAGATACTCGTAATTATACAGTGAATAATAATCTAATGGCAACACATAATATATTAAATAGTATTATTGAAGTAAATAAAAATATTCATCTTGTCCATTTAGGTTCAATGGGTGTCTATGGTTATGGAACTATTTCAGATGTAATTATACCAGAAGGTTATCTAGATGTTAAAATTAAAAATAAAAATGGACAAGAACAAATAATGAATATATTACATCCTTCTTATCCTGGAAGTATATATCACCTTACAAAAACCCAAGATGCTCTATTTTTTCAATACTATACCAAAAATTGGGGTATTAAAATAACAGACCTACATCAAGGTATTATTTGGGGACTACATACAGAAGAAACTAAACTACATCCAAATTTAATTAATCGTTTAGATCAAGACTCAGATTATGGAACCGTTTTAAACCGGTTCCTATTACAATCCGTATGTAATGAACCATTAACTATTTATGGAACCGGTGAACAAACAAGGGCATTTATCCATATACAAAACTCAGTTGAATGTATTCATATTGCAATTGAAAATCCTCCACCAATGAATGATAAAGTAAAAATATTTAATCAAATGACAGAAACAATTCAATTAAATAAATTAACATCAATTATTCAAAAGATATACCCAGATACTACACTTCAATATATCAAAAACCCAAGGAAAGAACTAATAAAAAATAATCTTGAAGTTGAGAATAAACAATTTTTAGATCTTGGATTAAAACCAATATATCTTCGTAATGAAAATTTTATAAAAGAAATTTATAATGAATTAACAAAATTTAAAGGAAATTTTAAGATAGAATCGTTACAACCTTCATCCTTTTGGTAACTACTTAAATAAAAATATCTTTAGTTATTCAATGAATAAAATTGATTGTATTTATATTCTTAATCTTAAAAAAGAAAGGGAAAGATTAAAACAATGTCTCATGTTACTCGCAGATGAAGAAATCTATATTCCAATTAAAATATTTCCAGGGATACATTGGAGAAGCGAACAATTTAAAAATGAAGTTTATGAAAAAGTAGTTACCTATTCAAAAAAATGGCAAGAAAATGATGGAAATCCAATGAAATATGGACAAATTGCAGGTAGTTACTCACATATTAGAATATTACAAGATGCATTAAGAAATAATTATCAAACAATCCTTATGTTAGAAGATGATGTCTACTGTAATAATATAGGTGATCTACAAAAGGAAATCAATAAATTTCATAGACTCATAAGGGTACATAATGATTTTGATCTTTATTATATAGGTCGTGAAAAAATTCATCCAAACGAAGAACAAAATTATAAAGATACAGAATATATTATCCCAGGTTATAGTTGGAATGCCCACGCAGTAATATTCTCAAAACAATGTATTCAAAAACTATTGAATACAAGTATCCTACATAACTTAATACCATTTGATGAATTCTTACCACTTTGTTATGGAGATAGTAATTGTAAAAATTTAAAGTATTTTCAATCGTTATTTCCAAAAATCATTAATGCAGTATCTTCAAATGATTATAAAAAAGTTTATCAATGTTTATATGAATATTCTAGATATAAACACCTAATTAAAGAATATACAACAACTGATATAGATAATTCAGATTATGTTAATAAACAAACGATACATTAATAAATTTTGTACCACTTGTTACTGGTAAACCTTCATGATAATGTGTTATTCGGCCAGGATGAATTAAAGCATATCCTTTTTTATTTCGTATTTTATGATTCTTTTTAATAAATTTTACTTCTCCACCTTCATATTCATCATTTAATGATATATTAATTGTATATGATGATGAATCATGATGAGGTCCTAATTTATAAAATCCACCATACTCATATTTTACTACAAATCCTATATTTAATGAAGTTGTAAGGAAATCCCCCCAATGATAGGAAACAATTGGAGCAATATAAGTTTTAATTATCTTTTCCCATATTTTATGGAAATTTATCTCAGTAAAATGAATATCATTTGAGGGGACATTTTCATAACCTATCCTTGTATCATTATTTGATGCACCAGACCATTTCCCATATCCTTCACACATCTGAATTAATTCCTTACAAAAAGTGTCATTTACAATTGGAAATTGAAGGACATCATTGATTGGTTCCTCAATTGGTAAATAATTATAATTATTAATTGATTTAATAAATATAGGATCAAAATACTTTTCTAAATATTTTTCACGTGTATCATTATTATAATCCAAAAGTGTTAAGTTTTCTTCAATTTTTTTAAACATTAATTTCAAACATATCTTTTGATTCCAAATTCCACTCTTCATAGCTGTCTCAGATATCTCATTAAAATTTGTGCCATCAAATACAATACTACTATTATACTTATAATAAAATACATCCTTCGTTCCATTATTATCAACTAAGTATTTAGTTTGTTTATCTTTTTCTTTTATATTATGTGGTACCTCTATATCCCACAAGGTAAAATTATTTTTTTTTTTATCATTATCATATAATGAACTATCGGGTGTTAACCAAATATATGAAATAAAATGTGAAGGATAAGAACTAAATGATTCACGTTTACATTCTGTATCATATCTTATAAATTGTCCATAATCAAACTCAGTATTTTTTAAACTTTGAGGATATTTTTCTATTAATTGATTAATTATATCATCTATTTCAGATATAGGTAACTTATTATTCCTAAATTGAAATGTTTCATATCCACAACCATTTTGAATTGTTTTATATTGACATGTTAACGCAAACCCTCTTAACTGATTTAATAGATCTTCATCTAATATATTTTCTCTATATACACTATCCCCTTCATCTTCAACTTCTTCAATTTCTATTTTCTTAATTTCATCTTCACCGATTGGTTCTTCGATATCTTCTATATGCCCTTCTTCATCATATAATAAACCATACTTCTTTTCATTACACGTATATAAGAAAATATTTGAGGAACGACAATTCTCACAAAATGACATATCACATCCTTTCGAAGGCTCAAATCCACGCGAATAAAATCCACGTATCTTATCAAGTATCTCAGATTTAATTAAATAAATATTATTAATGTATGAAGCATTCCAACACCCTTTGTGTCTATCTTCAATAATATCAAAATAATTAAATGACTCAGTATACCATCCATCCACATTAACTTCACCCCAAAAATTAGTCCAATTCTTATTACCTAAACGTAACAAAGGTGATACAATTAACTTATTATATTCCATTAATTCAGTTATAATATTGATACTCCCTATCATACAAATTGTATCTATATTCAAATAATAATCATAATCACCATTAATACATTCTTCAATTGAATTATCCCTTATTGTATATTCATTATCTTGTGACCTTATTTTTTTTATATTTATCTCTCTATACCCTATGAATTCATCATTATTTATTATTTCATTTAAATAAATATTAATACTTATTTTATCTTTTGGATAATCTAACTTCTTTATTCTCTTTATAAAATCAGATAAATTATGGTCCGTTTTTTTATAAATAAATAAATAAATATTTTTATCCTTTTTACAAGGTAGTTTTGAACCACGATATTGATAGGTATTATTCCACGTTTTTAAAAGATAATTACAATAATTATTGAATCTAACTTTTACATTACTCGAACCATTTCCATGATAATGACAAGGGAATGTATGATACAAATTATTCTGTAAACGATTAGTATCAAAAATAATCTCTAAATCATCTGTATCATTACAACTTGTCTGAAATATTTCGCACTTTGTATCTATTTTTATATGATTAATAAATTTTTCATATCTTGAATGTATTAAGTATTGATCGTCATAACTGTCTTCAAAATCGACATCAATTATTTCTCGGATTATACCTACTTTACCAATAAAACCACCGCTATTAATATATTTATAAGGGCCTTTATCTTTGAATATAGGCTCCATTGACTTATTAGGCCAACAAGTCTTCTCTCCAGCAAAAACAACATCAGATTCAAAATTTTTATATTTTTTCATAATATCATTTTCACCAGATAAAAATATTACATCATAACTATCTGAAAAAAATATGATATCATCAGAATCATATTCTTTTAACTCCTCTTTTAATAAATTTAATTTCATTCCACCACCTGGTCCAGCAGACATATTACCTCCAGTCCATTCATAATCTAAACCCAATACCTTATAACGGAGGCCAAAATTATTACAAGAATGGATAAACCTCTCTAATGGTTCGTTCTCATCTGTAGCTACAGTTAATATAAGTAACTCTGATTTATTATTTGATAAATAAGAACAAATCTCTGTATCACTATACTTGAACGCATCACGTTCAGGGAATATAATATTCTTATGATATGATTTAATATCAATTCTTGTTTTATATTCTTTTTCATAAGTAGATAAAGTACTTGTTTTACCTATAATCTGTAGAAACTCATCAATTGGAATTATTTTTTGTAATAACTCACTATTAAGTACAGAATTACAAAAATTTTTATTAATTAAATAACCAATTGTCCAATAAGAATAACCAGGGTATATAATATAATCACTCTCACCAACATATTCATTTGTTTCATTATCATCCATCTTCTTCCTACCCAAATAACACATATCCCATTCACATTTTTTTAATTCATTCATTGAAATATTTAAAGATTCTAAAAATTCATTTGAAAAATCAGCATCATCCTCCAATACAAGTGTTATATCATCCTTAAGTTTTGAGGCCTTACGATAAATGTCATAATGACTTAATGTACACCCTATCTCACCCTTTGTTATTTTACGTTTGTGGAATGGATCATTCCAAGAATCTAACGTACTATAATTATATTTTTCCATATATTCATCAGTTAACTCTTGTCCATCAATTGCATCATATATTTCATAACTTATTTCAGGGAAACGTTTCATTCTATCTTCAATACGTTGTCTTTTTTCAGGACAACGTTTTAGATTAATAATAAAACAATTAATTTTCATTTACTACTGGAAATATAATTTAATGTTTATTTAATCGCATAAATATCATCTTCTTCAAGATAACATAAATAATTAAACCGTTCTAAATATTCTATAATTTCTTTTGATTTTAGATGTTTATGTTCAACTTTTATCATACGCACAGGAATGTTTTTTAAATCGAGACTTTTTAAAACAATTAAATCATGTCCTTCAGTATCAACCTTTAAAAAATCGATTGATTCTATATTATGTTTCTCACATATATTATCTAATGTAGTTGTATTTACTTTTTGTTTCAAACAATTACTAAAATGATCTATTTTCCTATTACCCGGAAACGATAATGGACCACTCTTACCTTCTAAACTACTTATACCTTTTAACCAGTGTTGACCATAACTAATGATTTTTTTAGGATCTATATAATGTATTTCAGACTCACCAACAGTATTACTGATCGCTACATTTTCATATACTATATTGCTATATTTTGTCAATTTATCATAATAATACTTTACAGGTTCAATAACAATACCATCCCACCCATTTTGAATTAACTTTTCACAAGTATCAAAATCACAAGAACCCACTTCAATAAAGAAAGGCATTTACTTCTTATGAAATAAATAGTCTTAAATATTATTATTTTCTAATACTTCAATTCGTTTCAATAAATCTTTATTTGACTCAATTAATAATGCTACTAATTTCTCATAACGTACGGCTTTAAACCCATCTTCACGCTTCATAACAACTTCCGGTAATATATTCTCTATTTCTTGTGCAATAACCCCAATATCATGTTTTCCTTGAAAATAATCGTGTTTATCATTCCAATCAAATTCATAACCACTAATCTTCTTAATTTTTTTATTCGGTTCTGAAATTGGTTCTAAATTATCCTTCCACTGAATATCTGAAGATGAATATGCTGTTATATCAGCTGTAGCAGTAAATGAACCAGTTAATGCAAGTAATGAACCATTAAATGTTAGATTCGCTTCTCCATCTAATTCAGTTGTTGTTGCTCCAATAGTTACTAATCTATTTTCAGCCCGATTATTTAATTCAGTAATTGTTCCCCCAGTTGTAGATGGCTCTCCTTTTTGACCCTTTGTACCATCAACTCCGTCACCCCCTCCAAAACCTTTCTGTCCTTTTTGTCCACCAGGAGGACCTTTTTCACCTTTCTGCCCTTTTGGTCCATCTGTTTCACCCTTCTGTCCTTTATTACCTGTACGACTAAAAGATATAATAATATCTTCATTATCACTAAATGGTGCATCCTCAGAATAAGCAATATTTGATACATTTAATTGAGTATATCCAGTTTGATCAGTCATAGCCGATACTTTAAAAACAAGGTATTGAGATGAATCGGTTAAATTGGAAAAACGTATATCTCCATTAACTGTTATTGTTGATATAAGTCCTTGAATATTATTTGAATCTGAATCTGAATCATTAATAGCAATAATTGTTGAATTTCTTTGATAACTAGCGTTATTTAATAAAACTTTTCCACTACCTGGATTACTACTAGCATTTGTACTTATATTGAAAGAATATTTAAAAGTAATACCACCATAATTTCCAAGCAATCCCTTCTGTCCTTTTATCCCCTTCTGTCCTTTCTGTCCCTTCTGTCCTTGTTGCCCTTTTTGTCCTTTTTGTCCTTTCTGTGCAACTTCACCCTTTTGTCCCTTCTGTCCACCAGATGAACCCTTTTGTCCTTTATTACCCGACCTGACAAATGAAAAAACAACTTGATCTTCAACAGTAAATGGACTAGAAGTACTACTTGACCGATGTGTTA
>MDTE01052961.1_pt1 | contig 10768 bp, 7 predicted proteins | sample 811231 | NCBI WGS metagenome assembly MDTE01 (sample SAMN05326651, study PRJNA326480) | marine metagenome | isolation source: seawater | place: Indian Ocean: Red Sea | collected 2010 | reverse complement strand
TAAATAAGGCTAAAAATAGACAATCGGGATTATTTTCTCTGATAAAACCCTCGGCACGATTAAACGGACTTCATTTCTCGCCCCATCAATGAGTTTGCCCTTGATATGCGTCACTTTGACGGGCTGTACCGTTGATGAGATGGTGAAAGACGCAGCTAGAGCCACTGCTGTAGGCGCAGATATTGTCGAAGTTCGCTTAGATAAATTATGGGTAATTGAGCAAGAGAAAAAACCAGATGAAGATATTAAATCAGATAATGATGAGAATAAAAAATCAGTTTATATTCCTCCAGAATTTATCCCTCAGTCTATTGATTCTGTTGATTTAGATTCCTCATTAGTTTCATTTAGAACTGGTATTGAATTGCCTGTAATCTTAACATGTAGGCCCGAAAGACAGGGTGGATATTTCCCAGGTGATGAAAAAGAGAGAATTAATGTTCTTACTAAGGCAATTAAAAGTGGAGTTAGTTGGATAGATCTAGAGTTAGACATTGATCCAAAACAAAGGGAAAAATTGGTTAAATTAGCCGGTGAAAATACAAAGATAATTTCTTCTAATCATTTCGATAGATTACCTAGTTCTCCGGATGAAATTATTGATGAAATTAATGAGTTTTCAGAGATGGGTGATATAATAAAAATTGTATATAATACAGATGGGAAAAAGGATGCGTTAAAATTATTTGATGTAGCTTGGAGAACCAAAAACTCAGAAAATAAATTAGCAATTATGGGTATTGGAGCAGGTGGAGATTGGACAAGAATTCATGCACCCTTGTTGAATCAAAGTATAGTTTATACAACAATGGAAAATGGTTGGTACCTCGCTCAGCAAGGAAGAATCAATACCAGTGACTTAAAGACAGCATGGAAATTATTAGAGTACAATTAATTATCTAAAATAGGAATGTCTGTTTCCTCTATTTCATCATCTTTGTTGATACCATAAGAATGGTATTTACTATTGATAACTAATGGTACGATTAAACAGGATAAAGGTAGAACTGCTACCAATACGTATGCAGTAAATTTGGGTAAAACTAATCTGTCTTCTACGTCAACAAGTAATTCAATATTCAAATCCCCTCCAGCAGCCTTTTGATCAGTATTTCTGTTATTATCCCAATTATCAAAAACTAGGAAATATTCAATCCTCTCATTTCCTAACCATGATGATGAATATTGAGTATCTACCGCCACAGAAAAAAAGTTTGAAGTGACCTTTTCATATGAATGCACATCTCTGAAAGGCATCCAAGTAATGGTATCTCTGAATTCAACTGGGATAAATCCTATTTCTTCCAACCAGTTTTCATAACGTAATTCGTAAATACCACGATAAATTTCCCAGTTACCCTCAGTCATCAGGTATACGTCTGCTTTGGCACCATTGGATGGCGGTGAGTCTTGATCTTCAGAAAATGAGTAACAGAATGTGTAAGATTTCCCTGGCGTTAGAACAAAACTAATCGCACTTGCAGAATCATTTCTGACACTGATTTCAGAACTAAAATCTTGAGTAATTGGTTGATAAATATATGAATTATCATTATCAATATTTACTTCCCAGAAATTGTCCACCAATTGGTGATAATTTACTTTTTCATCGACTTCCCAGTTATTGCTTGCAGGTACATCACAAACACTCTCAGCCTGAACTATCGGAGACATACTAATGGCTATTGTAATCAAGAACATAGGCATTAAAAAACAGGATTTTAGGAATACCGCAGTCAACTTTTTCTTCAAAACCAAATCAATCATTTCCTTCTAGTCCTGATAGGTCGGATGTATCCTGATTCTTTGTTTCTTCGTTCTTCAACTGTCAAATATTTTGGTTGAGGTGGAGGATTATGTTGATCCATTCCAGGTAATCCACCTTCTGCCTCAACTTCTTGAACATCATAAGTTTCAGTACTACTCTTAGCATCCAATTCTTCTTCATCTTTCTGTCTCATTATTAGCCACCCTAATAATAACACTGTGGCTATCAGTGCTAGTAAACCAGCACTTCCTGCGTCAGGAACAAAGTCTTCCCAAGTTAAATCTGAAATTGATAGTGGGCCATCATCCTCTTCTATACTGAGAACAGTAATCTCAAATTGCTTACTTGAACAAACGTCTACTCCATCACATGTTTCAAGCAGAATCACTAACGGTTGGTATTCAGGTAATTTCCACACTTGCTCACCCCAAACAAAATCGTTCATGGTGTTGCCGTCATTATCTATTCCATCAGTTGCAATATTCAAGTCCCATCTAATTACAGGTTCACTGGATAGATATCGATCTTTATCATTCTCGAAGTTGCCATCGCCATCTGAGTCTTCATTTACATCGATATCTAACCAAGCTTCAATGCCATCTTGGAGGTCTCTATCAACTACTTCAGCATCAAGATTAACAATCTCTCCTACAATTACATATTCCAAACCTGTGGGGTCGTTAGTAATAATCTCTGGAGTTCTTGAAACGTAAATCATCATAGTGGTTGTATTGGTTTCTCCTGCTTCAAATCCATCAACAACAGTCAACCTAACTTTGTATGTTCCAGGGATTTGATAATGATGCCATACCTCAACCCCTTCTTTAACGGGCGATGAATCTCCAAAGTCCCAAATCCATCTTGTTATTCCATTCCAATCTGGGTCATCTTGATTTGTTGAGGCCATCCCTTGGAAAATTGGATCTGAGTCATAACTATTTGAACCATCAAATAGTAAAGGCATATTGGGAGCAACAAATCCTCCTCCATTTTCAGTAAAAGGAACTTGCCAAGAAATTTGTGAATAGTCTTCAGGTATTGTATCTAAACTACTTCCATTTACACTTGGTTGTCTGAAATTTATCTCAGGAACTGGCAACGGATTATCAATTCTGAGTGTATAAGATTTCTTGGCTGACTCCATCCCTCTTTCATCAATTACAGTTAAACTAACGCTATACAAACCTGGTGACGTAAATGTATGATATACAGTCGAAACGTTATACACTTCTTCATCAAATGCTGAAATATTCCATATTATCTCTAACATAGAGCTATTGCCATCAGGATCAAAAGATAAACTTTCAAAAATATACTCAGTATCTACGAATCCGTCACTAGGTCTTGTAAATACTGCTACAGGACGTTGATTGACCACTAGTACCTGTATTGTAGCAGTGGAGCTATTGCCATCATCATCAGTTACTTCTAAACTGATATTTTTTATCCCCGGTTCTTTCCATCCAATTATTGGGTTTCTTTCCAACGACTCTGTAACTGAGAAGTCTGATGTCAGTGTCATTCCAGAACCTCCAATGTTTACTCCTTCCTCAAATGTCCAGAGATATTCGACAATGAATCCATCTTGATCTTCGAAAATTAATGGCATTTCTAAGGGTGTGAGAGTAAATGTTTGTAGTGTTTCGTCAAATATTTGATTAGGAACTCTGTTTAATACTCTAATAAAAATTGAATAATCTACAAATTGATTTCCATCATCAATTGTCAAGGTTAAAGTATACATTATTCCATCTGCACTACCATCTACCCAAGCATGTCCTAATTCAGCTAATCCTTTACCTTGTTCGATTTGTCCATCACCCCAATTCCACGTGAATGTCATTTCATCAATTGGGACATTATCTTGGGTTGATAAAGCAGAGAATTGAACTCTTTGATTTGTCATTAGTGTTAGTTCAGTATCCTGAATAACCCCGTCAACAGTAATTACCGGGATTGGAACCGATGTATCACTTACTGAAATTGTCCAGGATTGAGGTTCTGAAAAATACCCTCCTCGATCTTTGACAATCAATACTATAGTATATTCTCCGGTTTCGAGATATGAATGCACTGGATTCTTCAAACCAGAAGATGTGTTATCTCCCAAATCCCAGAAGTATGCAATAGGTGTCTCATTATGGCTAAAACTTCCATTTACTTGACTGAACCCCCATTCATCATACCCTGAACCAAACATTGCTACTGGGAGCCATGTTTGAGTAATATTTGTCGTTAACGAGCCTGAGGTAACTGGCTTCATATTAGCAACGTTTACTGGTAATGCGAACGCTTGGTCGACAACAACTCCTGTGAAATCGGTGATTTTAACTCCATATGTCCAATCTCCAGTTTCAGGTGGTGTGAACCATATACTTTTTTCACTGGCAACACTGTTCCCCGCTGTCATATCAAAGATTAGTGTGTCTTGTACACTATTATTCAGATATGCATTAACTTCAACTTCCAATATTTCAAAAAATGCATTTGATGTAACTTCTAGGTCAATTCTACTGCTATCGTCAAGTCCATCTCCGTCTCTGTCGAAGTTTTCTATTGCAGCAATTTCTACTTCTGCGGGGTCAGTAATCAATCCTGCTTGAACTGTAATTGCAGCCTCTGGGTAAGAGCCAGTTGTAATTCCACAACTAACATAATTGTAATCACAGTCATCAACTATTGATTCATACCAGGTAATTAACCAAACTTCATCAGTTATATTTCCAAAACCATAAACTAACCCAGTTCCAGCGCCACTTGAAGGATCAATCCTCAATCTATCCATTGACCATGTACCAGTTGCAGCTTCTTTAGACATAATAATTCCTTCAAAACCGAACTGTGTAGGAGATACCATCAGGTTTAATGGAGCTCCTGAGCCTTGTGCAAATTTATAAGACCTCATTCCCCATCCTTCAACCGAATCACTATTACTAGTCCAATCGTCTATCCATTGGTCATTATATCCACTTTTTTGTACCTTACAGATGAAGGCAGCAGTGCAGGCTTCAGATAAATCCAAGTTGGAAAAACCAAATGCTCCTTGCGCACTATCTAATGTAACAGCTGCACTGAAGTTAGCAAATATCTGACTCATTGTTGTACCAATCGAGACAGAACCAGGTTGTGGGTTTGCTGCTAAATTTTCGATACCAGCGCCTCCGGTAGCAGTATCTGCCACCAGACTTTGAATCGCATTTCCTCCTCCTAATTTATCTGCTAAATACATTAAAAACATGAAACCAGCACCATAATCTGCAATTCTCTGATTCCACCATCTGACGCTTATATTCGAATTTTGGGACCATTCATTAGCATGACCAGTAAGGGTTGATGTGACTCCAAAGCACAGATAGGCTGCCATATCTGCAGCTCCTTCATCAATCCACAGATTTTCAAATGGATCTCTTGCATTGTGTAGTAAATGTTGGAACTCATGTGCGATTATGGTATTCCTCCAACTCATATCATCTACATCTATGAAAACAGATTCTCTTTGAGAAGAAATACCTGGTGAGAAATAACCTCCAATACCTCCTCCCCCATCAATTGCTAAAATCATTATTTCCAATTGACAGTTATTATCCACATCAGGCATTGAGCCGAAATATGTAGTGTCTGTCGGGAAAATTGTTGATTCGAATGTTGAGGCAATATCATTTAGAGTAGTAGCCGATAAGATTTGACCATCTTCAACAAATATTGCTGCATTTGAAGATATTTTTTGTACCGTTGCTTGAACATTACCACTTGCAGAAGGTACAGTATCAGTATCTCCTTGACTCCAAGCGTTCGTACAATTTCTAACTGAGGATTTAGAGTTTAGATATGTTTGAGAGAAAGGTAGAATTAGATTCGGATAACCATCTTCTATCCATTGCTTTTTCAAATGACCTGTAGCAGAAAAGACTGGTTTTGACTCATTGGTAAACATATATTTTTTCCCTTCTTCTGAGGGATTGAATTCATCTAAACTACCATAAGAAAATTCCGAAATTTCTGAATCATCTGCTGAACTTGCCATCGTCAGAGGTGATAGACTTGCCAGTAGCATTACAATCACAATAAACAAGGAAGTTGTAAGATTCTCTTCTTTGTGAATTAGTCCCATCAGTGCCACATCCTGTTTATACCAGTTAATCCTCGTTTGAGACCTATTTTAACATCGATGGAGCATCGTTCGTACATGACGAACCAAGGGGGGGGCTCCAAATTGGTTTCATTCTTGATTTTCATACTTATTTTTTCATCATATTCAGGAATCGTTTCGTCTGATGCTTCTTCAATTATTGAATCGAATAATGTTGAGATAATTTCTCCCGAGGTAGTTGAAATTCTCCCTCATGACAGTTCTGCATTCACACAAGGTTTACTGATATTTGAAGGGAAAATATATGAGAGCACAGGTCTGTATGGCGAATCCAGCATCAGAGTCGTGAATATCAGTACAGGAGTGGTTGAGAATTTTTTTAACTTATCTGAGATATATTTCGCTGAGGGTATCGCATTGTCTGATAATCATATAATTCAGTTAACATGGAGGGAAAATATTGGTTTTATCTATAATATTTCTACTTTAGAACAAATCGATAGTTTCTCATTTGATGGAGAAGGATGGGGGCTTTGTTCCACTCCCAACGGTGAAATCTGGTATTCAGACGGTTCTTATCAAATTTCGAAACTTAATCCCAATAATCTTTCATCAGTAATTTATTCTCAGACTGTTTACTATAATAATTCTCCAATAAACAGACTGAATGAGCTTGAATGTCCATTTGATTCAGGTTTGATATATGCTAATGTTTGGTTAGAAGATAGAATATTGGCAATAAATTCTTCTTCAGGGAATGTCTGTTCAGAATATGATTTTTCACATATACGTGTCCAATATGAAAATAATAATTCAAAAGAATTGAACGGTATCGCTTATGATGAAGAATCATCTCTATTTTGGATTACTGGTAAAAATTGGTCAAATTATTATCTTGTTGATCTGAACTCGGATTCTGTAGATTGCCAAGTTGCGGAAAAGTCTAGTGATTGTTGTAACAATAGAAATTATAGTTATTTACAAATAATTCTCGTAATCATTATTGGTATAATTGTTATGCCCTTCTCATGGCCTATATTTGGAATGTTATTTTACAAAATATATAGGCGACAAACTCAACATACCCCCCCTTCTCGCAGTATTGAAGATACACCAGAGTGATTATTGATGAGTGATGAAAATGATTCAGGTTTTGAGTTGTGGTTGCATGATCTTTCAATAGATCCTGCTACCAGAGTTGCCGGAGCAATTCTCATTATTCTGGGAAGTGCTCTAGGAGCAATGTTGGGAGTATTACTAATGGCTGCAGACCCTGCTGATATCATGGGTCAAATTGGTGCAGATGAATCCTCAGATACTGTAAATGGTGTTGTGATATCTTCACTTAGTAATAATACCGGAGGAGATCCAATCGAGGGTGTTCTAGTTGAATTATTGAATGAAGATAGAACTACCATAGATAGTGATTTAACAGATTCCGGCGGTCGTTTTTCTATTGTTGATGTGCCGAGGCAGTCATCAATATTGTATATCCAACATCCGGATAATAAAACCGTAGAGATACTACTGGTACCTGGAGACCATTCTCAGATTATTGTTACTTTAGAACCAGGAGATGGATTCATAGGTCCTCTCGATATGAGAGGTGAGAGCAATCTCGCCGATTCCGTATTTGTTGGTTTCTTTGTGGCTGCAGTCACTTTGCTATCAGGTCTAGCAGGAATTGTAGGTGGATTAGAAGCATATAATGGCAATAAATATAATAGATCTTGGTGGTTAGCTTTTTTCGGTCTATTTAGCAGAGGAATGATTTTCATCGGTCCTTTGTTAATATTAATTGGTATTGGATTCATGTATCTAACTAGAGACCAATTTACTGATTATATTTCTACTGAGGGTCAATGATTTACATGTACCTGATTAGTATTGAGGGAGGAGACGGAAGTGGTAAAGGTCTCGCGACTAAAGTAATAGCCGACGTATTGGAAAAAGAATTTACTTTCACTTCGGTAGAAATCACTGGAGAACCTAGGAGAGATCATCCTCTAGGACGTTTAGCAATTAATTCAGTGCGTACTAAAACAATGACTCCCGAGGGCGAAGCAGGTCTATTTGCCGCAGATAGAGTAGATCATTCTCATGGTTGGATACTTCCCCGTTTGGAAGAGGGCAGAGTGGTTGTCAGTGAAAGAAATGTTCATTCTTCTTTGGTTTATCAAGGGATTGTTGGAAAGTTAGGATTGGAAAAGGTATCTCATATGAACTCCGCTGCTTTGGTCCCTGATCTTTGTGTGTGGGTTGATTGTGACCCTGATTTAGCGTTGAATCGAATTAGAACTGGTACACTGAGGGCGCATTCAGAAAAAGAGGAGTACTTTGAAACCAGCTCATTACAAAAAGAAATTAGAGATGGTTATCATAGCTTACTTTCGGGTGAATTAGAAATGCCAATCCCATTTGACATGGGTGCAGTTATTGGCCCGGTACTAAATGAGAGTAGTGAAGAAGATTTCAAAAATGAATTAAGACTAAGAGTTAGAAGATTTTTGAATTCACATCCAAATCCAATAAATGTTAAAGTCGAAATCGTAGAACAAAATTTAATTCGAAAATTATTGATTAAAAGTAGGGGTCAGACAACTCTTGCTGGTTTAGGTGTTAAGCCAAATAGTAATCGCGATGATTGGCTAAATAATAAGAAACCTTGGCAAATACTTAGAGATGCACAAAAACAACATGAAACTAAGATATTAAATTCGGAAGGAATTAATTATCCTTATGTGCCAAAAAGTGTACTTTCGCATTCGATTTCTTCTATAGTCGGAACTTTATCAATTATAGCCAATGCTGATGTAGGTGAATTAAGATCAGCTCAAGGTCCAATTCGAGCGGTCTCTGAAAGTCACTGTCATAAAATAATTAGGTATCTGAACGAAGACTTAGATTGGATTCATCAACATCGTTCGTTGATAGGGAGAGATACTGCTAGGAATCAAATTAAAGAACAGATATTGCCATTTGGTTATCTTAGTCTTGCCATATGGCCTCTTAGAAAGGTGATTAAATCATGGATAGAAAAAAATCCTGATACTCACATAAGATTTTGTATTGGCCAAATCGTTCGTTCACAAAGATATCCCGTAGAGGTTAACAGCTGCATTCAGAGAATTAAAATTCTAGGATATGGAAAATCATCTATTAAACCACCAATTGACGAACAGGATTTGATTAATTGGTGGCAAGGAAAAATCAATCCTTGAAAACTAATCTAGCATTCGCAGGAAGTTTAACCTGACTTGAATCAGTGAAATCCTGAGTTTTGGAGCTAACTGCAGCGCAGAACCACCAAGACAGAACAAATCCAGCTATTGTGCCTGTAATTAATCTAATAGGATTGGTTGATTCATAATCAGTTAATAGCTGATAGAATCCGTCAAAGCCAATCGGCAGGGCACCTATTGTAAGGAAAAATATCATTGCCATCATCCTCCTATCCTTTTCGTACAAGAAAGAAATTTTTTCATCCTTAAATACAGATAGGAATGAATCTCTGACTGTCCACCTGTTTAATCCTCTATATCTCCAAAATATTGCGCCCACAAATAATCCTAAGAATAGACCAACGTCTCTTACACATACTGCTAACTGATTACCATTAATTTCCCACGACCTCTCGCTCTTTTGATGACAATTTAAGTCACCAAAAGCGTAAACAAATGCCGCTATTGGATTTAATTCACTCCAACTAAAGTAACCAAAAACTTCTTGATTTTGCCCAATATCTTCATTCAAGCCATCATTCTGATTCCCCCATGAACCCCACCCTTCGACAGTTGCATAATCAATTCTATTTGCCCTTCCAGATAATTCAGGAACAGTATTTGTAGCTAAAAGAACAGGTATTAGGAATAATAAAACTAGGTAAATTGCTGTAATTGCAGATACAATATTCGCTACTTTCTCTTCGCGAGCCCTTTCTTTCCTTCCATTACGTAACATCTGTCCGTCCTCATAAAATTTAACAATGCTAGTATATAGGCACTCCTTCACAACAAGCTTCAACAACCCTTCTGCAATTTGGACATTCCATATGCTGCCTGACTGGAATTGCAGAACCAATGAAACCACAGGAACAATTGATTTCGCTACAATGGTCGTGATCCATGATATTCGTAAATGTCATAGGTACTAATTAATTTCCTAGGTCGTAAGTGATTTTAATTCATCTTGAAGACTTTCCGCTAGCCAATGGTGTAGAATATCGCTACCCATCTCTGATAGTGTGGTGTTTAGGAAAGCTGCGATAAGAGCATCTTTCGCATCATCTGGACTGAAGCCTCTCGCTTCAAGATAGAATAATTGTTCTTCATCTATAGGGCCATTGGCTGTTCCATGTCCACAACCAACCACGTCATGCTCACTAACTTCTAATTCAGGAATACTATCAGCCTCCGCCTTTTCCGAAAGTAGAAGATTATGGAATAATTGCCCCGCATCAGCACCTTTTGCCCCTTTTGATACTCTTAGCATTCCGGTTCCTATTGTTTGACTACTTCCTCCACATGCAGAATGCCAATCTAGTCTACTGAATGTTTCTGGTGCATCATGATAAATCTCAACATGATGATCGATATGCATCTTATCCGCTGCCAGGATGGATCCTAATACTCTTAAATTACTACCTTTTTTATCCATCATATATCTTAAATCAGCCTTCGTTCTTTCAGAACCGGAACTGATACTTCCTGCTTTAAGCTGAGAATCTCTTCCAATATTTACTGCATCAACCCGGAGTAAAGTTCCACGTTTCATTTGACCAACTACAACATCATTAATTATACACCCATCACCAATATTTCCATTTCTTAGTAGCCCGAACCAATCAGGTTTTCCTTCAATCAATGTGATTAATTCAAATTCACAATTTCTTTCAATTTCTAAATTTAAGT
>MDTE01045729.1_pt1 | contig 10768 bp, 15 predicted proteins | sample 811231 | NCBI WGS metagenome assembly MDTE01 (sample SAMN05326651, study PRJNA326480) | marine metagenome | isolation source: seawater | place: Indian Ocean: Red Sea | collected 2010 | reverse complement strand
TATATTCACCTGTTTTGACCCAGTGATGGTGTATGTCAAGCACCAATGCGAGGTGTTTTCGTAACTCCAAACTTGCTTCGATGCCCCACGAGTTTTCGTCGTTTTCGATTGTAATTGTGTTTCTCGCCTCCGTAGATAATCTTGGGTAGACGTCGATGATACCGGCTGGACCTTTACGGCCGGATATGTGGACATTGATCTTAAAGTCCTGGTATTGCTGGCCGAAGCCCATCCATCTGGCGACATCAACATGATATTCAAACTCCTCTATACTTCGTTCTACGATATCAGGGTTATCAGATGCAAGGACAGTAAACTGACCAGGGTGCATAGAAAGCCTAACATCCAACTTTCTCGCAAGGTCGCCAACTGGCCTGAAATGCTTTTCGCAATATGCTCTGACATCATCTTTACGCCAAAAATAACTCCAAGTAGGCTCAGTGTATACAGGCAAGACATCACTGCCAAGTCTAACCATTCGTAACCCATTATCTAATCCTCCTACGTACTCGATCAAGTTGTAATAACTTTTAATGTTGTGGACCATGATATCCCACAACCTTTCTTCAGCAACTTCTTTAGTTTGCCTGTTTAACCAAGCAACCGTTGTGCTACGAGTATTTAGTGGACGTTGGATCTCTTCGAGTAATTTTTTCTTTTGCGTTTGATCAGGGTGCATGTACTTACATGCAAATCCAATTCTGTTAATCATAATGTTTTCAATATCTTCCAAGTTTCGCGATAATCCTCTACATTGTAACAAGTACCTTGCTTTCTGTCAAGTATTACTTTCTTTAATGGATAATCATTACCTGCTTTGTCCATTCTATCACCAAAAAAATGTAAATTATCATTTTTATCAAAATCTTTTATAATTTGACTTTTGTCTTTACCTCTTGGAAATATATCAATACCTGTTTCACCTCCTACCACTGCTTGAATTGTAGGAAACATCAATTGGAATTCTCTTGCTATACGGATTCTCTCTTTTGTATTATTATCAAATTCAACGTATAGTTTTCTCTCACCAATTGTTGCATTACGACCAACTACACTAAAATTTACCATTCCTGGTCTTTTTTCTATGTGTAATCCTGTTCTCAATGGAAATTCACTACATCTACACTCTGCTCTTAGCCACGATTCTGCTACTTCTGGTATCTGCCATTCGCTTGTATATAAATTTTCATTTCCTATCCAAACATCACTTCCTGAACAATTATATACTCTTTGGGAAAGACTATATATTTCCTCTCCTATTTGTTCTATTGTTTTGTCTCTGTCACTTCCTGTTACAAGATATACTTTTTTTTCTGCACAAAACTCTGTAAAGAAAACTGCAAAGTCCATATCTATTTCTCTCCTGCTTGGAGTCAAAGTTCCGTCTACATCAAAAATAAATTTATCTACCATAAATTAAGCATCCTTCCATTTCCTGCTATAATCATACAACAAGTAATAATGTGTAAAGCAATCCAAAAAGTCCTAGCCAACAATGCCTTTTTAACATCTGTTTGTGGTATTGGTAAAAACTCCGGCTTATCTTCGTCATTAATACCTATTGGCATTCCTACGGTTCTTGCCCACATTTTTAAAAATCCATTCATCTCCAGTTCTCCTTTACCCAATCGTCTTCAACTTGATGAGGATGCGGTTCACCATGAAATACTGCAACACAAGTTTTAGGCAAAACCATCGGAGTCTTTTTTTGTTTAAAATTTCTTACACCATTTATTTTATCAAGATCTGCCCTGTCTCGCATTTCCCATTTATAACTCATTATCCATTGATCAGGCCAGAATTTCCATTCCTTTTGCCTATCTTTCATCATTTCATATATCCAATCTTGGTCACCATGAAACCTTCGCATATTCATCGCATGGTTTTCCATAAATTCATCATAGACATGAGGGAAAGCACCCGTGTTTAATTTAAACACACTACTATTCATTCTGTTCCAATCACTTCTTAGACTTCTATTAAAGTCCCTACAAATACAAAATTGATCAGGATTATATGTAAACAAATCATTTATATTTTTAAATATTACAACATCTAAATCAAAGTATAAAATGGTTCCTCTCAAAGGAAAATTCTTATCAAAGAACATGGGCTTGTACCACCAACCATAGACTCCTATCTCTTTTAGACTTATTGTTTTTATATGAGGATCTAAACCTCTGATATCATCTGTGAAGCAAACAAATTCAAAGGGAATAGTGCAATGCCTTTTAGTCATGTTGTACAAATTGTTTACATAAGTGTAATCATATTTTGTACCATGCTTTAAGCAAACTATGTAATTAGGAGATATTTCTTTAGGTGCTTGGGGTGGAGAGTAATCTGATACTTTAACTGTTCTTTCAGCGCCTTTTTGTTTTTCTAGTTTCTTTTGCGCCTTTAGTTTTCGGTCAAGCTCTTTTTGTCTTCGCCTTTCAGCTTGTACTATTTTCCATTGAGCTTTAGAATACTGTGACTTATCTACTTTTGCCATTGTACATGGTTGCCTTATCTCTCGTATATGGCTGAGTTAGCACCATGTTCTGCACATTCAACACTGACAACATAGCATCTATTGTTTGTCTTTTCTCTAATTAATTTATCAGCAAAGTTAAATGCATGTTCGGCAAATTTTTCTGCGCCTACACCTTCAAACTCTCTAACTTCACAGAGATCTTTGTCTTGTAAATCATAGAAGTCTTGTTTGTGTGGATCATCTACGTCAATACAAGTTTTGTGATCAAAGCTATCTTCAAGCCATGCCTTCAATGGTTTAAGTCCTCCGAAGTCAACTGCCCAATTTTTGTTATCTAATTTGTCACATCCAAAAGTAAATTTAAACTGTAAACTGTATCCATGTAGTAAATGACAGTGAGAATGATCAGCATTAGGTTGTCTAAATACTGCACTCAGTCCGATGTTATGTCCGTATGTTTTTGTAGAATAGTATTTTGCCATATTTCACCTTTCAAGTTTAGTTTATTATATTATAAATTCGTAATATTGTCAACCTTTATATTGCTGAAGTTCCATTGTTTTGGTAATTTCCAATCTTCCAAATTGTAGATATGGAAAGTTTTATCTTGATTTAGTTCAAATATTTTTGCCAATTGGTATTCCCAATAACTCCAGTCTACTTGGTCGTCTGTGTTTTTTAAATATCCGGAAGTATTTTCATAAACGTTATTCAACTTACCATCAATGCCATACAAATCAAATCCTATAAGTTTTATATATTTAGATAAAAAAGTTGCTAGTAGTACAGCATATGGACCGCTTCCCCAATGAAAAGGTTCGTCCATACGGTTATTTCCGCTGTAAGGTAAGTCTGGTAATTTAAAAACATCTGGAGAATCAAAGTCACTTGCCCATCTATCTCTAGTGTATACAGGTGAATAACCTAGTGCTAAGGCTTGCTTGACCATCTTCTTATCACAACAGACTAGATGGTCAACATGATAATCTCTAATGATTGCATTACAACCAATTTTTAATTCGTTATAATTATTTAGATTGACTTTTTTTCGACTTTGTCCGTTCCCAATTACTATCATTTAGGTCCTGCTTTACTTTAGATAATTCGCCGAGGACATCGTCAAATTTTTGATGCGTTTTTTCCATCATAGCAAATAGTTGTTTTACAGTATCTAATACCCACCACCACCATGCAAATGCAAATATGGCAAAAAATATTGCCACGGCTAATAAAACGTATTCTAAATATGTATTGAGATCAAATGCAAGTAAAACACAAATTACGAATAGTGCTCCAAAAGGCGCAACTCTTCCTAACATGTACCATCGGTTTACATGTTTATCTACTTTTTTAAAATCTGTCATGCACCTATTGTCCCAAATGGTCTCCACTCTCCTGGAGTGCCTGTTCTTATACAAATCCAACCAAGTATTCCGTTAGGTTTAGGATCATCGTCCCAGACAATGTCTCCTTTATTGTATAGCCCTATCGTCGGTATTTTATTACCTACTTCGAATTTTTTGCCTTGAAATTTAACAGGTCGCTCAGTTTCGAGCGATAGATCATCTGGAATGTTAGATACTCCTATACCTAAATTTCCTTTGATAATAGTAGACTTGTCACCTTGTATTCTTAATGTACCTTCTGCGTCTACTACTAATTTTGAATCTGTTTGACCTACAATGTTACCTAACCCTAGAAGTAATTCTGATAATGAATTTAATCCTTCTTTGGCCATAGTAATTGTGTTTATGTCTATATTGTGTAGTTTCATTTTTCAATTGCTCCAAATTTTTTCCATTTACCTGGATTTCCGCTTTCTACACAAATCCAACCAACCCAACCGCCGGCTGATGGTTTAGTATTATACTGTAAGTCACCTCTATTGTAGTTACCTTCCACAGGAACTTCAGCACCTACAGATATTTTCTTATCTGCAAATCTTATTGATCCTGCTACTTGTAAATCAACATCCTCTCCTGGATACTGAACATTAACACCTAAACTGCCTTTTACTTCAACGCCTCCGTGCTCTTTAAGAACTAGTCTTTCTTTATTGTCAGTAATCAAAGAAAGTTTACTAGTGGTATAAGCACCTACCCTCAAATGATCAAATTCAGGATCAACAACAAATTCTGCTTCATTGCTGGCAACACTGAACTGAGCATTAGGTGCCTCTACCCCAATTCCAAATCTCATTGTACCACTGTCATACAATACAAAGTCATCTATGTTTACGTCACCGTCAGCTTGTAAGTTTGTTAATCTACCAACTGAAGTAAGCTCACTCTTTTTAATTGTAGGACCTAGTGCATCTGCACTAATAACAGTGATATCATCTATTTTCAAAGAAGCATTTCTGTGTAAATCTATATCACTGCTAATGTAAAATCTATTCTCTCGCCAAACAATTTGTTTTGTTGCTTGACCTTTTTTCCTCCATTGCATACCTATCAAGTCTGGCTCGCTTGTAAGGTCAAAATCAATTGAAGTTGTATGTTTTTGATTAGAAAATAACTCGTCTACATGTAGTTTTTGAGCTTTAAGCTCTCCTCCTATTGTAAGGTTATTTTCAATATCTAAGTCACCGAGCACATTATCAATATCTGCTTTGCCTACAGTAATTTGATCATCTTCTACTAGTAGTGATGTCCTTGTTGCTTGGTCACGTATTCCTGTGCTTCTAAGTAATGTAATTTTACCACCGTGTATTGCATTACCACTAATGCTGTTCACAGTTGCTTCAGGAACATCTGGTTTGTTTGTATTTGCTATAGTCTCTATTGCTGTACTCAAGCTAGAGAGACCTTCTCTAATTTTATTAATCTGGCTCATGTAAGTATTTATCTTACTGCCTTGAGAAGAATCGTTTCAGGATTTATCCTGCCATTTAGTTTAATTTCTACTGCGTTGATATTATCCAAATAATCACGTAGTTTAATCTTTCCTGCATCGTGAAATTCTTTTAGTTTTTCATCAGGTTTACGTATGGTCTTTTGAATACTTTCGCTTTCTTTAAAGCCAGTAATTGTAGTGCCTTTTACACTTAAACCTGTGCCTTCACGTTCTTGTTTCAACGGATCAATATTTTGTGCCACATACTTGCCAATCTTACGTGTTTTTGTATTGTATACCCATAACTCATTACACCCGACTATATCTATAGGATTAATACTAGCAACATGTAATTTGTCGTCAGATACTTTATACTTTAATTTTTGTACAAGTTTGTCCTTACTCTTAGGTGCTCTTTTCCGTGTTTTACGACTTGCTTTTGCCATATCTATAAGCATTGTTAATGCACCTAATAAATTCTTGTATCCTTCATATAAATTTTCAATATCTTTTTTATCGTGTATAGCATACCCTTCAATTAATTGATCTGCATAATCTTGCTCTTTTTCTGTCATTCTGCCATACTCTGTCTTAGATGGAGGATTCAATACCTCATGTAACTCGAGTGCAACTGGTTCGTACCAGCCAAGCATTACTCTGGCATGTGCCTGTGTAACTTTATTAGCAATAAAATGTTTACTAAATTTAAAATCATCTTTCTTGAATTTTTTTGGATCTCTTGTCCATTTTTCTAACCAATCATCTATTTTTTCAGACTGATTACAAGCCTGCTCGTGTATTCTTTCTTGTATACTAGGGCGGTAAACTTTACCTTTCTTCTTTTCTGCTTCTTTTTTCTTATCTTCTGATTGTTTAATTTGACTACCTTTGTCTACTAATTCCTGTATCCATTTATCAATTGATTCTGACCGAGGCTTTACTTCACCTGTGGTTCCTGCCAATGTTAACCAGTAATCTGCATAGGGCTTATAGAAATCTGGACATCCTACAGATGACAACCTACACAACCCTGCTAGTGTTGATCTAAATTCTCTATCTGGATTTTTTGCTATAGTTTTTAAATGTTCTTTCCATTTTTCAGATGTCTTACAATATTCAATTACCCACTTCTTGTATGCATCTTGCTTAAAATCCATCCTGTAATGTTCTTGAGCGGCATGTAAACGTCTACTATATTGATCACCAGTTAGCTTATCAACATCATCCCATTTAGGTTCAATTGCCTTTGTCTTGAAAACATTCTTTCTTTTCTTTGCCATGATATCTCCGATAATTTTTTACAGTATATATTTTTTAATTAGTAAAGTCAAGTCAATTGAAGGACTTTTTCTGGTGAAAAGCCCTTTTGTACATGTCATTTAAAAACAAATTCATCTTGCTTGTAGTTTCTTCTTTTGCTAAACTTAATGAATGTTGCCAAGAATCTCTTTTAAAAGGAATAAATTGCACTACAGGCTCACCTGGCTTAATATCTACTTCTTTCTTAATATAACAAGGAAATTCTATGTTACTAAGGTCAAACAAGTCAGTATCTAATATAAAAGGCATGATAGAAAAGCCTTTGTTGAAATAATAATAAGGTTGAAAGAACAAGGTGCTATATCCTTTAGGAGTTTGAATCTTCCAAGGTAGTTTTAGTTTATAATAAATCTTTTTTGCTCCATCAATTTGCACTGGACAAAATTCATGTGGATAAAAATATTGTGGTGCAGTAACATGATTAAGCGATGTAAAAAATTCGCCTGGTTTTTCTATTGGATGTATAACGTCAGGACATTCAACATCATTTTCCATGTTGATTCCTATTGCTTGTTCAAATGCATTGGGTATAATATAACCAGCCGTGATATAATCACGAGCTGGCATATCATTTACAATGGAATTTTTATCCTCTAGTTTTTCGTACCAATCTGGCATACAATCCTTTGCAGGAACGATAGGAAAATTTTTTAGGACATTTTTATCATGACATATGAATTTTATATCATTCATGCTCGCCGCCGGGATCGCCTTCAGGCAATTCTACCTTGTGTGCATTTCCCTTCTTGTCCCTGTAGATTGTGTAAGTTCTGCCTCTACCGTGTGAATGGTAACCTGTCTTCCAATTAAAAGCAGATGGTTTGTATTCTGCTACTTTGAATGTTGCCACAGTAATTACAACTGCCGCCACTAGTAAGACGTGAACAATAGCACTAATACCAAATGCCATAATACTATCTGCTATGGCAATTGAAAATACTGCTGACCACATAAAAGCTAGAACTTGCATAATCATATGCCGGACGTTTAAATCTGGAATGTGTCTCAACGGATTAATTTCTGCATCCATTATATGATTCCAACAATCGTAAATCCATTCTCTCATGACATCACCTATGATACTTGTACTGCAATATAAATGCACAATGCAATTATGGTAAGTTTACCATAATCTAAGTCCGCGGCTGTGCCTTCCCCGTACTTCTTTTTAAATGCTTCTAATGTTTTCATTTACTTCTCCTTTTAAAAATCGCCATCTATACCATTAATGGTATAAGTCTTGCCTTTGTAACCTTCGTCCATCTTTTCAACGTCGGTCATTTTATCTCCGTGTTTTCTTTCACGGGGATTAAACTTTTTCTCCTGCTTCGAAACCTCGGAAGCATTTGAATCTTGGGAACCTGAGACTATACGTTTCAGAATCTTGAGACTTTGTTTTAGCATCAGCCCTAATTTCTATTAAGTTACCAATGAGACTATCACGTTCAGTCCAGAACTCATCACGTTGAGCATCAGTGAAGCCGCTCCCACAGTTAAGGCTATAATTGTATCCATCATCTTCTCCTTCTACTATAACGGCACCCAATCTTCCTTCGTTACGTCCAGTGCCTTCTTCGACAGCAACTACTTTAAGTGTTACTTCTATAAATGGTTTTGCTTTCAACCAACTATGTGTTCTTTTACATTCATATGGCGCTTCAGGATCTTTTATCATAACCCCTTCATAACCACCGTCTACAGCCGCTTTATTAAGCTCTACAAAGCGATCTTGACCTTCTTGGGTATCTAAGTTCACATCTTCCCAATCAAGTGTTTGTACGTGATTTAAGACGTCTTTATGTTGGTCTACCCAAGCCTTTACTGCTTGGCTTCTAAATGACTGTGGCTTGTCCCACATACCATTTTGGAATTCGGATAAAGGACACATATCAAATAAATGGAGAACTGCATCTGTAGATTGTTTTCCATCTTTCCTATGAACTTGCTTCATTAGGTCTTGAAAGTTTGCACTCATCACTTCGCCATCTAAAACTAAATCATATGGGGGAGGATTGTCTTTTATAACTTCTTCTATCTCCGAAATGATATGTCCAAAATTGTGAAACTGTTTTCCGTTTCTACTAAACATTTCTACCCTACTAAAATTAGAATGGCTTGTGTCACCTTGTATAATAGTAATCACTCTAACACCATCAAGTTTTACTTCAACTTGTTTTTTACCAATCATTTTCTTTTCATGATTAGCAGAATCATGTGCAAGGGGACATGTAAAAATTGGAATTGTATATTGCGGAAACTTTTTTGCTACTTTGTTTACAGTCTTTTCACTTACTCCACAACGTAAGTCTTTTATTAGAATTCTTCTGTAAAACATATTCCATTGATCCATTGTTGCAATATCTCTTGTTAGCAAAATTGCATCTCTGGCATCATGTCCGGTCAGTTCTCTATTTTTCAACTTTTCAGCAACATCTAAAAATACTTCCCACTTCAGTCCTTGTCCATCTACTTTGGATTCTGGAACCTGCTTTACACCAAATGTATATAATGGGTCCAAAGCCATTTTAACACCTGCAAAAAATTCATCCAAACCTTCTTCCATAGCAGTTTGTAAGACTTGTTCTTTTGCTAATCTACTGTTATCAGCTTCTAAATTTTTTATGATTTCTTGTGGTTGTGTTCTCATATTATGTCCCTCTGTTGTGCCTATTTATTATACTTATAATAACACCAGTCCTAGTATCTGTCAACCTCTAATTTTGATTAGGACCTACATCATTGTAATTATGGCTAACTTTAACGGCATCAAAATACAATGTTTGTGTTGGAAAATTAGTGTTATTGTTTCTTTTGGAAATATATGATTGATAGATACCCAAATCCATACGAACAGTTCCATCTCCATTTTTCAGTGATGAAAGTGTTCTACCATTATACTGTCCTATCTTTTTGTTGTTTATATAAACCACAAAAAATCCGTCATTATTTTTAGAATACTTTGCATGTATTTTTATATCTGTCCACTTACCCTTAAATTGATTTAAAGAGCCTAAGTAAATTCTATGTACAGTATCTCCATTAGGCATAATGTCAAAATTTATTCCTTCTCTGGGTCCTTTTTCTCTCAACATAGCATACGAATTAGCATTTGTTTGATGCAGTTGCACCCAACTACTACTTGGACCATTTCCAAGTGTCTTGTAACTGTTTGGAACAAATATAGAAACAGAATACCAAAATGGTTTAGATGTTATCCTTGCATAATTTTTTTGCATTATCTCAGAACGTTGTCTGTCATTATCACAATCGCTCCAACTGTGATCACGCGAACACCAACCATTTTGCAATGTGAACTTCCAAGACTTGTTGCCGTCTCTAACTATATCATTTTCTATTTGCCATTGATGTTTTTCGTGCTTAAGAAGTTTACCTGTCCAGTTTACATTTGAAATATCATTAGAATTTTTACTATCCCAAAAAGCATTTGCCGGTGAACACATGAAGGTAATCAAACCTAATGTCATGGCCTTCTTAATAACGTTTGTTTTCATCTTCTTCTCTTTCTTTATCAAAAATTTCTTGACCTTTATACAATCCCCATAGTACCAAAAAAGATAATACTAATCCAATTAATAAAAGTCCAATTCCGTGTCCAACTGTCATTGTCTACATATAGTAACATCATTATTGGTTGCCGTCAACTTGATAATACTAAAAGTTTACCAAAAAGCATTTTAGATAAATAGAAGTGTAGGACAGTCTGTCCACAATAAGAGGGTTAAGTATTTGATAGATCCAGTAACAGCCATAGCGGGGGCAACCGCGGCTTTCAATACGATCAAGGCAGGATTTGCGGCAGGTAGAGAAATTGAATCTATGGCCGGCGATTTAGGTCGATGGATGAATTCTGTTTCAGATATAAAGAAAGCTGAGGAATTAAATAAAAAGCCTCCGATATTTAAAAAATTATTTAATGCAGGTTCAGTCGAAGAAGAAGCATTGCAAATCTTCATGGCTAAGAAAAAAGCAGAAGACATGCGAGAACAACTCAAACAGATAATTTCTTTTTCAAGGGGGCCATCTGCATGGGAAGAACTTTTAAGAACTGAAGCAGACATTAGAAAGAAAAGACAAAAGATGATCTACGATCAAGAAGAAAGACGCAGAAAACTTGTA
>MDTE01136658.1_pt1 | contig 10770 bp, 3 predicted proteins | sample 811231 | NCBI WGS metagenome assembly MDTE01 (sample SAMN05326651, study PRJNA326480) | marine metagenome | isolation source: seawater | place: Indian Ocean: Red Sea | collected 2010 | reverse complement strand
ATTTTTAGGTGGGTTAACATACCATTTAGGAGGCTTTACCGTTGAAGAGCAACCTAAGAAGAAGATGAGAACGATTAGGGGTGATACTCTATTTTTCATGTCGTGCTTCCTTTTTTATTTATATAAAATTTACAACCAAAATTCCTAAGCCTACAAAAACGTATACTTACCAAAGGGCGTGCACACAAAGAAGATAACCCTAATTCAAAGATGATAGGATAATTGTTGTTTTAATCTGTAAATAAAGTCCCAGTTTGAATTTTCCATAGCTTGGAGTAATAACTGTTTTGATCATTAGTCAAATGATCATGATCACCTTGTTCAATTATCTGCCCCTTATCTAAAACTAATATGTTATCACAGTTTCTGATTGTAGAGAGTCTATGTGCAATGATTATAGATGTTTTTTCACGGGTTATCTCAAAAATTGCTTTCTGAATTAATTGCTCAGTCTTATTATCAACAGATGAAGTAGCCTCATCGAAGATAATAATTTCTGGATTCCTGATGAGAGTTCTTGCAATAGAAATTCTCTGTCTCTGCCCACCTGATAGATTTTGTCCCCTTTCTCCAACTATCGTCTCCATTCCTTGAGGTAATTTTTCAATGAACTCCTTGCACTGACTCTGTTTGATTGTCTTTTCAATATCTTCTTTTCTTGGATCTTTAATACCATAGGTTATGTTATCCAGAATACTTGCGTTAAAAAGAAAAGACTCCTGACTGACAATACCTATCTTAGATCTCAAAAATTTTAGTTTTAAATCTGATATTGAATGTTTGCCCATGAAGATGTCACCACTGCTAGGCTCATAAAGCCGGAGAAGCAATTTTGCGATTGTTGTTTTTCCAGATCCTGTATCGCCAACCATGCCTATTGACGAACCAAATGGTATCTCAATATTTAAATCATTAAACAATGGAACGGACGAGCTGTAACCAAAAGATACGCTTTCAAACCTAATATTAAAGTCAACAGACTCTGGGATAATTGATTCAGGTTTATCCGTAATTTTTACGGGTACTTTAAGCATATCAAATACCCTATTCGCTGATGCAATTGACCGTTCAAAATCATCAATCAGAACAGACAGGGATGTAAATGGCCACAAAAATCTCTGTGTTAAAAACACAAGAACGCTGTAAGATCCTACCTCAAGAGTCCCATTTAGCGCCATGTAGCTACCTATTAGCATGGTTCCCAGAAATCCAGCCAACACACCCATCCGAATGAGTGGGTTGAAAGCACTACTTATGGAAATAGCCATTATATTCTCTCTCTGGTAGTCTCTGCTTCTTTCACTGAGTTTTTCTTTTTCAATGCCAAAGGTCATAAAACTTTTTATCACCTTTATCCCCATCAAATTGTTAACAATCAGTGAATTAAGAAGACCTACCTTTTCTCTAATACTCTTGTACCGGGGTGACAGCTTGTTTTGAAAAAATATACTAACCAAAAATATAATCGGTACTGGTAAAACAGCTATAGTCGCAATCAGTGGTGAGATATAAAAAAAGATCATGCCTATAATAACGGTGGAAACCGTAATCTGGATCATTTGATTGATCCCATTATTTAAAAATCTTTCCAACTGATTGATATCATCATTTAAAATCGCGGTGATATTTCCTGTGGACTGTTTTTCATGCCAATCGAGGCTAAGGTTCTGAGCATGGTCATAGGTTTTGACTCTTAGATCATGTTCAACATTCTGCGCGAGACCTCGCCATTGGATCATGTAGAGATATTCAAACAACGATTCCAGTGCCCATATAAAAAATGTGATCCCACCAATAAATGCAACCTGGGAGTCAATAGATTTAAAACCTAGCGAGGCAACAAAGCTATCATTCTTTTTCACAACTAGATCTACTGCAACGCCTATTAGTACTTCTGGAGCTATGTCAAAAATTTTATTTAGAATAGAAAAAATAGAGGCCAAAATTGCTCTACCTTTCCATAGTTTTAAGTACTTAATCAGGTTATCCATTATTCTTGACAGTTATTTTGATGTAAGTGTTAAGTGAAAATCTACTTATCATTTGATAAACAAAAAAACCCATGATTGTATGAGTATTCGATATAAAAAGATAAAAGCATATTGGAAATACTTTGATGTCAGAAACCCTTCTAGGATCAAATGTAACCTAAATTAGGTTGAATTGCAGATCAAATAGCCCCCACGTATTTGGGTATAAATAATTTTTGAATCTGATTTTTCAATCTATCATATCAACTTTTTACTTTATACTAATTGTTTATTTGCTATTATACTGTAGTTTATAACTTATTATTTTTTAACGCCTGTAAACCTTGTTTGCTTAACTAATCGAATCTTAGTTTCTAATAGCGAAATTTGGGATACCAATTTTAGGGTATGAGATTGGGCAAGGGTTGGAATAATTGTTAATAAATAAAACCTAAATAATTTAGTCAACAAATCAATCTATGTAAGCTAAAGTATGTTACTCAAATATTTGGGAAAAGGATCTAATTCGGTAGAATATGTTGGGCAAATATCTGACTAAAATTTGAGGATAACTGGTGAAATTGCAAATGATAGTTCAATTTTATATTAGGTGAAATTTATAGTAAAACTACTGTAAAAAAGGAACTTATATGAATGGACTAATGTAATTTCTATTAATATTCTATTAATATGGATTGACCTAGATGAGATATTTTAATTTAGTTTACCATTATTTTCCAGAACCAAATTTGTAACCAATAGATTCTAATCATCAAGAAAAAAGAGAAAATCCGTAATCACAATTCGGTATCAAATCAAAATCAACACTAACTAAATTGCGAATATAAAAATAGGATAAACTCAAGATAGTAGATAATAGAATTCCTATTATTTATAAGAAATTTTTTGACTCAATATTAAAATTTTTATGTTTCTTAAATTATATATTTTCATATGGTTATACTATTTTTAACAAAAGATCAACCAAGGGATTTGAATACGTACAGCTCATGCATACATATTTAAGCACCTCCTGAGAAACTTGAGGTTTAAATGGGGTCACGACTCCTTATGATTAGCTAGATAGTTGTCTAGTGTCCAAGTAATTAATGCGGAGAGGGAGGGATTTGAACCCCCGTTTGAGTTGCCCCAAAACCGCATTTCGAGTGCGGCGCATTCAGCCAGGCTCTGCCACCTCTCCGTTTAAAAACTATACTGAAAAAAACTTCTTTTTGGAGTGAATTACTTTATGTTTCTTGTATTTAAAAAGAAATCCTTTAAAATGCCCAAACATTTTTCTTCCTCTACGCCACCCTTTACAGCTGTTTTTGAGTTTAAGCGCCGATCACCGCAAAGTTGATACAATGATCCACAACAGCCTCTTTCTTGATCGTAGGCGCCAAATACAAGCATTTTAAGTCTAGAATTTATAATCGCACCTGAGCACATAGCACATGGCTCTTTTGTTACATAGATAGTACAATCATTCAATCTCCAATTTTGGATTGTTGCAGATGCAGAGGTTATGGCCAAAATCTCTGCGTGGGCTGTTGGGTCCTTTAGCCGTTCACACTGGTTATATCCTCTACCAATAATTTTTTCATTACGTACTATGATAGCTCCCACTGGCACTTCTTTTTCCTTATATGCTTTCTGTGCCAGTCGAAATGCCTCTAGCATCCAGTAAGAAGTATCCTTTTTAAATGGCGAAAAATGGTCTGTGCTTCTCACCGAGAACTACTTACTTAGCTTGATCTGGAGTGCCTCTAATTCTTTTGCGATCTGGTCTCTTCCTTCGACCGTTAAGATGTCAGGTTCGAAAATAGTATCAACTCCCGCATCCTCCCAGATAATTCGCATATTGGATACGCAATCAGAAAAATTCCCGGTATTATACTGGGCTGTAGACCAGGCTAGACGTACATCCTGAGCATCGATCTTGGAGTTATATTCTAATGAATTAAATAGAAATTCTTTTAGCTTCCATCTATAGGAGCCGTCACCGAGCGCAACCTGTATCTGATTTTGTTTAAAATCAAACTCTTGGCTGTATGTAATGGTTAGGGCGTCATTACCCATAGCCCGGCTTGCGAAAACAAGTCCTGCAATGATATCAATTGGCAAATTAACTTGGTTTGGAAACCTTACATCATCATAGTTTAGATCTTTTCCCTGGAAAAGATAATTATATGCAGTATCTGCGTAACCCATTTTCCCATTCGACCAGCCAAGACCGCAATAACCATCCATGTAGGAGGAGTCTTTCTCAACAGCTTGCTTAAACCAGTCTCTTGCTCCAATATAATTTTTTTGAGAAAACAGCACCCATCCATAGTCTGCAAGCTCGTCATCTGTCGGCACATAGTCCTGTCTGCAACCTGTAAAAAAATAGGTTAAACTTGACAATAAAATCAGGGTTATTTTTTTTGATATCATATTCATTATTTTAGTAACATCATTTTTGAGTTTTTAATCATGCCTGTTGATGTGGTCAACTGAACAAAATACATTCCAGTTGGCATATCTTTGCCAAAGTCATTTTCTCCATTCCATTGGATTGTGAAGTGCCCAATTTGATCTTTATTTTCAACTAGAGTACGTACTTTTTGCCCAAGTAGATTATAAACACTGATCGAAACGTTCTGTTTTAGCCCATCCAAAAGACCCACATCATAACGTATATTGGTTACCGGATTGAAGGGATTAGGATAATTTTGATGAAGATTAGTCACATCGGGGACGATGATTGTTTTTGGACCTAACCGGTAATATCCACCGCGGCCCGAGTAGGCAACAACCATGGTCTCTGTGCTCACAGAGGGAAGTTCCACCCATCTTCCACTTTGACGTGTATAAAGTGCTCTCTCTTGATCTCTCGATGCAAGGGAAACACGTACAGGCTGATCAAAATAAATATTTTCATTTCCAACAACATATGAAGCATCATCGTAAAAGCTTCTACTGAACATAGTGGAATCTACTATTAGGAGCGGCTGATCAGACTTAACGCTGCCCTGCGAACCTGAGACTGTAAAGCTACCATCGGAGCTACTCCCTAACCATCTAGACGCTGGCTTCGCAAGAGCTAATGTAAATGCATTTCCCCATAGCGTATCACCTACAACCGCCTCAGCACGAATTTCAAAAGAATAACTTTTTTCAACTCCAAAATTGAAATTTGTTGTCCATGTGTAGGGTGCTACCTGATTAAGAATCAGGGGTTCGCTCTGTATTTCGAATGATATATCAGTGGTCTTTTCAACAGTATCCACAACAACAATATCTAAATAGTTTGCAAACACATTATTTTGTATAATAGATACTGAAGGCGCAGGCCTCTTGACCCTTATTACATCGAGCATAAATGTTGATGTGTCTGAGTCTGCTTCATCCATGGCAATGACCTGAATTTGGGCATTTTGAGACCAGAGTGATTGTGGCTTAATGATGACAGAGTCCCCTCTGGTCTGTGATAAAAATGAGTCAGGGGTAATCGACATGAATTCAGGATTTGTGAGTGCCTTAACGAGAAAGGTAAGAGCTGAATCATCTACATCTGTTGTATAGCTACCAAAATCGATCACAAGAGAATCATTTTCTAAAATTTCTCTATCATCTATCGATTGTAAGATCGGAGGATCATTTTGCTCAAGCACACTGATCATGATCGTGTCCCTTGCTTCCAATTCAGAATATGGATCACCAGGGACAAAAGGATCCTGAACAATAAAAATAACTCGATGGTTGTTACCGTAATAATTTGAATCACTATCAAACACAGCCTGCATCGTACCATTCCCAAGTGTATCTGCCAGCCTTATCTCGATTGGATGATCATTAAATGATGGAGACTTAATGTTAAGTATATTATTTTTTCTCTTTTTACGGGAGAGGCTAGTCTTATTACTAAAATTAAGACTCTCAGCAGGATTTATACCCATAAATTCTTTCATTAGCCTTACCCTCTGCTTTATAGATGTACCTGGTCCAACAATAACTCTGCCCATAGGATAAGGGCTTCCAAGTTGATTTGTATCTAAGATTACGGCTTGCCAGGTTATCTCAGTAGAATCATTATTATCGACATCACTTACATATTTTGTCAAATTTAATATCGGATTCGTTTGCACATCTTCCTCAAAACTAAATACAAACACACTATCTGGGTTTATAAGAAAACCCATATCATCCACAAACTTGAGCACTGGCGCATCATTAACAGCTATAACCTCGAGCGCAAATTCAGTACTATCTTTCAGGTTACTCAGATCCTCTGCTACCACTCGCACCGTATAGTTCCCTACATCTTCCTGGAGCGGGGACCAACTCATTTTGTTCCCTTCTATTTCAATCGGATGATCAGCATATAAACTACCATCCTTTATGGTTTTCACTGTCCATTTAATAATGTCACCTTGGAAGGTAAGTGAATCTATATCTGATGTAATTATTCGCTGAAAGTCAGTGTAAGCTGAATCCTCCTGCATTACCCATGGTTCTATTGATGAAATAACTGGCTTTGAATTCTTTTTAAACTTCTTTCCAGAAGAGAGCGTATCTGACATATTGCCAGCAAGATCCTGGGCAAAAATCAAAAACTCGTACATAGTATTATGCGATAGAGTATCCACGTCAGATGAATTAAAAACTAGTTGCGCAATATTCTCTGGAGTTTGCACCTCAACCCAATTTTCCCATAATTGACCATTGTAATAACCCCTCATGGTAGTATCTGAAGTAGTATCTCCTTGAAATACATTATGTCGGGCAACAGAGAAGGTGTATTTCCAAAATCCCGACGCTCCAGAACCACCAGGATCAAGGAATTCACTCCACTGAGCAGATATAGTATCTGTTGAAAACAAAGTGTCCTCCAAAAAAATATTTCCGTTCACAAGAGATCCAATATTCATTTGGGTTCTATCATAGAAAAACTTGTGCACACCACCATCACCAAGATTGCTGATAGTTTTATTCCCATGTCTATCAGTCTGGATTGCGCGCACCAACAAAGAATCACCCAGAATGAAACCGTTATAGGGCATTATCGCTGCGTTTACTGCGGCAGTATCTCTGAAAAACATTGTTGAATCAAAATCAACATTAGGATCTAAAGTGTCTGATGGACCAATAGTAACCCATTCCTTTCCATCTATAGGGCCACGAAGGTTTTTAAATTGTATATCAACCATGCCTCCCCACATCGTTGTGTCGGTTAGCCCAGGTGAATCATACGGCGGTAACGGCACGTTAACATAAAAGTGACTTACCCTTTTATTGTACCAGTGGTTATTTGGATCGTTATCCATGTCTTCCCAGCTGTTACTCAAGTCTTGCCAATCTACAACGAGAGCTGGGTTAACAGAGCTGAGACGTATTTCGCTGAGATTAAATGGAGCGGGATGTTTATTATCAACTATAAAAATTGAATCCGTTTTACCGCTGTAAAACGAAACAATGTTTGTTGATCGGTCTTTTGCATTCAATAAAATTTTTAAATACCCATCGTTTCTTTCGTTATCCAAAAGAACAATGTTATTGAACAATAAGGTAGAATCATTATTAGATATTATTGGGTCAGTTACCGTTACCACATCACCTGCACCTGCATCATACTTGAGTGTTAAAGTTGGTTTGGGATCCGTTAAAAGAGGTTCATTCATTTTCACAGATATATGTATTGTATCACCACCCACACCAACATTTCTTATAGTATCCGGTAGTGCATTTGGGTAATAGACAAGCATTGTGTCTTGAGTTTCATTAGTATAACTGAGCGTTGCTGTGGCAACCGTATTATCCAGAAAAAGAGAGTCCGACGAACCTACTATCAATGTGTCAAGGATATTTTTTGCAAGGTCTCTTGCAAATATTGCAGGCTTGACAATCCCTTGATTCGAAATTCCAGCTGGCATAGTAGCATTATATACCCATACCGATGGATCATTTGTTGCCTGCATGGGAATACTATCAAGGTCATCATCATTTGAAAGAGTACCGCCATAGTCCAGACTGATAAATGGTGAAGATAGCATAGGCTCATTAAACTTGGCGCTGCAAACAACCGTTGTATCCTTACTTGCAAAAAGTCGACTGTAATTTAAAGTAGCACTTGGCATAGTTGTGTCATAGCGCACGCTGTAGACTGTATCTGCCCCTACGTTACCTGCAATATCAACGCCTTGAAATGTAATATTATAAAGATGTCCATCTACTAACTGAGGATCTCCATTGATAAATGCTGCAGAGTCAGTAATAAAGTTTATATTTGTAAGTTCAGTACCTGTTAGAGAAATTTGGATATCAGGTACTGAAGGTATTGTTTGGTTGTCGAAATAAACGATTCCGGATTGCAATCCAGAGTTCATAGGCATATCAGTAAGAAACCAATGGAATTTATCCAAACTGTTAACATAGGAGCTATCACTAGGATATATATTTCTAAATTTTGGATTAGTATTATCAAAAAGCAGACTATCGTTTGCGAGATGGACCGGTGTAACGGGATTGCCCGCAACATCATCAGCATCGATATTAACAATCATATACCCATCAACTTCCTGGTATGCTGGATCATCTAGGTTTATTGTGTAGCGCCATTTCTTGTTGACACCATTATCGTCGTTTACAAGGTTTACAGGCCCAACTGTGCCTCCATTTTCTGGGTATACTAGGGTAATTGTTGGTCTTGGTGAAATTGATAGTGGTTCATTAAAACTTAATGAAGCAACAGTTGAAGAATTACCTGCATATACTGTATCATCCGGATCACTATAGGTAATGATTCCACTTGGGTCTTTAAAATCGTACCACATTGTCAGATCCGGACCCTCTGTTGAATTACCTGCAGAATCAATAATAACTGGGTAGTAAACATACCTAGAAGAATCTCCATCAGTAACCTCATCTTCAAGATTATATGTTTTGGTTCCATCTAGCCCAACAATTAAATCACCAGAAACAGAATAGGTGCCTAGAACAAGGGTCGTATCAACGGGCGTATTATCCACCCTAACTCTGTATAAATATCCTCTAGTATTAGGCTCTTTATAATCTATCTTTATTGCTACTTTGTTCGTATCTGTTTTATTATCATCAGATGCTTCCCCCAGATCTGTATTCTGTAAAAGATCTGGTTGCCCTGGTTGCTGCGGAGCAATAAAATCAAACTTTACACTTAGCGTGTCGCTACCAGAGCTGGTGTTGCCTGCGTTGTCATTTAATTTATAATAAACATTATACCTTCCTCCGGCTACTATCGCATCATCAACCTGCATTGTATGGGTATATTGATTAGTCATTCTTTCTTTAGATACAATAACAGGTGCAGACACAGGATTGACGCCCTCAACATAAAGATCAATAGAGTCTAATACAGTTGTCAGACCAGTGATCTCAAAACTTGGTTGGGCAGTTTTTGTCACATCATCAGTAGAAGACCAGCCGCTATCATCATTATCAATTAAATTTGGTGCACTTCCGGGATTGGGCGCAACCAAATCAACTAAAAGTGTTAATGTTGGATCACTGCCCGGAGCAGATAGATTGCCCGCAGGATCTCTCTGACTCACTTTTACCTCATAACCTGGAGTTATATTATGCGCCAGAGTGGAGGTGAGGGATAAATCTGTTAATGAAGTTCTACCGACCCCTACAACATTTCTGTAGAGAGTATCATTAGAAGCTATAATATAGACACTATCACCAACTGTGAGACCAGATAAATCAAATTTGGGGCTTGATAGATTAGTCAATAAATCTGAGTTGTCTATACCTGTATCGCTTCCTGAGGAGAGCGAAATAGACACACCTGTCATCGGAGGCAATGTTTCATCATATTGAATCGATGTACCATTGTTGATGTTTGCATTAGTTAGACCCTGTAAAACATTCCCCGCTGAATCAGTTATTGTAAGGGTAAAATCGATAACACCTTCCAGATTTCCTGGCTGCATAAGATATGTATTACTCCAAGTTTTGTCATTATTTGATGAAGCAACTAAATCAACAGGCGTAAAAGTTGCGTTTGCAGTTTTTATCTTAGCAACAACACCATTACTAACTCCGTCTCCCCCATGCAATGCCTCATCTGCAGTAACAGTCACCACAACCTGATCTCCTGTTTTTGCATAGTTGTTTGGACTCTTAGGATGATTGATATCATAGAGATCATCCCAAGAATTATTTGAGGATATACTTAATGTAGTTAGACTTGGAGCGGTTTTATCGAAAACTACATAGCTCTGATCTGTGGTAGTAGAATGCTGAACACCAGCATTACCTGCATAATCTTCAAAATTCACTGTGAAAAAAATCGTATCATTATTAGAGGTCGGAATTACGTCGTCAGTATCCAGAGAAAGAGTTGCTAAAAAAGTCTGATTATCCACTGTTGAAATTGTATTAGGGCTTTTATCTGTGGGCTCAAAGTCAAAAAGAATGGTCGGCTGTTTCACGACTTCCTCAAAAGAAATTTGTAACTGGAAAGTTTCAGGCGAAGCCAGAGTACCTGCCTTTATGTGTTTTGCAGATAAAGTACTGGCAGTGTTGCAAAATATTTTGCAACCATCAAGAATGTTTGTATTTACAGTAGGGTTGGTTTTATCAAAAACCACATAGGTGCCATCATCTGTGTCAACCGCTGTTTTGACAACAGATCTATTTCCAGCAATGTCATCCACATATACAGAGAACTTTAAACGATCGTTATTATCGGCACACTCTTGGTCGGAGTTTTGCAATACGTAAGTAGCGCTAAAGCTATCACCTGTATCCCACTCCCCGTTACCATTTTGATCAT
>MDTE01166036.1_pt1 | contig 10771 bp, 3 predicted proteins | sample 811231 | NCBI WGS metagenome assembly MDTE01 (sample SAMN05326651, study PRJNA326480) | marine metagenome | isolation source: seawater | place: Indian Ocean: Red Sea | collected 2010 | reverse complement strand
CGCGTGCACACACACGCACGCACGACGATACGATCAAAATATGCTCGACATAAACTTGCTGAGACCAGAGAAAGGCGGCGACCCGGTACGTATTATTTTCGTGGTGGCAGCGAAAGAGCGCGTTTATTTGTTTCCTCTCTCTCTCTCTCTCTCTCTCTCTCTCTCTCTCTCTTTCGATGCGTCGTGGAGGAAAAAGCGCCGACGGACACATCGATGGATTTTAATCTATTCTCTTTCTCTTACGCACACACATACACACACACTCTTTCTTTCTCTCGGTAACATACACGCAGGATATCGTGAAAGAGTCGCAAAAACGCCGGTATAAATCCGTGGAGATTGTCGACCAATGCATTGAAAAAGACGCGCAGTGGCGCTCGGTACGATTCGATCTCGATAAGTTGAATGCCGATTTTAACAAAGCTAACAAAGCGGTGGCTTTGAAGATGAAATCAGGGGAGAAGGAAGAGGCAGAAAAATTGATGCCAGAAGTCAAACGAGTGGACCAGTTGAGGAAAGATACCGTGGAGTTGGAGAAGAAGTTGGAGCAGGAAACGAACGAGTTGTTGTTGAAGATTGGGAATATCGTCCATGATTCGGTGCCGGTGAACGACGACGAGGAGTTTAATACGGTACACGCAACGTGGGGGGAAAGAAGGATGGAAGAGAATTTACCGAATCACGTGGATTTAGTGGGAATGTTGGATATTGCAGATTTGGACAAGGGCGCGGATGTGGCTGGAGGGAGAGGGTATTATTTGAAAGGCGCCGGGGTATTGTTGAATCAAGCGATGATTAACTACGCGTTGTCTTTTTTGGCGGCGAGAGGACATTCTCCGTTAGCGACGCCGTTCTTTATGAGAAAAGACAGAATGGCAGAGTGCGCGCAGTTAGCAGATTTCGACGAGCAGTTGTACAAAGTGACCGGGGAAGGCGACGATAAGTATTTAATTGCGACAAGCGAACAAACGTGTTGCTCGTATTTAAGAAAGTCATGGTTGAACGAGAAGGATTTGCCTATTCGTTTGTCTGGGTATTCCACCTGTTTCAGAAAAGAAGTTGGGAGTCATGGGAGAGATACTCTCGGTATCTTTCGCGTGCATCAATTCGAAAAGGTTGAACAATTTGTAGCCGTAACGCCGGAAGGCAACGCTTCTTGGGATGAAATGGACAGATTGATTGGGAACGCAGAGGCGTTTTACCAATCTTTAAACATTCCATATAACGTCGTGAACATAGTTTCTGGGGAATTGAACGACGCTGCAGCGAAAAAGTATGATTTAGAAGCGTGGTTTCCGTCGTCTAGAACTCATCGAGAATTGGTATCTTGCTCAAACTGCACGGATTACCAATCGAGACGATTGGAAATCCGTTATGGCGCGCCGCAGAAAGGCCCAGAAAAGACCAAGTCGTACGTGCACTTGTTGAATTCGACGTTAACCGCGACGGAGAGGTCATTGTGCTGCTTGTTGGAGAACTGGCAAACGCCAGACGGGTTGGTGGTGCCTCCTGCACTGCGCCCATGGATGTGCGGCATTGAGTTTATTCCGTTCGTGAGCAAGTTAGACAAGAAGAAGCGCTTGGTAGCTATTTCACCAGCGCCGGCTCCATTGTTTGGTGGAGTGAGAGGTGCAGATTCCGCGAACGCTTTGAGCATTTTCGTTAATGCTGGTGATTGCGCTGGGTCCATGGCTTTGGAATCGATTTTATCAAAGCTTCCAGAAACTGCGGCGACGAAAAAATCCATTGCTGTGGACATTACGGAAGAAGAGAAAGGATTGTTTCCGGACCCAGAAAACATTGTTGGTCCGGCTTTGGTTGAAGACGGTGATTTCTTGTTGACGTCGGCTACAGCCATCGCGAGATACCTCGCAAAGACGACACAAGCGTCCAGTCTCGCATTGTTGCCAACTGCCTCAAAGGACAATGCCAAGTGCGAAGCTCTCATTGAATTGTTCCATCACGCCAACGTTGACGCGGTCGTGGCGATAGTCGAAAAGGCGTTGGAAGGTGCGAACGATTACGTCTGCGGAAGTACGTTTACGATTGCTGACGCGCTTTTAGCAGCTAAATTGAAAATAGCCAAAGCAACGGTTTCGGCTAAAGCAGCGCAATGGATGACGCTTTCATTGTAAATGACGTTTCTATACTACAACCCCACATTCTATATCTATCTATTCCCCTCTCTCTCCTTTTTTCTAAAACCCACTCTTGTTCCTTATACCTGCGCCGGTCCCTCTACGTTTTTGTGTTTCACCAATTCCTCGGCAAACTCTTGAAACTCCTCGCTGTGTTTCACCATGCATTGATGCAACTCCACGAACTTATCCGCGCAATCGCTCGCTCTCGTCTCTTCGTCCGCTTTCATAAAACATGTCAACGCCGCATCGAATTCGTCTCTGCACGACGTATCTCGCAACGGTTTCACGCACGGACACTCTAAAGCGACCTTTATTCTATCGTCTAAAGATGGGAGATGGGCTCCCTTTTGAATGGCTTCCGCCATACCATCTAGAGCAGAAGAAGAAGAAGAAGAAGAAGAAGAAGAAGAAGAAGAAGAAGAAGAAGAAGCGCTCGGTTTCTCCTCCTCTTCCTCCTCCCTCGTACTCTCGTCGCCGTTGGAGTGCCTTCGAGACATGTCTGTCGTTATCAGAGCGTTTCGAGAGGAAAAATGTAAAGCTCTGTGCGCCAAAAAAAGAGAGTCCATCCTTCTCCTCCTCAAAAAAAGAGTGCAAAAACATCAAGTCACCTTCGCACGAGTCGACGAGAGAGAAGCGAAGAAGAAGCACACGACGGGCTCCGCTCTTTTCTCTCTCTCTCTCTTTCAACGATATAATTTGAAAGAAACGAAGCGCTGGTGATGATGATGACGATGAAAGTCTCTTCTTCGTTCCGTGCATTTTCGCTTTTACTAGGTGATTGTGTTTGTTAGATTAGGATTTCAGCGGACGAGAGAAGCCCCCTGCTATGGCATCGACATCGCACTCTTCTTCTCGAGGTCCACCACCGCGACTGACCACATTTTTACGTGCGCACTATCGCGGCAAAAGTGGTGATAATAGCGATGATACCGAGTGTTGGTACGCGAGTGACATAGATGAAGCTTACGTGGCTCGTGCAAAGCAAATGGCAGAAGAAGAAGAGGGTAACCGAAGCGAGACAACAAAAGCTACAACGACATCCTCGTTTCGGCAAACCGCGATTAAAGCGAGGAAGAACAGAGATATGGCACTTTTGAGGTTATCCAATTTAGCTTTGAAAACGTCGATGTCGTCGTCGTTGGACGATGTGGACGAGGAGACGAGGCTCGCGCTCGAGTCAGTTGCCGATGCTTCAATGCAGTTGTTGCGTTTGGAGAACGACTTGATTTCGCCGGAGGAACTTTTTGAAGCACCGGGTGATTTGTATGCGGCTATAGCAACATATTGTGATATAGATTGGAAATTAGAGACAGATTTAGAAGACGCCATAGAATATTCAAACGCACCGGAATTGGAGAGGAAGAAAGTGCAAGCGAAAATGAGGGAAAACGAAAGAGAAGCTGTCGCGATTGTAAAAGCCCAATTGGGCAGTGCGTTGAGCAGCAGTGAAGCCGTGCAGAGATGGAAATATTTTTGGAAAAGTGCAAATGCGCTGAGAAGACGAGGTGGTATGAATTTGAGTAGTACTGGTGGCGATTCGAACGGCACGATGGTGGAAGCAGGAAGAAAAAAAGAGTTTTATTATGGTGAAGATATGTATTTCGTACCGCCGAGATTTTTCGGAGCGAATGAATTTGAGAGCAGTATACAACACCACGAACAAAGCTCCAGTGGGTTAGAGTCTACGATTTTATCGAGTATGACGCGTGGTTTAGACAGCGCAAATGCGTTTGCGTCTGTAGAGCTCGAAAGAGCGAGAACCCCTTCATTCCACGAGTTGGATGCATTAGGTAATGAGAGCGAGGCATCAACTTCCCTTCAAGGCGTATCAATTCTCGCTTGGCTTCGCCAACAATGCGAAATATTCCGAGAAAACAATCAAAATTCGGATGCATTCGCGGGTTGGACAGATATTTGCGGAAACATCTGTCGATTATGCTTGAATAGCTCGAACAGTGACGACCAAGTAGCGTCCGAGTTGTTCGATTTACTCGGTGATGGTGGGTTTGATCTTGTCGCAAACGTTTGCGAAAGACGAGGTCAACTCGCGGATGCTATCAGACGACGTTTGCAAGCTTTGAAAGAAGCGTTCGATCCAGAAGAATCCGCCCAGAACGATTATACGAAAAGCAAATCCGCTGTTTCCGTTCGATCGACGACGGACGTGGCGATGGAGAAAATCCGAAAGAAAGAAGAACGGAGGAATAGGCGACGTGTGGCTGGTGGTCACGGAGAGCATTTATTAGAATGGTTCACAAATGATTCTGGACTTGGTTTTGGCGCTTTTTGCGACGATTCATTACCATTGCCGAACAAGAACGAAGCCGAAAAAGGAAATGTGGATGATATTTTGAACAGTTTGCGCGGACTAGGTCTCGGAACTGACCGCGGCAAAAAAGCTCTGCCGCCAGGAACGACCCGTAAAGTCTTGGAAGGGTACGAAGAAATTTACGTACCTGCGCGTATTCACGAGGGAATAGCAGACGGTGAATTGCAGGTATCTGTGTCATATCTCCCAGGTTGGGCTCAAACTGCTTTCAAAGGTATCCAGACGTTCAATCGCATTCAGTCCAAAATTTTTGAGTGTGCGTATACATCGAACGAGAATGTTCTTGTGTGCGCACCTACTGGCGCGGGGAAGACAAACATCGCCATGCTTTGTGCGATGCAAGAAATCGCTAAACACTTTGACGAAGAGAATAACTGCTTGCTCGAACACGACATCTTCAAGATTGTTTATGTCGCTCCGATGAAGGCGTTGGCCGCTGAAGTCACGCGGACGTTTCAGAACCGACTCAATGACTTGGGTATGGTATGTCGAGAACTTACTGGTGATATGCAACTCTCCAAGAGAGAATTAGAAGAAACTCACGTTATCGTTACAACACCAGAGAAATGGGACGTCATCACGCGAAAAGGTGGCGAAGTTTCTGTGGCATCCACTCTTAAGCTTCTTATTATCGATGAAGTACACTTATTGAACGATGAGAGAGGACCAGTAATTGAAACGTTAGTCGCGCGAACGCGTCGTCAAGTCGAGCAAACGCAATCGATGATTCGAATTGTTGGTTTGTCAGCAACTTTACCCAATCCAAGAGATGTTGCACAGTTTTTAGGCGTCACCGAAGGTAAAGGTTTGTTCGTATTTGACCAATCGTACAGACCAATTCCACTCACGCAAGTTTTTATCGGCGTTTCGGAGACAAACGCAATGAAGCGTCAGAACATAACTATTCGAATCGCTTTTAAGAAAGCATGTGCCGCGCTTCAGAAGGGTAAGCAGGCGATGGTGTTCGTGCATTCAAGAAAGGACACGGTAAAAACGGCGCGGCAGTTGGCCGAAATAGCGGGAGAAGAAGGCGAACTTGAGTTGTTTGAGAACGACATGCACGAGGAGAAATCGATATTTGCCAGAGAAGTGTCGAGATCGAGAAACCAAGAGATGAAAGACTTATTCTTTAAAGGTTTTGGCTGTCACAACGCTGGGATGCTGCGAAAAGATCGGACGTTAGTAGAGCAAATGTTTGCCGCCGGTGTGATTAAGGTATTAGTATGTACAGCAACCTTAGCGTGGGGTGTCAACTTACCCGCCCATCAGGTAATCATCAAAGGAACCCAGCTCTACGACGCGAGTGCGGGAGGATTTAAGGATCTTGGAGTTCTAGATGTTCAGCAAATTTTTGGCAGAGCAGGTCGACCCGGTTTCGATACCAGTGGCGAAGGTGTCATTATTACCGAACACAAAAAGCTCACGAAATATGTCGCAATGTTGACGCATTCGACGCCGATTGAGTCTCAATTCATCGACTGTTTGGCAGACAATTTGAACGCAGAAATTGTTTTAGGTACCGTGACGAATATCCGAGAAGGCGCACAGTGGTTGAGTTATTCGTATTTACACACGCGAATGGAGCAAAATCCACTCGGATATGGCTTGACTTGGGATGAAGTTCGTATGGACCCCGGGCTCATCGAGCATCGGAGAAACTTGATTAAAACAGCAGCGCGAAAATTACACAAGGCTAAGATGATTCGCTTCGACGAACAATCGGGCCAACTCTATCAGACCGAAGCTGGGCGCATTGCTTCACACTTTTATATCAAAGTTTCTTCTATGGAGTTGTTTGAAGAGATGATGAATCGACACATGTCCTTGCCAGAGGTCTTGCACGTGATCTCGCACTCCTCCGAGTTTGAAAATATCACACCGAGAGAAGATGAAATGCCAGAGCTCGAGGCACTTCGAAGAAACCGTCGCTCCGCCTGTCCGATTGAGATTAAAGGGGACATGAGCGATAAAGTCGCCAAGGTCAATTTGCTTTTGCAAGTATACGTTTCTCGGAAGCGATTGGAATCGTTTTCACTGGTTGCAGATTCGAGTTACATTTCTCAAAATGCGAGCAGAATATGTCGAGCTTTGTTTGAGCTCATGCTTAAGCGTGGATGGCCGTCGCTGGCGGAAACTCTGTTAACGCTTTCAAAAGCGGTAGATCGGAGAATATGGCCACACCACTCGCCGCTTCGTCAGTTTGAAAATACTCTGAAACCAGAGACAATCTATAAACTCGAAGAACGGGATGCTACTGTCGATCACTTGATTGATATGAGTGCAAAGGAAGTTGGTGATTTGTTGCGACTCAACGCCGTTGTCGGAGCACAAGTGAAACGCTGCGTCGAACAACTCCCTCATGTCAACCTTGAAGCTGTAGTTCAGCCAATCACGCGCTCTGTGCTGCGAGTTTCTGCGACTGTATTGCCCGAATTTACATGGAGGGATGAAGTTCATGGGCAAACGCAACAGTGGTTGATTTGGGTGGAGGATCCCGTGAATGAGCACATTTATCACACGGAAACTTTCACGTTGAGCAAAAAGCAATACAAAGAAGGTAGACAGACGTTGGCGTTTACCATTCCAATTTTCGATCCACGACCGCCCCAGTACTTTCTAAGGGCGACGCATTTATACTGGTTAGGATGCGAATCGTTTTTAGAACTCGATTTAGAGGACATTGTGTTGCCGACAGAACCGCCGCCGAATACAGAACTACTTGACTTGGACCCACTTCCGAGATCCGCGCTCAATAATCCGACTTACGAGTCGCTCTATGAAAAGAAATTTACGCATTTCAACGCAATACAAACGCAAGCCTTTCATACGTTGTACTATACGAACCACAACGTTCTATTAGGAGCACCTACGGGTTCGGGGAAGACGATATCGTCAGAACTTACGATTCTTAAAATGTTTCGAGATGAACTGCCAGGAAGTAAGGTTGTCTACATAGCTCCTTTAAAAGCACTCGTTCGCGAACGTGTGGACGATTGGAAGAAACACTTTTGTCCAACCGTGAATAAGAAGATGGTGGAACTCACCGGAGATTATACACCAGATTTACGCGCGTTACTACGTGCGGATATCATCGTCACGACTCCAGAAAAATGGGATGGTATTTCCCGTAATTGGCAGTCCCGCTCTTATGTCAGCAAAGTCAAACTCGTCGTTATTGACGAGATCCATCTTTTAGGTGCCGACCGGGGACCAATTTTGGAAGCTATTGTTTCCAGAATGAATTATATTTCCGCGCGAACGAAATCGAAAATTCGGATCGTTGGATTATCGACTGCTTTGGCAAACGCAAGAGATTTAGGGGATTGGCTTGGCATCGAAAACGATAAAGGACTGTTCAACTTCCGTCCTTCTGTTCGTCCAGTACCGCTAGAATGTCATATACAAGGTTTTCCGGGGAAGTTCTATTGTCCGCGGATGCTTTCGATGAATAAACCTACCTACGCGGCGATTCGAACACACTCACCTATGAAACCGGCCTTGGTGTTTGTTTCTTCTAGGAGACAAACGAGATTGACGGCACTCGATTTGATTGCATATGCAGCTGCGGACGAGAATCCAAACGCTTTTGTGCACTGCGACAGTGTAGAATTGGAGCAAAGAATCTCGAATATTCAAGATCCAGCTTTGAAGCATACTTTGCAATTCGGTATAGGTTTGCACCACGCGGGTCTCTCACCAGAAGATCGAGGCGTCGCAGAGCAGTTGTTTGCAGAGTGTAAAATTCAGGTGCTAGTGTCGACGTCCACTCTAGCATGGGGTGTAAATTTACCAGCGCATTTAGTTGTCATAAAAGGAACTGAATTTTTCGATGGGAAAACAAAACGTTACCAAGACTTTCCAATCACTGATGTGTTGCAGATGATGGGGAGAGCTGGGCGTCCGCAATTCGACAAAAGCGGCTGCTGCGTCGTTCTCGTGCACGAACCAAAGAAGAACTTTTACAAAAAGTTCTTGTACGAACCTTTTCCAGTGGAATCGCGCTTTAGCGAGTGTTTGGAGGACCATTTCAACGCTGAAGTCGTAGGTGGAGCTATAAAATCGAAGCAAGACGCCGTGGATTACCTCACGTGGACATATTTCTTTCGCCGTGCCATGAAAAATCCAACCTATTATAACCTCGAGGATACGAATCACGAAACCGTGAACTCATACTTATCGGAAATGGTTGAGAGCACCATGGAAACCCTCGAGAGTGCAAAATGTCTCGCTATTAACAACGAGGACGATTCCATTAAGCCTTTAATGCTCGGCAGAATTGCGAGTTTCTATTACCTAAATTTCAAAACTATGGCTGTTTTCTCCAAACGTTTGAAGAAATCGAACACCTTAGAGGATGTTTTAACAACCTTATGTGACGTTGCAGAATACGATGAAATACCGGTACGTCATAACGAAGATAAGTTAAACGCGGATTTAGCGATAAATGTTCTCAAAGCTGGAGGATATCGAGTCGATCGACGAGCATACGATGATCCGCACGTCAAGGCTTCTTTACTCTTTCAGGCGCACTTTTTACGGCTTCCTTTGCCGATGTCGGATTACCACACGGATACAAAATCTGTTCTTGACCAATCGCAAAGAATTCTGCAAGCGATGACGGAAATAGTTAGCGAAGCTGGATGGCTGTCGACGGCGATATCGATTATGAACCTGATACAAATGATTATTCAAGGACTCTCCATAAACGACAACTCTTTGCTTCTTTTACCGAAAATTGGAGACGAGGAGGTTTCCAAATTAGAACGCTTTTCAAAAATAACATGTCTCCCACAGCTTGTATTTCTGGCTATTTACCGCAAAAGTGCGTTTTTTGAGGCAATGTCAAAGTCAGGTCTCTCAAAATCTAAAAGTGAGGCGATTTTCAACGTCTGTGCGAATCTTCCGCTGTTGGACGTGAAAGCCCTTTTAGTGGAAGATAAAGTCAACAGTTCCAACGGTCGACGTAACGTTTCCGTGAAAGTATCGTTGAAACGTTCTGGGAAGAAAACAGGTCGTAAAACAGCGCCGAGGGCGTACGCGCCGAGATTCCCAAAACAGAAAGACGAAGGTTGGTGGATCATATTAGGGGAAAAGAGAAACGCTGGGGAGCTCGTGGCAATGCGCCGTGCTCAGTTTGCAGATACCTTTGAAGTAGTTTTACAGATTGATAATTTTCCACGAAGCATGAATGTTGCGGACCTCACAATATTTGTTATCTCAGATACGTATATTGGATTAGATCAAGAAGCATCGGTAGGCAACACTAACGATAAACGATTTTTATCGTCCACCACGATGGCCGATCGACACAGATTTTTCGAAGAGCGGGAATCCGACTCTGAAGCAGAAGGAAACTTTTGGCAGGACGAAGACGAGCTTTCAGATAGGGACATTCCAGAGTTTTAGTAGGCAATTGTTAGTGTTTTAGTTACATGTAGCACAGTAGTATGCATTATTAGCGTGTTGAATTACATTCAATGTTGGTATGTCCCAATTTTTCTACTCATTGAGATAAACTTCTTCTTCCTCGTTCTTCTCGAACGCTTCAGCTCCGTCCAACATCTTATCGAGTAAAGTTTTTACTCTTGTCGGGAGTAGATTTACGTCGTTTATTGTTTTCGAGGTATCGAATGGTGCGTGATAGGCGTATTCGGGTTTCGCGGGTACAAAACTCGATCCGGTTTCCATAAACACCATCGATATGAGCAACGACTCGAGATCAAAGTCATCTTCGTCTTCGATGAAGAACCGAACACCAGACTCATGGGCTTTCGAACTCTCGCACCATTTTGCCGCTGCAAATCTGTTATCTTGGCGCATGTTCTTCTTGTATTCTCTTTCTTCTTTATCCGGCGAAGGTTTTGCGAAGCAAATCATCAATATGCGACATTTTTCGCCTTTCGAATTTACGCTTTCGTCATCTAAAGACCATGCGCACTCTTCGGGAACGATGGCCTCCCAGTTCGCGCGCAACTCTTCGTGTCCGTCCGTTTTCCACCAGAAATGACGAATTGTATCAATTTGGTTCGTCACTCGAACGCGAACGGTACGTTTCGTAATATCCACGCGAACATCTTCCTCGTCGATCCAAAACGGCAGTTCAATTTCCATGATGACTTCAGTATTTGATTCGTATAAAGTATACGGTGGTTGCATGCATCGCACATAGTCCGGATCACCTTCAAAGCACTTCTTAACATCTTCGCCCATGTTGCTTTTCGGAATTGATAGCACTAAAATTCTTTTATCGTCCGTTTGCATGGTTTGCACTGGAAACTCACGTGATGGTTGAAACGCGAGG
>MDTE01099234.1_pt1 | contig 10771 bp, 6 predicted proteins | sample 811231 | NCBI WGS metagenome assembly MDTE01 (sample SAMN05326651, study PRJNA326480) | marine metagenome | isolation source: seawater | place: Indian Ocean: Red Sea | collected 2010 | reverse complement strand
GTCCAATTAATATTAGAGCCGGTGCGGTTGCTGCGGCAGGTATTATGAGGAAGATTGGATTTAGCAGAAGTGAAGTGAAAAAAAGCAGACCAACAATAATCGCTGTAATTCCTGTACGGCCTCCTGACTCTATCCCCGCGGCTGATTCTCCATACACATTTGCAGTAGAACAACCCAGTCCTGAAGCGCCAATAGTGGCTAGTGCGTCGGCAGTAAGTGCAGTCTTTGGATCTTTCATATCGCCCTGAGAATTGACTAAACCAGCGCGCTGGCACATGGCATTCATAGCTACCAAGGAACTAAATAGATCTAGGAAAACTAGCGTTAGTAATGCTGGAAATAGCATCGAAAAATGGTTGAATAGGTGAATTGGGTCGAGAGCTAGCCACAGCTGATTTAGCCAGATTGGTGCTGCCAATATTGCCGACGGCATTGGAGTTACACGAGAACCATCTGCAGAGGTAATGAACAAACCGATGAAAGTAAGACTAGAAAGAACTATCAAAATAGCGCCTGGCACCCTGCGTATCATCAATGCAATAGTGATTATGAGACCAGCAATCGCGAACAGTGCTTCTGGTGCACTAATATCTCCTAGCTGAATCATTGGAGTTCCATCTGCAGGTACCACGAGGCCCGCATTTTTGATTCCGATAAACGCGATGAACAGGCCAATTCCCGCCGTCATTCCAGCCTTCACTGATTCTGGGAAAGCATCTAATAGTATTTGGCGCAGACCTATTAAGGTCAAGATGAGAAATATGACTCCGCTCCAAAATACAAGTCCGAGAGCAGCTTCCCAAGGAACTCCAATACTTATTACGATGGTATAAGTGAAGAAAGCATTCGCACCCATTCCAGGAGCCTGTGCAAGCGGAAGGTTGGCAAGAATTCCCATTAATATTGAAAAAACACCCGCAGCCAGGGCGGTCGCAGTTATTAGCTCCGCTCTGTCCATACCCGTTTCGCTCAAAATCATCGGATTCACGGCTAACACGTAGGACATCGTGGCGAAAGTTGTAAGTCCTGCAATGATTTCAGTACGCCAAGAGCTGCCTCGCTGGTTTATTTGAAACCAGAGGCCAATGCGGTCTGCAAGCAACCCAATTCGATTACGTGACGTGACGCTTCTTTGCTTCATGCTAGTTTAAAAGTGCAATATCTATACCGACACCGAGAATCTAGTTGGCCTAGATTTTGCTCTTTTTTCGAAAGTGTCGCCAAAGAATTTCAAAACATAGGATTCTAAGAGTGGATAGTACTGAGTCGTGTAACTCTGCAGTTGGTGCTAATCTAACGCCAAATGCTGAGCAGCTGAAGCATTTGCGTCGTGTTGCTTTGGGAGAGGTGGCTGCAGACCTAGTAATAGAAAATGTGCGCGTTTTATCGCTCGCCACAGCAGAAATTCTTCATCGTAATGTTGCTATTGCTGACGGATTTATCGCCGCTATTGTCCCTTTTGATCACCGTTTTTGTGCAGTTGAGCACTTTGACGGTGCGAACTGTTTTTTGGCGCCAGGATTTATCGATACCCACATACATATAGAGTACTCGCTGCTGACTCCAGGAGAGTTTGCCCGTTGCGTGCTCCCCAGAGGTACAACATGCGTTCTTGCTGATCCAAACTGTGTAGGGAATGTTTTGGGTGCAAAAGGAATGGAATGGGCTGGGGAAACGACGACTCCATTAAAAATCCTTCAGCAGGTATCGCATCGTATTCCTAGAGCGCCGCACTTAGAACTAGGTGGTGCGACGGTAGCTGAGGCGGAACAACTTGAATTTTTAGGTAGTTCAGGGGCCGTGGGCGTTGGGGAATCCGTCCCCTTTGGATTCGATGACCAAGCAGCGCGGTTCCAGGCAGCTGCCCTCTCAATGGGAAAACGGTGTACAGGTCACAGTGCACGTGTTGTTGACGAACTGCTTTGGGCGTATGCGGCAACCGGTATAAGTGATGACCACAATGCGGTCCATATTGATGAGGTGCTAGATCGATTGCGGTTGGGTCAAATGGTAACAGTTATGTCGGGATCTATGAATGACAACTTGCCGCTTACTTTCGCTGAGCCCGAGCAGCTGAAGGGCGCATATCGGAATTTTAGCTTCTGCGCCGACGATAAACATGTGGGTGATTTAGTAAAGACAGGACATATTGATCATCATGTAAGAAGTGCTATCGCTAGAGGGGTGCCTCTTTTAGAAGCCTACAGGATGGCATCTTATAACGCAGCTTGTTTCTACCGACTTGACCATATAATAGGTCAAATAGCGCCGGCTCGTCGCGCTGACCTTTTACTCATACCCGAACTTGAAAAGGTAGAACCAGTAGCAGTCTGGGTGGACGGCATTCAAGTAGCTCGCAGCGAAGAGGGCGTTTCGGAAGTGTTATTCCAAAATGAAGACGTTGTTCCTGATTGGTTACATGGAACGATACATTTGTCACCGTCTTTTGGTGAAAAAATTTTGCAGGTCCAAGCTCCCTCAGCACTGTCCGGGGAGGTTGCCGTCGTGCGAGCAATGGAAATGTATGATGGATACTTCAAGCGTGCTTTTGAGGTGGAGCTTCCCGTGAAGGAGGGAAAGGTTTTACCGAACGCTAGAATTGATGTAGCTAAAATTTCAATCGTTGATCGTCACCATGCTTCTGAGACCGCATCGAGCGGCTTTGTCAGGGGTTTTAACCTGGAAGAAGGGGCCTTGGCAGCATCGACGAACTGTGAAAACCAGAATCTGGTAATTTTGGGCACTAATGACGCTGATATGGTCCTCGCTGGCGAAACTCTTGCAACTTTTGGTGGGGGTTATGTGGCTGTGGCAAATGGCAAAGTCTTGGCGTGTCTGAAGTTGCCACTGGCAGGAATAATGAGCGATGAGCCTTGGGAAAATGTATTGCAACAAGCTGAAGAGGTCAATGCAGCCGCGGCATCGCTTGGTTGCGAAATGGAAGCGCCGTTTATGATTTTAGCTTTTGTTGGGCTTGCCGGGGTGCCTGATCTTGGTCTCACGGAGAGGGGCTTGATAGATGCTGCATCTCAGCAATTTGTGCCGCTTGTCGTGTGTTGTCGGTGCCCCCAGCACATTCATGATCTATCAAAGTAAGTAGTGGTGAAGCGATGAACGCAATTGTCAGTCTAATGGGTGATCTTATACCGCCACCGAGCAAATTGACTGTAGAGGAGCAACAGGTCTTACAAAGTGTGGAGACAGCGCTTGAAAACGAAATAGCTCCCTTCGTAGTCCAAAATGATAGCCTTGGTCGTTACCCACATAAGGCAATTCAGGCCCTCGCGGAAACGGGCGTGCTGAAGTGTGCGGTTCCTAGCGATCTCGGGGGTCCAGGGTTTAGTCAGCTTTTTAGCCTGGAGGCCCAAGTTCGTATTGCACGTGTAGACTCAGCAGTCGCTCAGATATTTAAGGTCCATGATGAATTGGTTCGAGAAATCCCGTACTACACGGACCAGAAACAGCGGGAAAGATTTGCCGAGCTGATTCTTCATGAAAGTGCAGTGATTGGTTTGGCCGTAGCGGAGGCAGGTCGAACAGCTGAAGAACCACTGAAAACTATTGCAAGCGACCAGGGGGATGGTACTTTCTTGATCGATGGCGAAAAAATTTATACCACTGGAGCGGCAGGCGCCGACTATATCGCCACGTGGACTTTTGACCCGAAGCAGGCAAGCGCAGAGAATCCATTACTTGGGTTTCAATTGTTTTTAATCCCCCGAAAAACAACAGGTATCAAAGTCCACGAAGATTGGGACGCTTTGGGTCAACGTGCGACCGACTCTGGAAAGGTCACTTTCAATCAGGTGCGGTGTGAATCTTCCTGGCGCTCCTCAACCCCGGGAAAAGCACCTTTAGAACACGCCAGTTTAAGATACCAGGCGGGATTTTCTGCTGTGCTAACGGGCATCGGTATTGGTGCACTCGAATCGGCTGGGCCATTTGTTAGAGACCATAGTCGGCCTTGGGCCGGGGCCAATGTAAACTTTGCTACAGAAGACCCATTGCTGCAGCTACGAGCCGGCGAGTTTGCGGCTGGCTTAGTTTCTGCCTACCAGTCTACAATTCTGACTGCAGAAAGATTTGACGCTTTTGAGCAAGGAAAAATTTCTCGTGGGGCACTCGCACTCTCAGTAAGTGCCGCCAAGATTACCGCTAATCACGCAACGCTAGCGGCAACCAATGGCTTACACGGTTTGATGGGTACCAGGTCCGCATCACGACACTTACATTTCGATCGCTTTTGGCGAAATGCTCGGACGTTATCGCTACACGACCCTATCGATCATAAGGCTCGTGAGTTGGGTAATCATCTTTTTACGGGGGAATACCCTAGTCCAGGAGTGTACCAATGAATAAAGTTGAAATGTCACAAATAGAGAGAATGCCCAAGTTAGAGCTGCATGTGCATTTGGAAGGAACGCTAGGGCTTGAACGTATCAAATGGTTAGCGCACCAGGCGGGTCAGCATCCACCAAAACCATTTGAGGAATTATTTCAATTTTCCTCACTTGCCGAGTTCTTGGCTACCTTAGATTGGATGTTTAATCTCATAAGAACCGAAGAACAGGTGCGTGAGATAGCAAAAGATTTCGTAGAGTATGCGAAAAGCCAGAATCTTATTTATGTCGAGTTGACGGTGAATCCGAGCCATTGGCATTTGAGTTTTGACACCTTATTTCTGACGTTACAGGATGAATTCGAGAAGGGATGCACGCGTGGGGGGCCCGATATCCGTATTCTTCCCTCGATAGCGCGGTCGGACTCCATGCAATCAGCCATGGAATTAGTGCAATGGTGCATCGGATCTCGGCTGCCCAGGATTGTAGGACTGTCGATTGATGGCGATGAAAGGTTAGGAAGCTTCAATGGTCGATTTGCACCTGCTTTTGCACTTGCACTAGAACATGGTATCCCTGGCACCGCGCATGCAGGAGAGTCATCTCCAGCTAGCGGAGTCATCGAAGCATTAAATTTGTTGGCAGTAAAGCGCATAGATCATGGTGTCCGAGCAATAGAGCGTGCTGATTTAGTTGATCGCCTAGTTTCTCAGCATGTAACGCTCAACATTTGTGTTTCCAGTAATTGCACCCTTTTGTATCCTGGGATGGATCATCATCCCCTTAATTTACTGATGGAAGGTGGGGTTCCATGTACACTGAACACAGACGATCCCGCGGTGTTGGGCATAAGTTTGAATGAAGAATTACAAAAGGTTTCTAATTATTTCGGGTTTGACGAGGCCCAAATGATCAAATTTCAACTCAATGCCATCGATGCGGCGTTCTGTCAAAACTCGACTAAACATGAACTCAGGGAGAGGCTTCATACTACTGTTTTTCCAGCAAAATTGGCGGTGTTACCGTGACTATCCCAATCATCGATTTTGCGCTCTATGACGAAAAAAAAATTGATACCCTAGCGCAATTAGCCCGAGAAGTGGATCTTGCTTTGACTACTTGGGGTTTTATTTCCCTGAAAAATATTGGTATCGATACAGAGCTTCGTAGGAAGACATTTGCAAATGCACGCAAGTTCTTTAACCGGCCGCTAGAAGAGAAGAGAAGGTACGCCTATAGCGATCCAAAGGCCAATTTTGGCTATCAGGCACCTCTTACAGAGACCCTAGAGCCTGGGCAACCAGCAGATTTAAAAGAAGCATTCACTATGCGTGATTTGCAAGGGCATCTTAATGACCACGCTGCGTGGCCAGATGAGTATTTTCGAGTGACTGCACATAGTTTTTTTGAGGCATGCATGCAAGCGGCGTTCCGAGTCCTAAGAGTTTTGGCAGTAGCCCTGGAAGAAGATTCAGAGTATTTCGTAAAGATGCACTCTGGGGAAAATGTGACCATGCGCTATCTGCACTATCCAAGTTCTGGATTTAATGTGACGAACAAGCAAATGGGAGCTGGTGCCCATACCGACTACGGTGTCGTCACACTTCTTTTCCAAGATCATGTAGGTGGATTACAGCTAAAAAATGGAGCTTCTTGGATCGATGTTCCCCCTATAGAGGGAACGGCAAACATGAACACCGGAGACTTGATGATGCACTGGAGCAATGGACGTTATCCATCAACCTGCCACCGAGTATTACCTTTAATCGGAAATATTGATCGTTATTCGATTGCCTTTTTCACTGATCCTGACGGGGACACTGAAGTGGACTGTTTACCTAGCTGCGTGAGTGAGGGAAATCCAAAAAAATATGCAGCAGTTACCGCGGGCGAACATATTCAGAGGAAGATCGATCGTTCTCAATCTCCAAAAGTAGGGGATTTTCTGTGATGTCAAAGCGATGAAGAAACCGTCTGTTTCTCTTTTGATGATCCTGTTCCTGCTGGTTCGTATCCATTTGTGTTTTGCCAACGAATCGAAAGTAGCCGAGGGTACTTTACTTATTCAGAATGCCAGAATAATAAGTATGGCTCCCGAAAGTTCGCCGTTTGAGGGATATATGCTGGTTGGTAAGGATGGTAGGATCACTGCAATTGGCGAAGGTTCTCCGCCGGAAGATGTGCACGCTACGCAGCGAATGGATGTCGATCGAGCAATCGTTGCACCAGGTTTTATTTCTGCGCACAGCCATATTTACATGAGCCCTTTACGAGGGTTGGGTCATGATCAAAATCTTTATGGATGGTTTAAGGCTTGGGATCATTATCTAAGGCATACATCCGCATCGGATATCTATTGGTTTACACTTCATGGGTCTGTTGATTTTTTGCGGAACGGTATTACCACTGCTTACGATTTTACTTATCCTGGCGTGGTCGAAGAATTAACCGATAGTCCCAGCGAGGCTCAAAAGCCAGGGTATTTTAAGCCTGGTCCAGTCGAAGAGAATCAGATTCTGGCAAAATTGGATTCCGGAATAAGGTTCATTAATAGTGTTTGGTTGCCAGAGATAGGGACTGACGCAGACATACGCTCTCGTTTTGAAAGACTACTTCTGTGGGGCGAGGAATTTAGAGCAAAGCCCCAATTCATTGATATGGCTATCTCTGGCGCCCAGCAGTTCTCCCCGACGAAACGAACCGCTCGCCTCGAGGCCACATTCATGAGGGACTTTGGTTTGATAAATCAAAGTCACTTCCTTGAAAGTCCGAATGCTGTATCGGAGCAACAGAAAAAATTTGATTGGTATGACGAAGCCGGTGTTCTAGGTCCAAAAATGATCTTCGGGCACTTCATTCATACAAATGAGCATATTCTTTCCCGGGTGGTGCAGACTGGTACTAAAATGAGTTGGCAGCCAACCTCCAATGGACGATTAGCCGATGGTATTGCGGACGTGGTCTCTTACTTGGAAATGGGTATACCTGTAGCGATAGGGCTGGATGATCAGTCCTGTACAGATATTTCTGATCCTTTTCAGAATATGCGGATTGGACTCTATACGATGCGAGCACTGCACGAACGTGCCGATATAATGTCGGTACGAGACATCTTATATCTGCACACATTGGGTAGTGCAGAAGTCCTTGGGATTGAGGATGATGTTGGAAGTCTGCAACCAGGTAAGTTTGCAGATTTTCTTATTGTTGATATGCGCGACCCCGACACAGGCCCTGTGTACGATGTTCTAGCCTCGTATGTGTTGGCAGCTGGTTTGAGGAATATACAGTCAGTTTTTGTCGGCGGTCAGCAGGTAGCAAAAGGAACCAAGATCCTTACGATAGATGAAGGGCGCTTGCGAAAAGAAATTGATAAGCGAACAGATCGGATTCGCGAGATTGCAGGTCCACCCCTATAGATCATTTAAAAATTGACAGAGCCCACCAGCTTGGTATTAACATGAGAAAGACCGCCAAGGCTCGCGTGACTTTAACTTCTCGCTCAGGACTCAAGTTAAGACATTTCCTTGCTAGCAAAGCGCAAACCACGAAGGTCAACTGCGCAATCTCGATTCCTAAATTGAAGCCGATAAGTCGCCAAAGGAAATCTCCCTCCAAAATTACGTAATCGCGAAACGCATTTGCAAAGCCTAGGCCATGAACAAGTCCAAACAAGATGACCAATACCGCACTATGTTTTAAGGGGTGACCCAGGAAGGCTAGAGCGCCAGTAAAAAAAATACTGAACAAAATTGCTAATTCTACGGCGAAACCGGGTAGTTCAATTACACTGTATGTTGCCAGTAACAGCGAGATGCTGTGAGCGAGAGTAAATAGTACGACTGCTAAAAATAGATCTTTAGCTCCGCGCATAACTAGGACCAGCGCCAGTAGAAACAGAAGGTGGTCAATTCCGTCTGGAATGATATGAAAGATTCCCATAACTGTTGCGTCTTTGAATATCGAACTGGCTGATTCCAAATGCCCTGAAGCACTATTGAATTGATTCGGAACAAAGAACGGCGATGGCTGCTCAGTAATCAGCCATCGCGACATATGCAGATCAGACAAATCATCGATAAGGGTCAGTACGATTGGTTCCTCAAAAATAAACGATCTAAGGAAAGTCACTTTGATAGGGGTTTCTGTCACTCTTTTCAGTAGGCCAGCAGTTAATGAGACTTTCATTCGTGGCCAGGAAAACGGGTTCTCGAAGTCAGCAAGCTGGGGAGTTTCCTGAGGAACTGCTTTTTTTAAATCTAAAGGCAGTATTTTCTCTCCCTGACGCAACTCGATCGCATCCTTAAGTCTAGACCAGATTTCTTTGTGTTTGTCTGAGCCTGGATTTAAAGCTAATTGATAATAGTTTTCCGCGGTATCTGTAGATCTCAGTAAATCGATTAAGAGCGTCATTTCGATTTCGCTGTCTGAATTTACTCTCAGCTCGACCTCCGTCATATTGAGGAGGTGAGCGTCGACTAGGGATGGAACCCAAAAGTCGAAAACTACTACTAGTGAAGCAAAACAAAAGAGAAACCTCTTCACCATGCTACGGGGTGCGTTTTACCAGTCGTTACATCAACGAATCCCCCCGGGTTATTGGGATACGGTGCGACAAGTTGCCAACGCCAAGGTGAAGCGGTCAAAAAAGCAAAACGCATACGTTCAGGCAAGCCGCCGCCACCAATCCATTTCATAGAATCCGCCGCGGTAAAGAGCGCTTCGACTTCGGCAGCAACTTCTTCAACCGGGCGTGCCGTCATTAAACCAGCGATGTCTAAAGTAACTGTACTCACCACTTTGCCATTGCGGACGAGCGCCCAACCGCCCTGGAGCTCGGCTACTTTATTTACAGCAAGTGCCATAGCGGCATCATCATTACCCATTACCCATATATTGTGAATATCATGCATTTGCGAGCTCGCAAGTGCTGATTTCGGTGTAATAGGGCCCACGTCGCGCCAGAACATTTTGGAAGTGTTTGCATTGCCATGATAACGATCTACAACCGCAACTTTTGTATAACCTCTGAGTGGGTCGCCAATGACTTTACCTGAAACCACTGGCAGTTCGCCCACCATAAAAGTTTCTTCGAAGTAAAAAGGCCGCATTAACGCTACATTTGCTGTTGTTCTACCTGGGGGGACTGTGATCGCAAAGTCATCAGCGTTGACTGACCGTCCTACGTTCATTGTGTTCTTGGCCCAATCCGGGTAGTCGATCTTCGTAATTGGAAGGAGGTAGGAGCCAGATTCTTTATCCTCATGTGCAGCGAGCTTTCCGTTAGCGTATACACTATGTATTGCGACCGTCTCGGGATCATTCAAAAACACCACATCAGCATACCTGCCGGGAGCGATCGCCCCAACAAGATGGTCAAGTTTAAAATGTCGAGCTGTGTTGTAACTTGCCATCTGATAGGCTTGAATGATGGGAGATCCCGCTTTGATGGCATTCTTAATATTATAATCCATCGCCCCTAGAGCTAATGTTGCCGCAACATCTCGATCGTCTGTGGTAATGGAAATATTGCTCCAGTCAGTCAGTCCCAACGCTAGCATCCGCGGGAAAAGCACCCTTGCAGTATCTGCTCTTACCTCCAAAAATATTCCACGTCGCAGTTTTTCGATACCTTCATCAGCGAGGACCACTTCATGATCAGAGGATAAACCAGCGGCTGCAAATGCGTTGATTTGATTAAGGCTTCTCAAGCCACTTCCATGCCCCTCAACGATACCGCGTTCTTGCCAAGTCGCCTTGATCATACCCCAAATGCGTTCGTTACCAGCCGCATCACGATTGCTAACAGCAGGCCAGTCCATCACTTCTCCTAAAGCCGCAACGCGGGTGTCTTGTCTTAAGAACGCCAGCATCTCCTCGTATCCGTAATAGCCTCCAGCCTTCTCGTAAACAGTAGGAGGTGTCGCTGAACCAATGGCGGGAAAAATTTTTAGCGGGCTACCTGCATCCTCTGCGGCGAGCCAGAAACTGACGTTATGTTCTCCTACCACGTTTGACAATTCATGTGAGCCTTCCACCGTCCAGGTGTTGCCTGTCGGGATGACTAGGGCCGCTTCGTACTCTGGTGTTAAATAGCTTGATTCGATGTGCTTATGGGACTCTCCGAATCCCGGTACAGCCCAAAGACCCTTAACTTCTGTTTTTTTCTTTGCTTTCCCGGTCCAACCTCCACGGGGCCCTACCCAACTTATACGTCCATCAGTTATCACAATATCTTGATCGGCCTGCCATTCGCTTGTAAACACATTGAGTACTGTGGATCCGCTGAGTATAAGATCTGCTGATTCGCGCTCAAGCGCGACCTGAATCAATGTTTGACGTGTGGCGATTTCCTTATCAAGACGCATATCTGCGCTGGTCGAGGCAATAAAGATTATTAGGCTGCCGGACAACAATTTTCTCAAGAATTT
>MDTE01182477.1_pt1 | contig 10772 bp, 9 predicted proteins | sample 811231 | NCBI WGS metagenome assembly MDTE01 (sample SAMN05326651, study PRJNA326480) | marine metagenome | isolation source: seawater | place: Indian Ocean: Red Sea | collected 2010 | reverse complement strand
CAGCTTTAATGCATTCTATAACACTATATGAAAATGAAATTAAAAGTACATCTTTGCCTTTTCTCTCAATTACTGACTTTCCAATTTGAAATTTTTTCTTATAATTTATTTTTCCAAAGATTCCATGTAACCATCTATGCTCAAAAAAAATAACTGGATTAGGATCTTTTATACTCTCTAACAACAGATGAAAGCTATTCTCTGGGTTTGATGGACAAACAACCTTTAAACCAGGTATATGTGAAAATATTGTTTCTAAAGACTGAGAATGCTGTGGTCCTTGTCCCCAACCTTTGCCAATTATTAATCTAATAACAATTGGTACACTAACTTTACCTGCACTCATAAAAAACCACTTAGATATTTGATTAAATATTTGCTCAATTGATAATAAAGAAAATTCAACACGTTGATGTACTATAACTGGCTTGAAACCTGAAGTTGCCATACCAAGCGCAAATCCTGTGAATGAGTTTTCAGCTGTAGGCAAATCGAATACTTGGTTTCTATATTTTTTATGAATATTTAGAGTAGTCCCAAATACACCTTTGGGATCATCTACGCCCAAACCCATAATAACCAATTTTTTATCTTTTTTAATACTTTTTAGTAATGCTTTTCTGATTGCCTCATAACAATAAATTTTATTATTTCGCATAAATATATTTAAATAATAATTTTTTCTTTGGATATTTAGATCTCTCAGCGGAAATAAAAATTTTTTTAATTTTTTTTCGTATTTGTTCTTTAACTTTATCTATTTCTTTAAGTGTTGATACTTTGTTTTTAAAGATAATTTTTTCTAAATTAATTATTTGGTCGTTCTTTTTCCATTTATTTATCTCTCTATCTTTTCTATAATTTAAGTGATCATCATTGTTTGGACCACAATGCTCCAAAGATCTAAATGTATCAATTTCAACTAAATATGGATATTTTTTTTTTCTCATATCTTGAATCTTTTTTTCAAAAAAATTATTTAATTTAATTAAATTATGGTTTTTAAATTTTTTTGAGGATATACCGATAGATTTTGATATTTCTGTGATTTTTCTTCTAGCACTTTGTCGATTTTTAATAGGTGAATAAACTGAAAATTTATTATTTTCACAAACAAATAAGACATTTAATTTGTGTAAAGCAGCAAAATCTAAACTTTCTAAAAATACACCTTCTTCTGTAGCTCCATCTCCAAAAAAAATTACCACTAAATTGGAGTTTTTTTTTAGTTTATTGGCCCATGCCTTTCCTACTCCTATAGGCAAAGTACTTCCAACAATTGGAACTGCAGCGGTTACATTTGCTTTTAGATCCATAAGATGCATTGATCCTCCTAGACCTTTGGCACATCCGTTCTCTTTTCCATGAAGTTCTGATATCATAGATTTAATTGACCCACCTTTAGCCAAATAATGTGCATGTGATCTGTGCGCGGTGACAACCTCATCATATTTTTTTAAATTGTTGCAAACAGCAACCGGTACGGACTCTTGCCCAATAGATAGATGCACTGGACATCTCATTTTTTGTTTATTATAGTTTTCAGCTATTAATTCTTCCACAGTTCTTATCTCTAAAATTGATTTATAAATTTTAAACAGTTTATTTTTTTTCATAAAATTTATTTATATGATTTGATATATATTTGATTTCGTTTGATTTAAGATGTTGATGAATTGGAAGAGTAAGTATGCTTTTTGCCTGTGTTTCCGTCATAGGTAGTGATTTTTTTTTGTATCCTAAATATTTGGCTGCTGGTTGCAAATGAATGGGAGTTGGATAATGAATTGCTGTTCCTATACCTTTTTTTTTTAAATATTTTCTTAATAAGTTTCTTTTTTTAAATTGTAATACGAATGTATGATATGTATTAAACTCTAATCTTTTTTCCTTAGGGAAATAAAAATTTTTTTTATTTAAGTACTTTAAATATAACTGAACATTTTTTCTTCTTATGCTAATAACTTTTTTTAAATTTTTTAATTTATAATTTAAAATTGCCGCTTGTATATTATCCATTCTGGATACATAGCCAAATTTTTTTACAACGTTTCTATTGATCGTACCGTGTGTTCTTAATGCACTTATTAGCTTATAATACTTTTTTGAATTAGTAACTAAAAACCCTCCATCACCCATTGCATTTAAATTTTTTAATGGATGTGTTGAAAAACACCCAAAAATTCCATATGACCCAGCTTTTTTATTTGCATACATTGACATTACAGATTGAGCACAATCCTCAACTATTGGAATTTTATATTTATTTGAAATTTGATTAATTTTAACCATATCACACATTCTTCCAGTAAGATGTACAGGCATAATGACTTTCGTTTTTTTTGTGATATTTTTCTCAATAAGTTTCTCGTTTATATTTTGATCATCTTTTACATCAACAAATACTGGCTTTGCTCCAAGATGAACAATAACAGATGTCGATGCTATAAATGAATTTGAAGGCGTAATTACCTCATCTCCTCTCCTTACTCCTAAAGCGTGTAATGCCAATGTTAATGCATCTGTTCCGCTGTTTAGAGATATACAATATTTTGTTCCACATAATTTAGATATTTTTTTTTCAAACTTTTCAATCTCCATACCTCCAACATAAGACCCTGAAGATAAAGTTTTATCGATAATTTCTAAAAGACTTTTCCTTTCAGAATTATACTGTTGTGATAAGTTAATATATGGTACTTTCAATTTGAGTAAAATTCCCTAACTGTTTTAATAATATAATTCATTTCTTTTTTTGATAAATGCTGGTCACATGGAAAACTAATAATATTATTAGCGTGATAATCAGTAACTGGAAAATCACCCTTTTTATAATTAAGATGACTTAAAGCTTTTTGTCTATAAATCGGTATAGGGTAATGAACCTTCGCCTCTATTCCTCGTTTTATACAGTGCTTTAATAATTCATCTCTTCTTTTAGCAAAAACAATGTACAGGTGATATACTATTTTATAATTTTTAGGTCTCGGTGGAATTACGATCCCTGCAATATTGCTAAGATTTTTGTCAAAAAATTTAGCATTTTGAATTCTTTGTAAGGCAATATTTCTAGCTTTTGGAATAATCCAATTTCCAACTACAGCTTGAAAAGTATCTAACCTAGAGTTATATCCCGTCAATACAACCTCATCTCTATTTTTTAAACCATGATTTCTTAACAATTTTAACTTGTTGTAATACTTTTTATTACTAGTAACTATAATGCCCCCATCTGACCAAACATTTATGTTTTTTAAAGGATGAAGAGAAAATGCTCCAAAATTTGACCATGTACCAGAATTTTTTTTATTAATGGAAGCTAAAATCGATTGACAAGCGTCCTCAACTATTGGGATTTTATATTTTCTTGAGATTTTGTTTAGTTTAATCATATCTGTCATATATCCTGTAAAATGTACAGCGACTATTGCTTTCGTTTTTTTTGTGATTTTTTTTTTAATTAAATCAACATTCATACAAAAAGTATCATCACAATCAACAAATATAGGAGTTGCACCTAACTCACAAATTGCACCCACTGTTGCTACAAATGTGTTAGCTGCAGTTATAACTTCATCGCCTTCTTTAATATTTAGGCACTTTAAACTTAATTTTATTGCATCAGTTCCTGAATTTACTCCAACTGCAAATTTGGTACCTATTAATTTTGCAAATTTATTTTCAAATTCTTTTAGAGGTTTACCTAGAGTAAAGTCTCCTGTTAAAACAAATTTTTTAAGTTTGTTCCATAGTTCAGGGCAGTTCCCAAATTGTTGTTTTAAATAAGAATATCTTACTCTCATTTTAAATTTAATATGTTCATTTTTTTAATGTTAAAATATTCTGGATTGTTAAGTGTATCTTTAAATAATTTTTTATCAAAAGCATTTTTTAAATCAATAACTGCATCTTCAATTTTATATTTATAAACAAATCCAGTATCTTTAATTATTTTTTTTGAAGATATATGATAAGATCTATTATCATTTGTTGGTACATATTTTAATAAAACATCCTGACCCATAACTTTTTTTACAATCAAAGCAAGATTTTCAACAGTATGATTTTCAAAGCCAACATTATAAGTTTGGCCTGCAACTATGTTTTTATCTTGATTTAAAATATGTAAATAAGATCTACACATATCTTTGATGTGAATATTAGGTCTATATTGTTTTCCTCCAAAAACAGTAATTTCTTTTTTGTGATAGGCAAGATTACTTAAAATATTGACAACAAGATCAAGTCTTAATCTTTTTGAAAAACCGCACACAGTTGCCGGTCTTATTATTGTAGTACAAAAGTTTTCAGAGTTATATTTTTTTAAAATTCTTTCACATTTTTCTTTAAATTTTGAATAATCGGTAATTGGCTCAAGGGAAAAATTTTCATCAACATCTGGCTCAGATTTAATACCATAAACACTTGATGATGAGGCATATATAAATTTAGGAACTTTAAACTTTACAGCTGCTTTAACTAAATCCTCGAAGGGATCAAAATTAATTGATTTTCCTAAACTAGGGTCTAAATCAAAACTTGGGTCATTAGAAATGCAAGCCAAATGAATTATTGCATCAAAGCTACCTGATTTTATCGTATTTTCAAGTTCATCTATTTTTCTAATATCCCCTGTTATTTTTTCTATAGATTTATCCTTTGAAAAATTATCACCATAAATAAATAAGTCATATACCGTTACTTTATGATTATTGTCTGCTAGAAGCTCTGCGAGCTCAGTTCCAACGTAACCTGCTCCACCTATAAGAAGTATTTTCATATTTCATAAGGTATTATCATTTTTTTTTAAAATTAAAAGATTGAACTAAAATTAAATTTTTTTTATTTCATCATATATTCTAAATTTCTCTCTAATTCACTTTTAAACAACGGTTTACTATTTCCTATATTCTGTACTGAAAATGCACCTGCAAGTGAACCTAAAAATAATGATAATTGCTTATCAATCTTTTTATTTAAGCATAAGGAAATTATTGAAAGCATTGCATCACCTGCTCCAACTTTGTCAATACTTTTATTAGAAAATGCCGGGCATTTGTAAACTTTGTTTTTATCTATCATGATGGCTCCATTCAATCCTCTGGTTATAACAATGTTTTTGATTTTTTTTTCTTTTAAAACTTTTTTTCCCAAGGCTACAATTTCAGAAACATTATCTTGGTAATCGCTTCTAATTTCAGTTTCGTTAATTACAAGTAAATCAAAGTTATTATAATTTTTTAATGAATGTGTATTAATATTTGAAGAGTTAATTTGTGCATTTAAAGATAAGTATTTGAAGTTTTTTTTAATTAATTGAAAGATCTTCCCATTTATAAAACCATGACCATAATCGGTAACTATTGCTAAATCTCCATTTTTTTGTATTTTTTTTTTTAAATTTGCTAAATTTGAGTTCCAAAGTATTTTATTATCTTTTGGCAATATGTATGATCCAAAAATTTTATAATTTGACTTTAAATCAATATACCTTTTTTTTACAATTGATTTAAAATTCTTTTCAGGTTTATTAAATATACACTTAATATTTTTTTCCATTTTTTTTTTAACCAATTGATTTAACTCAGGCTCATTCGATATATTTGAGTAAAGAATTACTTTATCAACGAACGAAGAAATATGTCTTCCTACAGCCCCTACACCACCAATATAAGCTTCTGTATAATTTTCTGTAAATACTAAATGAGGCTCTTTTCCAGATTTGCCAATTACATCGCCAAAAAAATACTTATCAAAAATTATTTCACCAAAAACACTTACACTTATTTTTTTCAATTTATCAATTTCAGCTATTATATTTTGAAAACTAAAATTTTGTCGAATTATTCTCAAGAATTTAATTTGTTGTTCATTAAGTGCTAAACCATAATTATTAATTATATTTGATGAGCTAAACTGTGGATCTTTAGTATAAATTATTTTACCTTTAACTTTTTCAATTGCACGTTTTTCCTTATAAATTTTTTTTGTTTTGTCGTCTTTATTATTTTTATAATCTGGACCTTTTGCGTAAAACCCTGGTTTAATAAGTTTGATTACTTCAACTGCAGAATCATGGTCGCTTAATAAAACATAGTCAATTAAATCAATTTTTCTTAAAAAATTTAATCTTATACTCTCGTTAAAAATTGGCCTGTTGGGCCCTTTTTTGATAAATTTGTCAGTAGTTAAAGATACAACAAGATACTTTCCAAATTTTTTAGCACTCTCAAAATACTTTAAATGCCCGTAATGAACCAAATCAAATACTCCATGACAAAGGACTAAATCTTTATTTTTTATTTTACCAGATTTAATATTCTTTAATAAAACATCAATGCTTTTTTCCATTAATCACTCAAGTTCTTGAACCAAGTTTTAGTAGCTTTTTTAATTTTCGCAGGTGTCCACACTGGCGCTTTTTTCCAATACTCTATGTTAAGCAAAAGTTGTTTAACTCCCATATTGATATCTATTTTTGGTTTCCAATTTAAATATTTTTTAATTTTCTTTGTGCTTGCAAATGTTTTGTCTGGTTCTCCAGGTCTTTTAGGTATATAAGTTTTTTCTCCCTTAAGTAATTTAACAATTTTGTTTACGGATATTGATTTATTACTTCCAATATTAAATATTTCTCCATAATATTTTGATTTAATTACTTTTATCATTGCGTAAATTACATCACTAACATAAGTAAAATCTCTTGTTTGATTTCCATTGCCTACTACAGTAAAAGGTATGCCTTTCAATTTTTGAGCTAAAAAAACTCCAAAAACCGCACCATAAGTTCCATTAGTCCTAGATCTTGTGCCATAAATGTTGAATAGTCTTACTGAAAAAGCTTTTAGTTGATAAATTTTACACCAATGCATTACAAGTTCTTCACCTAAATATTTTGTCAAAGCATAAGGATATTTACAATCAATTTTTGTATTTTCTTCAGTTGGATAATTTTTAGGTACCCCGTAACAAGATGATGATGCAGCATACAAAAATCTTATTTTTTTATTTTGCCTACAAGCTTCTAAAACATTAAAAGTACCAACCACATTAGAATTAAAATATTCACGTGGTTCTTCAATACTTGGAACTATATCTGCGAGTGCTGCCAAATGAAAAACAAAGTCTGCTTTTTGAAATATTTTTGACCACTTATCTTGGTATAAAGATATGTCAGCTTTAACAATTTTAATTTTATTTTTTATGTGTTTAAGATTTCTTAATTGCCCATTAGAAAAATTATCTATTATATAAACTTTATGCCTTTCTTTAACCAAATATTCTGCCAAATGACTGCCGATGAAACCTGCTCCTCCAGTAATTATTGATATCATATATTTTTATCGAATTTTTAAAATACTATCTTATATGTACATTGATTTTTTAAAACTAGTTTTTTTCAGTAAAGCCATTTTTTATTTTTTAATAAAAAAGTTGAACTAAATTTACCCTCAATTTTGTGATGATAGCTTGAACCATCTTCTGATTTTATGTCTGTAGGAAAATAGCTCCAAAATCTATTTTGTAATTCAATATCAGCTTTATTTGAAACCCATTTTTTTTTTAATCTTAGATAAAATTCTTCAATAGTATCTTTAATTTCATCACTATCTAATTCTTTAAAAATATAATTTTCGGATATTTTACCTTGGTTTAAAAAATTGTGTAAATTTTTGTCTATAATTTCTTTAAAAGATAGCTCATTATTATTTTTTTTTGAAACTATACGTTTTGTTGAAAAAAGTGAGTTTTTAAAATATGAGTGTATATGACCTACAGGTGTCATAAATCCTAGGTAAGGTTTTTTAAATAATGTAGCGGATAAATGTAATGATCCTGGGTCAGTCCCTATTGCAAATTCACAAATATAAGCGAAATAAACTTCTAAAAAATCTGATCTAAACTTTAAGAAGGGTAAGTCAATAACATCTAGCTTGTCGTCTTTGATTTTATACTTAGAATATTTACTTACTCTAACCACCGTAAATCCTTTTTTATTCAAAAATTCTATACCTTTATTGAAATTATTTACATTCCAATCTCTATAATTATGATAAGACCATCTTTCCTCAGATGTACGAAACTCCTTTTTTAAATATTCTGAATCTCTAATATAAAGACAAACAAATTTTTTTTCTGGATCTACTCCATTCCTTCTTAAAATTTTTTTAGCAATCTCAATTTCTTTATTATTAAAATCAAAATTAATATTACTTTTATAAATGCTGGAGTTAATATCTCTTCCATAATTTGTTTCAAGACTTCTAACATAATGTTTGTTAAATAAATAAAAATTATACTTTTCTAAAAAAAAAACTATCTGTTGAACTGTATGAAGAAATGAATGCGGAAAAAACAAAAATTTTTTTTTTAGAATTTTATATACATATTTATTACATACAGTAGGTCTGGTATAAAAAATTGTCTTTTCATTAATAGGTCTTTTTGTTGAAAAATAAATAATAGGTTCTGATATAAAGTGGCCGATTCTTGTACTAATTAGACAATACCACTTTATTTTAATTTTGTTTTTAAAGATATATACTATGAGTAAAAAGATTAGGGCTGGGAAAAAAAATATAATGTATAAAATATGATGGAAAACCCTAGTTAAATAATGATTTATCATATTTACTTTTTATAAATTTTTAAAATATATTTCACACCTTTCCGAATGAAATAAGCGGGATACCTTTCATTGTCTACAACTCTTAAAAGGTTGAATTGGGATTTTATACTTAAATTAATATTAATTTTACTATCAATAGGAGATCTAATTCTATAAAATTTTTTGTTTTTGACTTTTTTTTGTTTTGTTGGATTTATTTTACCCTTTTTTAGTTTAGAAATTATTTTCTCACACATTTCAATTGTTTTTGCTGCTTGCATTGCTCTAATTTCATCACAGAGTTCATTTCCCTTCAGCAAAAAATAGTCTTGGCAAAAAATTCTTCCGTTATCTAAATTATTTAATTCAGGTTCAAAGAATGATATCCATAATTTTTTTTTATTTTCTAATATTTTCCATGCTACCACTCCTGATCCTTTGCCCTCTGGAAGTTTACTTGGATGTACAACTAAATTGAGTTTATTTTTTATTAAGTTTTTTTTTAAAATTTTTGATCTACAACTTACAAAAAAAGCTAAATCGCAATTAATTTTTTGTTGATTATAATCAGTGAAAATAAATACTTTATTTTTATTTTTAATTTTATTCCTTAGCGAATTTAAAAATTTGTGAAAAAAACTGTCTTTTATTTCACAAAAAATTGCAATTTTCATGTTTTTGAGACTATAAACTTTTTAAGACAAGTAATAAAATTTTTAGCCTGTATTAAACTCATACTTGAAGCAATTGGAAAAGAAATCATCTCCTCAAACCAAATTTTATCGAAATAAGGAGTTTGAATTTTTTTCACTAACCTTTTTTTTATAGCTGGGTTATAATTTATAGGAAAAAATCTATTTCTTAATTCGATTTTGTATTTATCCAAAAAAAAACTTATTAACTCGTTTCTTGTGAAATATTTATTTTTTTTTATTCTTACAGAATATAAGTGAAAGCAATTAATGGAATTTTTTTCTTCTACAAATTTTTCAAATAGATTTCTGTTATTTGAAATAAAGTTATCATAAATTGAGGCAATCTTTCTTCTTTTGTAGAGTATTTTTTTAATTCTAGTCAGCTGTGATATACCTACTGCTGCTTGAACATTGGTCATCTTATAATTTGTTCCTACCTTATCAATATTAGTAAATTCTCCCTCGTAGGCTTGGCCTGGTCTCATAAAAAATGTTCTTTTAGGTTTTAAATAATTATTAAATTTATTTATCCTCATTTTTTTAAAATCCCCTACTGGAAAACATAATTTAAAACCTCTTGCTTTTTTTGCTAATAATAAATCGTTTGTTACAAACATTCCGCCCTCTCCCAAAGTTGTAATATTTTTTTGTGTTGAAAAAGAAAAAGTTGCAATATCAGAGTAATATCCAGCATGTTTTTTTTTAAAATACGATCCTAGAGAGTGTGCACAATCATCAATCAAGGGAATTTTTTTTTTTTTACAAATTTTATAGATTATATCACTTCTTTGCGACATGCCTCCATGGCCCCAGATTATTACAGCCTTAGTTTTTTTAGTTATATTTTTTTTTAAAATTTTTTCGTCTATTGATAGAGAGTTTTTTTTTGTATCTATTATTTTAAATTTTGCGCCAAATTCAAGGAAAGGAACAACCGTATTCCAAAATGTGTGGGTGCATATAATAACTTCATCATTTTTTTTTATATTTAAAACCATTGCAGCAACTCTTAATGCTGCAGTACATGAGCTCATTGAAACTGCGTATTTTTTACCCACATATTTAGCAAATTTCTTCTCGAATTTGTTAATAGTTGATCCAGGTGTATCTAAATTAAGAGGGAAGTTTTTATTCAACTCTTTTTTGATTGCTTGGAAATCATCATTATTGAATTTTAGGCCAACTTTAATTTCACCAATCAGTTTCATCCAAAAGATATAACTGTATAATTTATAAAATAAAATCTAAAATTATTGAAACAGCATAATTTGTTTTTTAGAAGTATTATTTGTTAGTAAAAACTAATTTATTATCATCGATCATACAAAAAATTTTTTTCAGTGCATAAATCAAGCCAATTGAGCTATTAGTACTGGTCAGCTGCATACGTTACCGCACTTCCACACCCAGCCTATCAACGTGGTGGTCTACCACGGCTCTATAGGAAGAACTAGTTTTGAGGTGAGTTT
>MDTE01113979.1_pt1 | contig 10772 bp, 10 predicted proteins | sample 811231 | NCBI WGS metagenome assembly MDTE01 (sample SAMN05326651, study PRJNA326480) | marine metagenome | isolation source: seawater | place: Indian Ocean: Red Sea | collected 2010 | reverse complement strand
TTTTAATTCATTCTTCTTGAGTAGTAAAGACATTAATACTTCATCAGTGATGTCGAGCTTTTCGACTCAAGATATTCTTGCCAATTCAGCAGTACAACAACAAGTTAATGGCTTCTATAGAACAGTTGAATTATTGGACTTAATAGCAAGAGATATGGGAATTAATACCTCGTCAGTGATGTCGAGCTTTTCGACTCAAGATATTCTTGCCAATTCAGCAGTACAGCAAGCTGTAAATGGTAGTTATAGAACAGTTGAATTATTGGACTTAATAGCAAGAGATATGGGAATTAATACCTCTTCGGTGATGTCGAGCTTTTCGACTCAAGATATTCTTGCCAATTCAGCTTACCAGCAAACAGTTAATGGCACCTATAGAACAGTTGAATTATTGGACTTGATAGCCAGATCACATGGTTTGAATACCTCATCGGTGATGTCGAGTTTTTCGACCCAAGATATTCTTGCCAATTCAGCTTACCAACAGATAGTGAATGGTACTTATAGAACTGTGGAATTGTTAAATCTAATTGCTGGGAAACCTATTTCTATATTTAATAGAAGAGGTATTAATACCTCTTCGGTGATGTCGAGTTTTTCGACTCAAGATATTCTTGCAGATTCAGCAATTCAACAAGCAGTGAATGGAACATATAGAACAGTTGAATTATTAGACCTGATCGCTAGAGAGTCTGAACTTTAAAGCGATAATTTTGTTTAAGACTGTATTCTTTTTATTCCTAATTACTAGCAATATATATGCTTATGAAAGTTACTCAAGCAAAGGAGATCTTTTAGGCGATACTCAAACTAGCCTTCTTTTAAATAATTACCCAATTTTTGAAAAGAACTATAAGTCTTATCAAGTAGATACAACTTACAATTTAGAGCATCTTAAACACATGGAAGTAGTAATTTTATTTGGTACTTGGTGCCATGATAGTAAAAGAGAAGTACCGAGAATGCTCAAAATTTTAGATTCAATTTCAATGTTACCTGATCAAATTTCATTAATAGCTCTTGATAGAAATAAAACAGAGCCAAAAGATAGGCATCAAACCTACAACTTAAAATACACTCCTACTTTTATTTTCTTTCAAAATGGATTCGAAATTGGAAGAATTGTCGAAAAACCATCAACAAGTCTTGAAAACGATCTAGCTATTCTTCCCAAGTCATTGGAATCTGTTGTTGAGGATTAAAGACTTCTGGACCCATTATTGGATAAGCATTTGCAGCTGAACTAATTTCATTTTCACTTAAATATTCACTTGGAAGAAGTTGGAATACATCTAGTCCTCGTGCAATTTCAGTGCCATAAATATAACCTTTATAGTAATAAGTGGACCAATAACCTCCACTACTTAGGATATCTTCAAATATTGGCCCTCTATCAAAATAGGCAATTTCAATTGGATTGGATGAATCAGTAAAATCAAATATAGATAGACCACCTTGATACCAAGCCTGGACAAAAATATCACGATTAGGCACTGGAATAATAGATCCATTATGTGCAACACAGTTTTCAGTCTCTAATTGTGGAGCTGGCATTTTGTAATGACTCTTAAACACAAGTTTATTATCTACAATGTCATAAATAGCATCAGCACCCCAGGTTAGTGGATCCCAAGCTCGACATCTAGCTCTACCACCACCACCCCATTCGTCAGTGAAGATAACTTTGGTACCATCATTATTAAAAGTGGCTGAGTGCCAATAGGCGAAACCAATATCTGTAACAACATCCAATCTTTTTGGGTTATAAGGATCAGTAATATCAAAAAGAATACCATTACCTGAGCATGCTCCTGCAGCTAAATTCGCTGATGGAAAAACGGTTATATCGTGACACTGATCAGTACGTCTTGTGTCTTGGGTATCATCACCATGATTGCCTCCACGCCATAATCCAGCGAGCGAGCCAGTTTCAGGATCAGCAAAGACTGCTGGGCTGCTTACTATCCTTGCTCTCGATGGATCACTTATTGGGATTTCAATTACATCAATTCTAAAAAGAGCTGTTTCCTGATCCCCAGGAATATTTCCAATACAGTTTTCGAGCTCTTCTTCATCTCTAACGCTTCCGGTTCCAGAGTTATAAACAATAATTTTTCCATCTGAAGTTGGGCCAGAAACAACAGAGTGAGTATGTGAACCTCTACAGGTTTGTACAGCTCCTACTTGCTTTGGATTATTTAAATCAGAAATATCAAAAATTCTTATTCCACGAAAGCGGTCTGGACTAGCATCTTTTCCTACACCCTCTAAACCACAATCTAACCGTGCTCTGACCTGTTCAACTGACATAATCAAAAGATCTCCTACAATGGAAACATCTCCCTGACCTCCAGGACATACAACTGAAGATATTAGATCAGGAACACCATTTTCATTAAGGTTATACATATTGAATCCATGATAACTTCCAGTAACTAGCAAATTATCTCGAAATGCCATGTCTGTATTTGAAAAACTTAACATTGGAGATCTCAGTGATCTTGAGGTTTCAGCTGTAGTTTTTTCTTTATTACTTTTATCTATGGTTAAGTCTTCTGCTCCTCTTGCTGCTGGATTACTTGGGTCATAAAAACCAGTTGGTTTCTTAAGAGATACAATGAGCTCCAAATTCAAAATAGCCTCTTCTGCATCGAACAATCCAGGAGCTAAAATAGATCTAGGGTCATCAGAAAGTCCAACAGCAATAGAATTCATTCTCTCTATTTCGACACCTTGATCATTCACTAAATCAGAAACAAACTCATTCAAAACAGGATCATAAGTTGAACCAACATAACCTTTTAATTCCTTAACCATTTCAAGCGCACCATCATGATGAGCAATCATAAGCTGAAGAAAAAGTCTGTCAAAATCAGTTCCATTAGAGTTTTTAAGATCTTCTAATTGTTCAGGAGTTGCCATGCCAACCATATTCATTGGCATATGCATATGATGCATATGGTTCAAGTCAGGTACATTTTCTCCACGATCCTGAAGCCAACTAACCATAAAATTTATTTCATCTTCTTGTGAAACATCTATACGGCTAGCTAAATCTAAGATAGTTTTATTATTAGTTCTTTTAGGCGCTAAACTTGACATCACTATAGCTTGCTGATGATGAACAATCATTCCTTGAAGAAATTTTACATCGGCTACAGTGTATGATGAATCTGCAATTGCAGAAGCAGCTTCTGGTGCAAGTGTTCTTGAGGACTCTCCAGGAGCTCCAGGTTGAATAATAGGCGCACTGTCTTTTGCTGCAATGGGTTGCAGAAATAAGACCAAAATAACAACTAAAGTTTTTGAATTTAGATTTATAAATTTACACATTTTATGATGTTATCATTTTAAAAATAATTATGAATAAATTTGCAAATCTATTAGTTCTTTCTCCATTAATTTACATAATTCATCATACTGAAGAGCATATCCTTTTTAATTTTAGAGAATGGCGTTTAAAGTATTTTCTTGACAATAATTCTCTTAGCTCAGAGGAGATGCTTATGAGACTTTTAGGTATTTTTTTATTGATAATCTACATTCATCTATTAACAAAAAATAGAGCAAGCGCACTTATAGCAATCTACTTTCTGGCTGCAACACAAATTACTAATGCTTTTTTCCATGCATTTTTTAGTTTGTACTACTATGATTTTAGTCCAGGAACTATAACCGCACTTTTGCTTTATTTGCCACTCAATTATTTAATTATTAGGGCTGCACTTAATGAAGGTTTTGTCAAAAATAGGATCGAATTAATTGTTATTCTTGTACTGGGTTCTGCTACTTTTGCACTTTTTGAGTTGTTTGGACCAATATTAATGATTTTTACTGTATTGTTTTGTTCTTTTTACTATGTCTATTCAGCATATATAATAAAAATGTAGGTTAGAAGTGTGAAGAAATATAAAAATTTAAAAGAGTTTTATCCATATTATTTAACAGAACATGCAGATAAAACTACTAAGTTATTCCACTTTATTGGGACTGCTTTCTCTATTCTCTTTTTTATAAGATTCGCTGTGACCTTAGAGCCACTTAATATTCTATTTGCTGTTCTTTCAGGCTATGGATTCGCTTGGGTGAGTCACTTCTTTGTTGAGAAAAATAAACCTGCAACTTTCACTTACCCTTTTTTTAGCCTACTAAGTGATTACATAATGTTTTGGGAAATTTTACGCGGTAAGCATAAAATTTTCTAATGATTAGCTATCAATTTAATTTTTTTTTAAGTTATACTTAACCTGTGAAAATTTTACTAAAACTTTTCTTTGCTTCTTTACTTTTAAGTGGTTGTGCGCTTTTTGTTGATGAATATCAAAAAGACCAAAGAAAAGTTATTAAATATTTACTAGAGGATTTGCCTCTACCTGAAGATGCTTCGATAGTTAAGGTGCCAACAGTTTTGCTTGGTACTGGAGATGCAATTTCAGGTAGAATTACATTAATATCTAATTATAGTCCTGCAGAAAATCTAATATTTTATAGCAATAACACACCTCAGACTGGGTGGACTTTAGTTTCTTCTAAAGTAGGCAAAGAAATAACGATGGTTTATACAAAGAATGGAAGATTCGCTACCATAGTCATAACTCAAAGAGATAGTTTTAGAGGCTTTATTGAGGGCAACTGGGCTAGTGATCTAGTTATATCAGTCGTACATCCTGATTCAATTGCTAATCCAACGCCATTTACAGATCTGGATTATCCAATTACACCAGTTCCTGGAACTGTTGTAGATTAATTTCTAACTTACAAAATTTAAATCTAAATCTAATACTACAGGACAATGATCTGAAGGTTTTTCCATAGCTCTAATTTCGTGATCAATTTCTGAGCTTAGATATCTAGATTGTAATTGTTCAGACAGTAAAAAGTGATCAATTCTCAAGCCCCTCTTAGGGTTTTGATCAAACCCTCTTGATCGGTAATCAAACCATGAGCATTTCTTTGATTCAGGATTATTTTCTCTCCACATATCTCTTAGATTCAAAGAAGTTAATGTCTTATACCATTCAAGTTCCTCAGGCAAAAAAGCAGTATGGCCTTGACTTAACCATCTTTTAATTCCATCTTCATTCATCCCAATATCATTTTTATTTGGTGCAATATTAAAATCACCAGTTATAACAACATTTTCAAGAGTTGATAAATGTTTGGTTATACGTTTATAGTACCTTTCTTTATAAGGAAATTTTTCAGGATGTTTTCTATTCTCACCTTGAGGAAAATATGAATTACATACACATATGATTCCAAGATCAGTTTTATAATCGCATTGAATATATCTTTTTTGTACTTCATCCTTCCCTCCATCCAGCCCTTTTTTTACACCTAGAGGTTTTATTTTTGAAAAGATAGCAACTCCATGGAATCCTTTTTGGCCATAATTAAAATGCATATAACCCAATTCTTCAGGTATTATTTCTGGGAAATCTTCATCACTGACTTTAATTTCCTGAATGGCAATTATATCTGGATTATATTTTTTTTTAATCTCTTCTAATTGATGTGGCCTAGCTCGAAGTCCATTGATATTGAAGCTAATAATTCTAATCATGACTCTACACCAATCAAATCTACTAGAATTCTCATTGATAAGTCTATTTCTGCATCTATAATGAAATCATCACTGATTTCTGTGTCCAGATATTCTTGATAACTTGTAAATTTTTCTTGCCCAGATATTTCTCGAGAAAGATTAATCAAACTTAAGTTTTTCTCTATGCTATTAAAATAATCTAGCTTTCTACTTGATAGATTAAGACTCAATTTTTCTCTTTTCTCTTTTCTTGATTCTTTTATAGCTTTCATTTCTGTAAAATATTGTGACTTATAAACTCTCTCATTGTGATTTTCAACAAATTCCTCAATATTAAATTGACCATATTTGTAATACCGTGCGCTCTCTATATGTGATGGTTTTATTGCATTTTCATATCTATCTTCACCGGTACCATCAGAATTAGTCAAAGAAGGTATCTCAAGATTTGGCTTAACACCATAAATCTGCGTCGGCTCGCCAGTAATTCTGTAATACAAAGAATCGGTTACTTTAATTTGTCCATTATTTGTTTCAGTAAATGTCTGTACACTTCCTTTCCCAAATGTTGTTTGACCAATAATTAGGGCTCTATTGTAATCTTGTAAAGCGCCTGCAAAGATTTCAGATGCTGAAGCAGAAAACTTATTCACTAAAACTACGACAGGCTTATCCCATGATCTATTTGACCTCCATGAATTGAAGATAATAACTTCTTCATCAGGACTTTTTATTTGTACAGTTGGCCCATATTTTATAAATAATCTGGTTAAGGTATCAGCTTCATGTAAATAACCACCTCCATTATCTCTTAAATCAATGACTATTCCTTCTATACCATTGGATTTAAAATCCACTAAGATTTTTTTAATATCACTTGTTGCACTTTTACATAAATAATTATTTTTTCTCATACATTCAATATCGCTATAAAAAGAAGGTAAACTTATATAGCCGAGTTTCTTTCCTTCAAAACTAATTATTTCTTTTGAGGCATCACTTTCTTCAAGCGATACTTTTCCTCGTTCTATTTCAACTAAGCTTTTACCGCTTTCATTTTCGATTTCTATTCTGACTATTGTTCCTTCATTACCTCTAATTCTTTCTACAATGTCATCTAATCTCCAACCAATAACACTTATAATTTTTCCGTCTAAGCCTTCTCCAATGCCAATTATTTTATCTCCAACATTAATTTTTTTTGATTTTATTGCTGGTCCTCCAGGCATAAGCTCCTCAATTTTTGCCTTCTCATTTTCATAGCTTAAGATCGCACCAATACCTTCAAATGAAAGGTTCATTCTCAAATTCCAATTTTCAAGATCCCTTTGTGAAAAATAAGATGCATGAGGATCCAACAAAGATAGGTAAGTGTTTGCTATTAACGTGAATTTATCTGATTCCCTGATTTTTCTAAGTGAAGAGATTCTTTCAGAGTAATAATCAAGTAATTCATCTTTTGAATCATCAAAAGACTTCTCTTCAAGCATTTTTAAAATTAATTCATTTTTAACATATTTTCTCTGATAGTTATTTTTTGTATCTTGATCACTAAAATACACATCCTGCGAATCAAGGAATATATATTCATCCTTTTCGAAATCGAAATTATATGTGTTTAATAATTCAATCCTATATTCAGTAGATTCATTAATTCTTTTATAAAAAATATCAACAATGAGTTTAAAAATCGGATAGTAGTCTGAATCTTTCTTTAAACTCAGAATTTTGTCAATATCTTCTTCAAAGAATATAGTTTTATTGGGATCTAATTTTTCTAAGAAATCAAAAACAAAATCATCATTAAAACTACCATATGAGTTAAATTCAAATATCGATGATTCATTAAATTCGGTAACGATTGACCCAAATTCCTCAGAGTAATTAATCTCAGAATAAGCTTTGTTTTCTGAGCATCCCAGAAGCAGTAATAAAAGAAAAAACTTAAAAGACTGATTCAATACCATATTTTTCTTTTTCACTTTCTATTATTTTATCTTTTTTTGCCCATACCTCTTCTAAGAATTCTCTAAGTTCTTCCCTTGCACTCTCATCAAAGGCATAATCTTTATTCCTTAACTTTTCAGGTATCTTGTATGAGTTTATTGTCACACTTGCTTCACTCATATCCCCACAGAGAAAGTCCCAAAATGATCTTTTATTTGTTTTGTAAACAAGGGTAACATCTATTAAGTGGTCGATATAGGGCATTACTTCTAGTGTATATCCCATTCCACCTATCTTTGGTGGCATAAGGTTTTTAAATTTGCTATTAGATGCTAAATACTTAGTTTTATCTATTCTTGTTCCTTCAATAAATCCACAAACATTTGTAGGAAATAATTCATACAATTTACAAGCACGAATTGTTGATTCTTTATCTGTCTTTGCTAATTCCGGATTCGCTTTTATTTCTTCTTTTGATCTTCTTACTACAAAAGGCATTGCAAGCCCTATATTTGCTGCCCAGGTAATAGGAAGCCACCATAGTTGTGATTTCATGAAAATTTTAGGGACACTCATCTTATAATTTGTAAAATAAAGTAGAAGAAAAATATCTGCCCATGCAAGATGATTTATAGTGGTAAATTGCCAGATATTTTTTCTAAGCTTCTCTTCTCCTTTTACTTCGTATTTAGGTTTATGTATTAAATCTTGTATAGCTTTCCATGAAGCAAGGGTCAGCTCTCCTAAAACTTCATTTATTTTTAAGATTTTTATTTGAAGAGGTTTGTATGGAATAAATCTGAAAAGGCCAATTGGAACAACTACAGCAATTACTAAGATTGATGTTATAAGTATTAATATAAAAGTAGTTACACCTTTAAATAATCTGATCATTTAACTTTCTGCCAAAGTATTTCAAGTTCATTTAATGTCATTGCATTTAAATTAGTTTTCATGGATTTAGCTTCATTCTCCATTTTTCTGAATCTATTCTCAAATTTTAAATTAGTTTTTCTAATAATATCTTCTGGCTCAAGCTCATAATATCCAGCAAGCCTAACCAAGGTGAACAATACGTCTCCAATTTCTTCAGTAATGCCTTCTTTGTTTGATTTCATATCTTCATGCTTCAACTCATCAATCTCTTCATCAATTTTTTCTAGAATTTGTTTGGAGTTGCTCCAATCAAAGCCTACTCTTGTAGCTCTTTTCTGAAGTTTTTTAGTTCTAGTAAGACTTGGTAAATTCTTAGGCACATCATCCATTACTGAGTTTAAATTCTTACTTAATCTTTCCTCTGCTTTTACATCCTCCCAAATTTTTAAGCTATCTTTTGCATCTTTTACGTCTCCATCATTAAAAACATGAGGATGCCTTCTGATTAGTTTTGAATTAAGCTCATCTATAACATCTTCGATAGTGAATAATCCCTTTTCCTTTGCCATTTCAGAGTGAAAAACTATTTGGAACAAAAGATCTCCTAATTCAGCTTTTAAATCTTCAAAATCATTTCTCTCTATTGCATCTGCAACCTCATAAGACTCTTCAATAGCACAGCTTGCAATAGATTTAAAATCTTGTTCTTTATCCCAAGGGCATCCAGTTTCTGGATCTCTTAATTTTCTGAAAATAATAATAAGTTCTCTTAATTTACTATCTAATTTGTTCATAAATTTCTAAAATATTTGCTCAATGATAAATTATAGAAGTATTTTAGTGGTTGCGTATGATTTAGAAAAATCTAAGAAAGCCCTTAATGATGTAGAAAATATTTTAAAAGAGAATTCGGTCTCTTATGAAGTATATGGAGCACATAAAAACCATAGCTTTGATCTAATATTAGTCATCGGAGGTGACGGGTCAATGCTTTCAGCAGCTAAAGAGTTTTCATCCCTTGATTGTCCATTTCTAGGCATAAATCTCGGAAAAGTGGGTTTTATGGCTGATTTAGATTATGAAAATTTGGAAGCTGGATTAATGGAAGTGCTAACCGGAACTAATATTACTGAAGAAAAGGAAGCTTTAGAATGCAACTATAATGGTAAGAAATATACAGCATTTAATGAGATAGTTCTCCATACCCAGAAAAGCTATAAATTAATGCAATTTGAAGTAAGAGTGAATGGAGATTTTGTTTATAGAAAAAGAGCAGATGGTTTGATTATTTCCACATCAAATGGTTCAACAGCCTATTCTTTATCAGCAGGTGGTCCAATAATATCTCCTTCGGTTCATGCATTTGTGATAACTTCTTTGAATCCACTTTCTTTATCAGCAAGACCATTAATTATTTCAAGTGAGTCAAAAATAGAAGTTAAGTTAACAAAAACACCTCCTAAGACAGAAAGTTACATAATTATTGACGGTAATGAAGAAATTGAAATTAAAGAAAATCTCAAAGACTTCACTGTAACAAAAAGTAAGCAGAGTTTTTGTCTGCTACATCCTAAAGATCATGATTTCTTTGAAACATGTCGTGATAAGCTACATTGGAGCTTGTCAAAAGATGAAAAATAGCTCTGCATCAAGACTTTCTGTATAATCCAAGCAATATGCTGATAAAAAAAGTAGTAATTCCAGTTGCTGGACTTGGCACAAGATTCTTGCCTGCAACTAAATCAATACCAAAAGAGATGCTGCCTGTAGTTGATAAGCCATTAATACAGTATGCAGTCGAAGAGGCTTCAAAAGCAGGCATAGAAGAGTTTATTTTTATTACACATCACTCAAAATCAAGCATAAAAAAACACTTTGAAGAAGATGATGATCTTTATAACAAGTTGATGGAGGATGGCAAAGAAGATCTAGCCTCAATAATAAAAAATATAGGTGGACCTGGAACTAAATTTACTTATATTGAACAAGGTGATCCAAAAGGGTTGGGCCATGCAATTAGTTGCGCAAAAGATGTTATAGATGAAAATGAATGGTTTTTTGTAATACTTCCTGATGACTTATTTATGACTAAAGGGGCAAATGTAACGGAACAAATGATTGATATAGCTAAATCTGAGAATAAACAAGTCTTAGCTCTGCAGAAAATTGAAAATGAAGAAATTTCAAAATATGGTGTTATTTCACTTGAATCAAGAGATGGAAAAATATCAACCATCAATGGTATTGTTGAAAAGCCAGATTATATTGATGCACCATCTAATTTAGCATCAATTGGAAGGTACCTATTTAATCAAACTATCTTTAATCATATTGATAATGATAATCCTGGAAAAAATGGAGAAGTGCAGATAACAGATGCCATATTAAGTGATATTAAAAATTT
>MDTE01121331.1_pt1 | contig 10773 bp, 7 predicted proteins | sample 811231 | NCBI WGS metagenome assembly MDTE01 (sample SAMN05326651, study PRJNA326480) | marine metagenome | isolation source: seawater | place: Indian Ocean: Red Sea | collected 2010 | reverse complement strand
TTGGCCGTATATCTTTCGAAGACTGGTAATACTGTTCACGGGTTTGATGATTCTCTTTCAGAACAAGTAAGGGAGATACTCGATCGCTCAGGAGTTATTATTTCTTCCAACCTTGACGGACTTGAGAGCGGGGACCTACTTGTATATTCTAGTGCGATTTCTCATTCTCACCCCATGCTCATTCGAGCAAGGAAGGCTGGCATTCAGATTATAAAACGTGGAAGCATGCTAGCTAAGCAAGCCGAGGGTAAGCGTCTAGTAGCCGTAGTTGGTAGTCACGGTAAGACCACAACTGCTCACATGTTGGCTCATCTATTAAATGCTAGAGGATTTCCTGCTAATTTCATAGGGGGGGGGCTTTTCAACGATGAAAATTTAGATCCTGCTTGGTCAGCAAATTCGGATTGGCTTGTTGCAGAGGTAGATGAGAGTGATGGTGGCATTGAGGAGGTATCACCTGAGATTACCTTGCTTACTAATCTGGATTGGGATCACCCTGACTTTTATCGCTCAGAAGAAGAATTGAGAGAAGCTTTTGGAAGGTTGTTTACTAGGACTACTGGACAGTTGCTACTTCCATATTCTCAAGCTGAGCATCTCATTGATATTTTACCTGAGGCAGATGTTAATGTTCACTTATTTGGTGAACAAGGTGATTATGAGATTGAATCCAATACTGAAGTCGAGACCGGTACTGAACTTCGTCTATGTGGACGATTTTCGGATAAGTCAGTAAATGTTGCAACTCGAGGAAAGTTTAACCTACAGAATGCTCTTGCAGCCTTGGCTCTAGGTCACTCCATGGGTCTTCGTGAATTTAGTGATGGTTTGTCGGATTTTAGCGGTATAAATAGGCGGCAGTCTGTTCTTTATGAGTCAAGTAAACTCTCCGTTATCGCTGATTATGCTCATCACCCTACTGAAATCTCAGCCCTTCTAGATGCGACAAGTGAGTGGTATCCGGACCGGAGAAAGGTTGTAGTGTTTCAGCCTCATAGATACAGCCGAACCGCACAATTTCGTGAGGCTTTTGCACGAGAGTTGAATAATGCTGATCAGTTGTTTGTTCTCCCAGTTTATTCCGCTGGGGAAAGTCATCAGGACGAAGGTGATCTTGGTTCCCTTAGGCAGCTTATGCCGGATGCAGAATTTTTGTATTGGTTACCCGGACACACACGTCTCAAACGTATGCTTAAGGAGCAGGATAAACCATCGGTTATACTTTTTATCGGCGCAGGCTCAATAGAGAAACCTGCACGACTTTTCGGAGCTATCTGTCGTAATAATGGTTCAGTTGAAAAGGAATGGCTAGAATATCTTCGCCCTCAATTATCTCCTAATGGGCGCCTCCGTACTGGCGAAAGTTTACACAACAAAACTACATTGAAAATTGGTGGGAAAGCCAAGTTTTATGCTGAACCAGATTCAATGGAAGATCTTTTGCAACTTCTAGAGAGTGCAGCTATGTTTGGCTTACCTCATTACATTCTAGGTAGAGGTTCAAATTTGATTGTTTCTGATGAAGGTTTTCCTGGCATTGTCATCCGTTTAAGTCGTCCATTCTGGAGAAGCGTAAATGTCCTGAAGAGTGGCCAAATACGCGTTGGTGGAGGAGCCCGTCTCGGTGAAGTTGCCAACCGCGCTTGTGCATGTGGGATTTCTGGTTTTGAATTTCTCGAAGGAATTCCCGGTTCAATCGGCGGTGCGCTAAAGATGAATGCTGGTGCCATGGGTAGCTGGATTTTTGACTTTGTCGAAGAGGTTACGGTTATGAACGATAGGGGACAAATTGAGTTACTCTCAAGAGAGGTTTTCCGTCCGGGATATCGACGTTGTACTGGACTGGAGGATAGGCTTGCACTCTGTGCCATTTTAGAAAGCCCAGTTGAAGATACGCCTGATGCTATTCGTTCTCGAATGCGGAGCTTTGCGAAAAGAAGGCGTTCTACACAGCCTCGTGAGTCTAGTGCAGGTTGCATTTTTAGAAACCCCGAAGGCTACTACGCGGGTCAACTTATTGATGACGTTGGACTTAAAGGAAAACGTATCGGGGGGGCTGAAGTATCTTCAGTACACGGAAATTTCATAGTCAATGTAGGAGATGCAAGATACGGCGATGTCGCTGAGTTAGTCCGGACTGTAAGAAAAGAAGTCTGGTCGGCTCATAAACTAGAACTAATTCCTGAAGTCGAACTTCTGGGAACAAATTGGGACAAAACACTATGAAGGATCTGAGTATTATTGTACTGTATGGAGGTGACGGTGGTGAACGAGAAGTATCTCTTCGCTCTGGAGAGGCTATACATAAAGCCATTCTCAAGAGTTGGGATCGAACTGAATTGGTCGACTTGCAGGGGTTACGATTACCAGGTAATGTGCGTGACGACAATACGATCGTTTTTCCAGCATTGCATGGCAGCTTTGGCGAGGATGGTCGTTTACAAGACCTTCTTGACAAGCAGGGGGTGATTTACGCTGGCAGTTGCGCAAGAGCTAGTCGTAATTGCATTAATAAATCAACCACCAAGGACTTAGCTGTAGCAGCCAACTTAAAGGTTGTACCTGGATTTATGTTCAATCCCCTCGATGATGTTGACCTTGATCATGAACTCAAGGCGCTTGGTGATGAAATCGTAGTTAAACCTAGCGAAGGAGGTTCTAGTCTCGGGCTGCATTTTGTTAAGGGAAAACAGCAAATCAGAAGTCATTTAGAAGGTCTGCCGCACGGAGATTGGATCATAGAGAAACGAATACAGGGCCGCGAGATGAGTGTAGGCATACTTAATGGTAAAGCTCTAGGTGTTGTTGAAATTCTTCCAAAGAGTGGAGACTATGATTATGACTCTAAATACACCAATGGTCTGACTGACTATGAGTACCCTGCTCGCATAACTGAAAAGATGCACACGGCAATTACGTCTGCCGCTGAGGTAATTTTCAGAGCTTGCAGCTGTAGGGATTTCGCCCGGGCTGACTTCATCCTAAAGGAAAATGGAAAACGTTGGGAGGTCTTCTTGCTTGAAATAAATACTCTGCCTGGAATGACCGAGAATAGTCTTCTGCCGATGAGCGCAATGTGTACTGGCCGGGACTTTGATGGTCTAGTTAGTGAAATGCTAGCACCTGCTATTGGAAGATTCCAAAAGAAGTGGGCTTGAAAAATATATATGTCAAAAAAGAACAAGGCTAAACCTAGTAAAGGTAGGGACTGGACTGCAGTTAGACAGTCTAAGGTTCGAAAGCCATCGACGCGAGTTGCGTGGTGGAGGCGTATTCGTATTCGTTTCCAAACGATTGCCCTATGTCTAGCTGGTATCAGCGGTATCTCATTTCTAGTACTTGCTGTTAGTTACTTCACAAGTAATCCCCTCGATGTGAATCTAGCTGGTCCCTCCGGTAAATTGGGTAAGTTAGAATTTCAAACTAACGGAAGCCTTGACCACGTTTGGCTTCAGGAAGCTCTTTCTATACCAAAAGATGCAGATTTGATGGAAATTGATCTTTTGGAGGTAAAAGAGAGCCTTCATAAGTTTGGACAAGTTGCGAATGCTGAAGTGCAGCGTAGGTATCCTGATATCTTGCGAGTCAAGGTCACTGAGCATATGCCTATTCTGAAGATATACATATCAGATCCAGAGACTGGAAAGAAGTGTCTACTTGTTTCAGGTCAGGGTGTAGTTTTTGAAGGTATTGGTCATCCGTCTGCCATTATTAATGAGCTGCCGATTCTCTTTGGAGGGCGCCTTTTGAAAGGTCCAGATGGCTTCTTGCCATTAGAAGTGGTTGCCAAAATAAAGCCTCTTATGGATGTCGCCCGTGTGCACTATCCAGATATTCTTCGTGATTGGAACCGGATTCGTTTTGACGTCTCAAAGGGGGGAGAGGACCTAGAGGGCTTAATTCGTGTTCGTTCGAAAGATGCAAAGGAAATTATTTTTTCAACCGAAATGGATTATCTAGCTCAGCTTGTGCGTTTGGAGTACGTGCTAAGTTATTCTGATAGGGAAGAATGGACACCTCTTGCGCTGATTGACTTGCCTGGGAGAAAGTCAGCTACCGTACGCTTTCAAAATGAATTGGCCACTTCATCGGGTGGTGTGAACAATGCCAATCAAACCTTACTCTTTTAGAAGTATGTTACTATCATGAGTCGGAACAAAATTATTGGTGCAGTAGAGATAGGTACTTCAAAAGTACTTGTGCTTGTTGGAGAATTAGGTGGTGAACAATCAGTCAGTCTCATTGGATACGGAAAAAAGATTTCAGCAGGTATCAAGAAGGGGGAAATAATCGACTTCAATGATGCCACTAAGGTTACTCATGCTGCAATCGCTGAGGCAGAACGTTCCGCTGGCGTCAACATAGATGCTATTTACCTTTCTATGTCTGGTGGTCACCTACAAGGAACGTTCAATAGAGGCTCTGCGCATGTTAGTTCGCATGATGGGCGCGTGGTCGAGCAAGATGTTACTCGGGCAGTTGAAGATGCTAAGAGTCGTCGCCTACCTGAACGCCGTTTGTATGTAAATCATGTCCGTAATCCTTTTCTACTAGATGGAAAGTCAGTTCGGTCGCCAGTTGGTTTACAAGGTGACAACCTAGAGGTGGGCTTCTGGGCCGTACACGGTGATGAAAACGCCATTGGGAATCATATTCATGCGATCAATGGCTTTGGTTTGGATGTAGATGATATGATACTTTCAAGCATCTGCTCTGGCGAGTCCTCAGTTTTTCCCCCCATGAAGGAAACAGGTGCTCTGGTTATTGACATTGGTCGAGGGACTACTGATTACGCATTGTACCGAAATAATTACGTTATTCGTACAGGTGTAGTTTGTGTTGGAGGTGATCATTTTACTAATGACCTTAGTATGGGACTGAGAATTAATACCCGCTCAGCAGAAGATTTAAAAAAGCGTGAAGGTACTTTGCTTATTGATGAGGTAGACAACAAGCAGAAGGTTTGGCTCCGCGGCGATTATTCAATAGGTGATAGAGAGATTCCATTGCGCTCAATCCACAAGATACTTAAAATTCGTGCTGAGGAGCTATTTCTAGTGATCAAGGATGAACTGAGTGATTTGATTAAAGAAGAAGCGCCAAGGCATATTGTACTTACCGGTGGAGGTTCCCAATTGCGAGGAGCCTTAGAATTGGCCTCTGAGTTCTTTGGAATACCCTCTGAGCAAGGATATCCACCAAATTGGGTAGATGAGTCTTTACGTATTCCCGAAAACAGTACTGCAATTGGTTTGATGCTTCATGCTGCAAAACACTATCCAGCAGTTCAGCAACGTAGTAGTGGGCTCATAAGAAAGCTAAAAGGCATGTTCACATCCCAAAGGTAATTCTCCATGAACAATGATAATTTCAATATCCCCAACAAAATGTTTAGTGGTAGCAGCGAAGAAAACGGCTTGAGGGTACAAATTATCGGTGTCGGTGGCGCTGGTTCTAATATTGTCGATTGCTTGAGCCTAGAGATTTCTGGTTTAGGAAATTGTAAATTCTCTATCGTAAATACAGATCGAGCCGCACTTGAGAATTCTCCTACAGATAATAAGTGCTTGATAGGGAGGAATGTCACTCGTGGCCTTGGTACTGGTGGCGAGGCAGAACTTGGCCATAATGCTGCTGATCAAGATCGTGATACACTCCGAAATATAATAGGAAATCCAGACATCGTATTTGTCATTTCAGGACTTGGTGGCGGTACGGGGACTGGTGCTGCTCCTGTCGTAGCAGAGGTTGCATCTTCGATGGATGCACTTGTCATCTCTTATGTTACACTTCCATTTACATTTGAGGGTGCTAGAAAAAAGAATCTAGTAGATGAGGGGCTCATGAAACTCCGGAAGGCATCGGACGCTGTAATACCTCTTCCCAACGATGTCCTACTTCAAGGAGATGACGGAGATTCTAGTGTATTGAAAGCTTTTGCTCAGGCAAAGGATTGGATCAGGACAGGAATAGAGGCTATCTTGTCGCTCATTTGTAAGACTGGTATTTGCAATATTGATTACAGTACTCTGCGGAACGCATTCGTTGAGCGTGGAGGAAAGACATTATTTGGTGTTGGTATTGGATCTGGTGAAGATGCTGCAACCAAAGCTCTTGAGAACCTGACACTTTGCCCAATGCTGCGTACTCCTGTAAACTCTCTCAAGGCTGACAATCTCATTGTCAACATCACAGGTGGTCCAAACTTAGGAATGGGTGAGGTCACTCAAATTATGAATTTTCTACACTCTGAGTTTGGTGGAGGAGAAAATACAGCAATGGGTGCAGTAATCGATGAGAACCAAGGTGATACCATTGAAGTGTTTATTTTGGGAACTACCAATTTGAACTCTTCTCGTAGATTAAGAAAGATACCTGAAGCATCTCAAAGAGAAGAACTACTCAATTTCGATCAGCGTGAAAAAACAAGTAAAACTAAAAGGTCCACAAAAAGGGACTTGGTTCATTCAAGCACAACTCAAGGTGAGTTCGAATTTTTGGATGATATTGATGAGAGCCGCGGCTTTTTCGACAAAACCGAAAAAAATCTTTTCAATGGTGAAGACCTTGATGTACCAACTTACTTAAGAAGGGGTATAAAGATTGTTTTGAAGTAGGCTTCCCGCGACTGATCTTCTAAACACTCTATAACCGTTTCCAGTATTAAGTAGAGTACCACCCAGCCTGATACGCTCGTGGAAGCTTAAGCTGGCCATTTTGCTGCTAATTCTTGTCTGCCCAGCGCGCGAGTCCCTTAACAGTCCAAGTCTCTCGTAGATTGTCTATTTCGATTTCTACGGACTCGCCCACGCTACTACCAAGAAGGCTTTGTCCTAGTGGGGTTTTGTAAGAAAGAATATTTTTGTCAGGATCACTATCCCAAGCACCTAGAATCGAGTAGGTAACTTTTTGGCCCGTAGAACCTGCTTCTAAGTCGACGATACTGCCTATACCTACTGCATCGGCAGCTACCGCAGTAAAGTCGGTTATTTGAGCACGCTGCAGATCTACTTCGAGCTGAGCCTTTCTTGCCATTAGCGTAGTTTGATCCTCACGGGCCATTTTGTACTCAGCATTCTCACGTAGATCACCATGTTCACGGGCAGTCGCGATAGCTTCTTTATTTTCAGGTATTTTGACTTCAACCAATTCTTTATACTCAACTTGTCTGGCATCAAAGCTCTTCTGAGATACAATAAGGTCGTCTTTGACCTCAGAAACATCTCCGGTTACCAGTTCCTGTATGGTTGGAAATTGTCTAATAAACCGAGCTAGAAGAGATTTTTTCGTCAATTCTTCGAAACCTTGATTACTTATCAGGCTTTGGGCGAGATCACGGGCAGTTTCAACATCTGCATCTGCGAGGAGGTCAGGTATGAGATCTCTATCTTCGCTTAACACATCAGCTAATGGTATCCGTTTGTTAGTGGTCTTTTGCAGTGCCTCGTAGTCAATAGCATAGAAGATTGCGCTTAGAAGCTTGGGGGTGGCTAAGCTGTTTAATGTCTTCTCATATTTCTTGGTTTGTCTGTTTTTTACAATCCAAAGTAGAACCGGGCTTTTTATGCCTTGTTCAGAAACCCAACGATCCATGGATTCTTGTAGAAGATCCCATTGATCCTGCTTGGTTAGGAAGCTGATTGCCTCGCTTAATAGTTTTCCTGATCCCTCCTTGATAATGCTGAGTGTTATCGTCGTCCATTTCTCAGGGAAAACTCTCGTCAGTAGGTCCAATAGTCGGCCGTAGTATCCAGATGGGAGATCTGCCGCTAGATTCACAAAACTGGCTGTCTCCTGAATGATTGAAGCTGATGTTGGTTCTAATATTTCAACATCTTCATGGATATCCCTTGCGAGATCATTACGCACCCAAACTCCATGAAGGCGGTCAGCTTGGCTGAGTTGCGACGATGATTCTTTGATACTCTGGGTGAGCGTATCAAGTATCTCAGGTAAATCCTTCTTAAGATCGGTTTTATCAGTTGAAAGTGCGAAAAGCTTCTCGGCTAACAATATCTTATTCTTGGAATTTCGTATGCTGCGAAATTCTTCGAGTATTTCCTCCTCTGGGCTGATGGGAACATCACGCAAGATGTATGGCTCTGACTTTTTTGCAGGTACACCTATCCGGGGATCCTTAACGAGTTCTTTCTTGGTGGCATTCCACCATTTCTTGTACTTACTCTCACCAATCAGAAGTGAAAGTGTTTTCTCAATGTCCAATATGGATGCTTGGCGATTATTCTTCTGTTGAAGAATTTGTATGATGATCTCGACTCTCGAATCTTTAAGTTGTTGATCAATTTCTGCGGGATCCTGACGATGCCTTGCTATGATGTGGCCCTCAGGTATCACATCAATTTTGTCTACGAAAAAGCCTGGATCCAATGCGTGACCCTGTTTTTCCTCATTCTCAAAATTTATGATCATTTTGCCTAGCGCCTGATCGTAACTTACGATTTGTCCAAGCCCCCAGCTTTTGTGCACTATAAACGAGCCTGGTTGCATCGCTTCAAGTTTCTCGCGGTAAGCGATCAACTTGGGCTTTTTTTCAATTAGAGCGTCTATGACCTCTTTGTCCATTTGTTGCTGTGATACTAAAATAGCAGCTGGTCCATTGGGTTCCAGCTGCTGGATTGTTGGATTAAGTGATTACCTAGGGTAAAATGTTTGCTTATTATCCTTTGCTGTAAGTTTTTTTCAATTCTTTTGTGTAGGTGTTTTGACAAACATAGTAAGTGCAAATGGTAATAAAAGGATACAAGCTCCTGTCTTGTAGGCTAACCCAGCAGATTGTACGAAGTAGAGAATTGCTGCCATTATTGGTCCTATTACGCGAGCCAAGGCACCTGCTGAGCGAAGTAAACCGAGGTTTCTGCCTTGTTGCTGTGGTGAAGAGTGTAGAGAGACTAGCGCTGAGATACATGGACTAACGAGACCAATTGCACAAGACATGCAGACTAAGCCCCACATGAACTGGCTGTTGAAAAATGCAGATGAGAAAAATACCTTCACATCTACTGAAGGTGCTGAAGCCAAAAGCCAAAAAGCAGCCATAGCGAAAAGAATACCAGCAGCAGTCAGTTTCTTTTCACCTACTGGTTTGGCCAATCTTCGCACAATTACTCCTTGTACAATAATCATGGTGACCCCTATAACTATAAACATGTAGCCATTGAATTTGGCGTCGAACCCAAGCCGTTCCTTAGCAAGGAAGGTCAATGTGAACTCCATCCCACTGAAAACAGTGAAGAAAATCAAATGAAGCAAGCATAGTAGTACTACTGGCCGAGCTCCTGTTCTCAATAGTGAAAACACTGGGTAGCGTCCTAGATCGCTTGATGGGGTTTCATTGCCTACATTGGTATTTTCGGTAGGCAGTGTCTCCTTAAAATACTTCTGAATCTGAAAAAGGTTTGTTAGAGCGAGTCCAAGACTAATCAATGCTGGGAAAGAAAAAGGATTGAGTCCAAATTTATCCCAATCTGCGCTCAACCCAGCAGATACACCCCCTATTGCTGGACCTACAACAAAACCTAGTCCAAAAGCAATACCCACAAGGGCCATGCCTTTAGATCGGTTCTCCCTAGATGTAAGGTCTGCAACCGCAGCTGTTGCTACTGCTATGTTACCGCTTGCGATACCAGCTGTAACCCTCGACAGAACCAACAGCCAAAAGTTTCCAGAAAACACCCAAATTAGATAGCCAACTGCCGTTGAGGCTACAGTGTACTGAAGCACCCGACGTCTGCCGATCCGGTCTGAAAGACCGCCCCAAATTGGAGAGAAAATAAATTGAAGCAGCGAATAAAGGGAACCTAGGATTCCCCCAAAAAGAACTGTTCGAACGTCAAGTCCTGCAGCCAGAGGTTGGTCGGGAATTCTGGAGAGCATCTTCGATAGAACGCCTTCGCCGTTGGCATCTTTTCCAACGTAATAGTCCAGCATGTCTGGAAACAGCGGGAAGATTATGGAAAAGCCAACTAGGTCTATAAATATTGTCAGAAATACTACCCCTAGACCGGTTTTAGCGCTTGATGATGTTACGCTTCTCGTGTGATTTTTTTTGGGCATGACCTAGATTAATTGTCTGGAGCAAGACGAACTGCCAGAGCTTTTCTCACATTATCTGGTACTAATCCAGTATCCCTAGCAGTGTAGTTGGCAACCTGCTTAATCAGGCTCGAACTGGTAAAAAAGTACTTTTCGTTAGGCATGAGAAATATTGTCTCCAAGCCATCATCAAGATGGCGGTTCATTTGGGCCATCTGAAACTCGTAGTCAAAGTCGGATATTGCCCTCAAGCCTCTGATGATTGCTTTAGCCCCAACTTGCCTTGCCTGTTCTACAACCAATCCATTGAAGATAACAGCTGTTGCACCAGGGAATTTATCCCCCAAATTACTTTTTACTAGGCTGAGTCTTTCTTCGACTGGGAACAGGTTGTTTTTGGGCCCATTGTCTGCGATAGCTAAAACAACCTTTTCAAAAAGTCTGCACGCGCGGGCGAGAACATCAAGGTGACCATTTGTTACTGGATCAAAGGTTCCTGGATAAAGTGCGGTTTCCATTTTTGTTGCTCAGCAAGATGATTTTCCTGCAATTGTCGAATCTTCCTACTCATTTGAATGAATCTTCCAAACATCCTTTCTGTCTTTCGTATCCCAATGGTGTTTCTAATCGCTTGGCTGATGATTATAAACACGCCGCTTGCCAACAGGTGGGCTTTGGGCATTTTTATTCTTTCAGCTTTGACTGACTGGCTAGATGGTT
>MDTE01103057.1_pt1 | contig 10773 bp, 8 predicted proteins | sample 811231 | NCBI WGS metagenome assembly MDTE01 (sample SAMN05326651, study PRJNA326480) | marine metagenome | isolation source: seawater | place: Indian Ocean: Red Sea | collected 2010 | reverse complement strand
CTGTCATATTGATACGAGTTTTTCTAGTTCGTCCCGGCTTAGGTCTGCCGGGTCATGACCACGACACCTCGAAAGCTACCGGACCCGCCGATTTGATGTCTTGAATGGAGCGAGCGGGGTGTGGTGGTGACGCCTGTCACGCCCGCTCACCCGTTTTGGGCCAACCGTATGGGTTGCGATCAGTTCCGAAGCGGCTGAAAAGATGGCTTCTTGCTGGGGTCGGAATTTCCGATTAGGATCTTATTCATGCCGAAGTTTCAACCCGCATCGCTTTTATGGCTTCGCTTCCTGATTGCTTTTTTGTCGATCGTGGGAAGGGGCGCCGCTTCGGATGTCGATTCTCGCTACAAGGGGGCTCTCGAAACATTTTACCTGTATTGGGAGACATTGAATCAGAACAAGATATCCGAGGAAGTCATGGGCGGGTTATTCAGTAAACAGTTTTGCTTTGTTGGTAATCCAACCGTCTCTTTTTCGACGATCAAAGAAACAACAGCCTTCTACAAATCTGTTCGAAATGAGATTTATCCTGCTATCAGTAGCCCGTTTGAATTTCAAAGCCTCAAGATATACAAACTGGCCTATCAGCCGGTTGCAAAGGACTCTGTATTGCTCGCTCTGATTGATGTGTTTCATACATCACCCAACCAAACGCCCAGAAAGGCGATGTGCTTTGCATACAATCTCGTATTGGACAAAGAGCAGGGGAAGTGGCTTCTGAACAGTTTGATCAATTTTAGCGTCGGTTCGTTTCCGTCGAACTGGATCCCCATTGAGGTTGAGGATCGTTGGGCGTATCGGGACGGTCCTCCTGTTGAAGAATTGCAATCAATTCTGGCTGCAGACGTTACTCCATAACATTCCCAAGAAGTTGTCAGGATTCGTTCCGACGTGCTAAGAGTCATCTCCCGCATCCGATTCTCCTGGGTGATGGAATTGCCGGCCCTTCATTTTTTGGCCCGAGTTGAGTGAAAAGATTGTGGGTTTTATGTAGCAGAGCGTGACATTACCGATGTCCTTTTTCGGCGGTCACGTGAAGTTGGCGACGGGATAATAAAGACCACAACAGGAGGATCTAGTGTCCGCCTGGATTGGGTCCCAATGTGGAATTTCGATTGCCTCCCTGGGGGGGGGCGGTAAGATTCGGGAAAGAATGTCCCTCTCATGACCCGATACCGAGCCTTTACACTGATTGAACTGTTGGTGGTCATCGCGATCATCGCCATCTTGGCGGGTATGTTGCTTCCAGCGCTGACGAAGGCGAAGGATAAGGCCCAGGCCACGATCGATTTCAACAACACCCGCCAAACCATGATCGCGGCTCATATGTATGCCAACGATGATGAGGACCATTTGCCGCATCCCACCTGGGGCGGTAACGGGACTGGCCTAGATGGGTGGGCTTATGGCACCGCGTTAATGTCGAGGCATGCCGGTCCCGTTTCTGAGGCCCGGATTCGCGATCAGGAACGGAATCAGATTGAAGCGTTTAAGACGGGACAATTGGCACCCTACCTTGGTTTTGCGGTCAAGACGATGATGTGCCCCAAGGATGTCGTGGAATCGAGAGGCTCGAAGCGAAAGCTCTACCTGCAACGTCCAATCAAGATTATCAGCTATGATTGGAATGGTCAGATTGGCGGGTATATTACCGCGTACGCAGGTCGCGGGGCGGCACTTCCGAATGGTTCGACGTTCAAGCTGAGCGCCCTTCCCCCGACGGGCATCCTTCAGTGGGAGAAGGATGAGTTGATCCCGTTTTACTTTAACGATGCCGGGAATCATCCGGGGGAGGGCATCTCGCAACGGCATGGAGGGGGGAATGCGGTGAAGACTCGGGTGGATGTCAAAGGCGGCGCTTCGGTTGGCTTGCTGGATGGGGGCGCGCGGCGAATCACCTATCGGGAGTATTATGAGATGTCGGGACCTCCCGGGGGAGGGCTTCCTCCGGGGAGCGATATCAAACGAACCGTGCCGGCTCCGAACGATTTGTATTATGATCCAAGAGACCCTTATGGTGGCGTCCATACCGTCTTGGACATCGATCGGCGCTAGGGTGAATGCGCTGAGGGGGCAGTTGGATGGGGTTTCTCATTGGCTGTTCCTCGGACATCGGATTCGACAGATTGTGGTTCCTGCTCCTCCTTGTGGGGGGGCTGTCCGAGTTGCCTCTGATTCGGGGTGGGCAGGCGGACGGAAGGTAGTGGAGGATCCTGATCGGCGGACGCTCAATGTGGTCAATGCGAGAGCCGGGTCTCACGATCACCCTATCATAGGGCGATCATTCATTTTAGGGCGTCGGGTAACTCGATGTTCACTCGAAGGGAGCCCATCCTAAAGCCAATTGAGGGCTGATCGACTGATGGTTATTGCGAACAAGGTTTTCAAGAAAAAAAGGACCGGGTTCCTCTTGGTGGCGTTGTTGTTTCCTGGGCTGGTCCAGGCCCAGGCGGAGGGGTTGTCATTTAACCGCGACATTCGGCCAATTCTGTCTGACAATTGTTTTTATTGTCATGGGCAGGACGGGAACAAGCGGAAGGCTGATCTCCGATTGGACCTGCGAGAAACTGCGGTCAACGCGGGGGCGATTGTCCCCGGAAATCTTCTACAGAGTGAATTGATTCGCCGGATTGAATCGAAGGATCCGGACGAGCGAATGCCGCCTCCGGACTCGAACCGGGTTCTCGGCGACGATGACAAGAAGACACTCCGTCGGTGGGTTGAATCGGGGGCTTCCTACGAGACCCATTGGGCCTTTGATCCTCCGGCCCGCTCCCCCGAGCCTATGGTGCACGATGCGAGTTGGCCTCGGAATCCGATCGACTTTTTTGTCCTGGCCAAACTGGAATCCCTGGGGGCGGAGCCGTCTCCAGAGGCGACGCGAGAAACGCTCATCAAACGGTTGTCCATTGACCTGACTGGTCTGCCACCGACTCCGGAAGAGGTGTTATCTTTCGTTTCCAATGAAGATCCGGCCGCCTACGAGCAATTGGTCGACCGCCTGATCAACAGTCGGCACTATGGTGAGAGAATGGCCCTTCCCTGGCTGGATGCCGCCCGCTATGCCGACAGCAATGGATTTCAACAGGATGGCGACACCTGGCAGTGGATTTGGCGGGATTGGGTGGTGGAGGCGTTGAACGATGATTTGCCCTTTGATCAATTCACCGTATGGCAACTGGCAGGGGATCTTCTGCCGAGCCCGACACTCAGTCAAAAGATTGCCAGTGGCTTTAATCGTAATCACCTGCTCAACGGAGAAGGAGGAGCTATTCCCGAGGAGCAACGATTCGTGATCCTTTTTGATCGAATGGACACCACGGCGACCACCTGGTTGGGACTCACGATGGCCTGCGCTCAATGCCATGACCACAAGTATGATCCGATCACGCAGCGCGATTACTATGCGTTGATGGATGCCTTCAATCGGGTGCCTGAAAGGGGGACACCCCAACGACAGTCGACTCGAATTCGAGTGGCGGAACCGTTCATTGAGCTGCCCACCGCAGAAAACAAAGCGCGGATCGCGGCGTTCGAGAGACGGATTCGATTGATGGAATCCGAAGTTCAACCGGCGAACGATCGAGCCTTTCAGCAATGGAGATCGCACCTGGCTTCTGATCAGAAGGCGCGGGAGCAGGCGGCGTTGCCGGATGAGTTGAAAGCGGGTTTCAAAAGGGACGATGCCGAAGAGACGTCCCGTTCAAAATGGCTTGAGGGGCTTCGGCGTCATTTTGAGGGAAATGTTCTGCCTCAGCAGGAGGAAGGGAAGGTTGATCGGGAGGCGTTGTCCGCATTAAGGAAAACGCTGGCTGAATACCAGGGAGATCAGATTCCTCGAGCGATGGTGATGAGTGACGCCAAGCCTCGCCAGACCCATATCTTGAATCGGGGTGCCTACCTCAGTCCCATGGAGGCGGTTTCGTTTGCGACCCCTGCCTTTCTTCCGCCGATGCCCACTGGTGCGCCGGCAAATCGTTTGGGCCTTGCCCAGTGGCTGGTTTCGGACGATCACCCGCTGACGGCCCGGGTGCAGGTCAATCGGATGTGGCAGCATTTCTTCGGGATGGGCATTGTCAAGACTGCGGAGGATTTTGGGGTGCAAAGCGAGTATCCGGTTCATCGGGATCTTCTTGACTGGTTGGCCGTGGAGTTCCGTGATCGGGGTTGGAGCCAGAAACAGTTGCACCGCCTGATTGTCACGAGCGCGACTTATCGTCAGGCGAGTCGATTGGGGGATTGGCATCGGCAGGAGGATATCGAGAACCGTTATTATGCGCGGGCGAGCCGATTCAGAATGCCGGCCATGCTTTTGAGGGATTGGGCCCTGGAGAGTGCTGGGCTCTTGGTTCGCGAAATCGGGGGCGCGCCGGTATATCCCTACCAACCGGCTAACGTTTGGGAGGCCCTGGCGATTACGAAGGAGCGAGATTTTACCTATCCGGCTTCATCAGGCGGATCGCTTTATCGAAGGAGTCTCTATACTTTTTGGCGTCGAACGGTCGGCCCGGTCAATATGTTCGATGTCTCGAATCGCCAGGCGTGTCGGGTCAGGCAGTCGGTCACCAGCACGCCGCTCCATGCCTTGACAACCCTCAACGATCCGACCTGGGTCGAGGCGGCTCGTGCATTGGCCGATCGCTGTCGATCCGAGGAAGAGAGGGTTGAGAATCAGATCCGGATGGCCTTTCAACGGGTCCTTTCTCGAAAGCCAACCCCCAAGGAAATAGGTCGCTTGTTGAGAGCCTTCGAGCGCCAAGTCAATCACTATGAGAAGAACCAAATAGCGGCCGAGGCGCTCCTCGCTTGGCCCGCTCCAGTGGGACCGAATGGATCTGATCCAAGTCTTCGAGCGGCTTTGGCGACGGTCTGTTTGGGAATCTTCAATCTGGATGAAGCCTTAACTCGTGAGTGAATGAAACCGAAGCTTCTAGATCAACTTCAACCCGACGCTTGACCCTCAAAATGAACAACCTAGAAGCGGAAAACATTAGTCGTGTGACACGGCGTCAGTTCTTTGGGCAGTCAGCTGGTGGCCTTGGAGTCGCTGCCTTGGCCTCCATGATGGGACGGGATCAATTGCTGGCATCGAGTGCCACGCCAAAGGCACTCGGAGGAGCGGTGGGCGCGCACTTTGCTCCGAAAGCCAAGCGCGTTGTCCTCCTGTGGCAGGGTGGTGGGCCATCTCATGTGGATCTTTTTGATGAAAAACCGATGTTGCAAACACGAGCGGGCCAGGACATTCCGGATTCCATTCGGGGAGCAACCCGGCTTTCGACGATGTCGGCGAGCTACAAGCGCTGGCCTTGTGTGCCGGCGATCAAGTCCCATCGAGCCTACGGCCAGAGTGGGACTCGGATGACCGAGATGTTGCCGAATCTTGGGGCCTTGGCCGATGATCTTTGTCTGGTTCGAACGATGCACACCGAGGCCGTCAACCACGCTCCGGGGGTCACCCTCTTCATGACCGGGGCGCAGGTGCCGGGTCGGCCGAGTATGGGGGCTTGGTTGTCCTACGGGTTGGGAAGTGAAACGGATGATTTACCCACGTTTGTTGTGATGACCTCGAGTGATCAGGGTAAGACCTGCGGTCAATTGTTTTTCGATTACTATTGGGGAAGCGGGTTTCTTCCCAGTCGCTATCAGGGGGTGCGGTTTCGAAACAGCGGCGAACCGGTTCCTTATTTGAGTAATCCACCGGGGGTGAGTCGTGAGGCACGCCGGGCTCTGCTTGACGATATCGCAGCGATCAACACGGCGCATTTGGCCGATTATGGCGATCCGGAGATTGATACCCGAATCGCTCAATACGAAATGGCCTTCCGGATGCAAACCAGTGTGCCCGACCTCATTGACTTCTCGGCTGAAAGCCAGTCGACCCTTGAGAAATATGGACCGAACGCGCTGAAGAAAGGGACCTACGCCAATAATTGCCTGATTGCCCGGCGGCTTCTGGAGCGGGGGGTTCGATTTGTTCAACTGATGCACTCGGGTTGGGACCAACATGGGAATCTCTTCACGCAATTGGAGGAACAGTGCCGGGACACGGATGCCCCGTCGGCGGCCTTGATCAGTGATCTCAAGGAGCGTGGGATGTTGGAGGATACCCTGGTGATCTGGTGCAGTGAGTTTGGGCGGACGCCCTTTGGGCAAGGGGATCCAAATCAGCCCAAAGGGCGAGATCATTTTGGTCGCGCCTACAGTTGGTGGCTGGCGGGAGGAGGCGTTCGTGGGGGCACGGTGCATGGTGCCACCGATGAGTTTGGTTGGAACATCGTGGCGGATCCAGTCCACGTGCACGACATGCAGGCCACCATCCTCAACCAGTGCGGCATCGATCACGAGCGGTTGACCTTTCGGTATCAGGGTCGTCGCTACCGGTTAACCGATGTCCATGGGCATGTGGTGAAGGGGATTCTCGCCTGAACGATTGGCTCTCCCCCTAGATGCCGGGGCTCTTGAGACCCTGAATCGGGGGACGCTTTTGAAGCCCTTCTTTTCTTCCAGTGGTCGAGCGACCGCTGAGACGGGCGCGCTCGAACGCGGCACGCTCGGTTTTTCCCGGTTTCGAAGGGTCAGAATCCGGTTCCCTTGGTCTTGGTCTGAATGCGACAAAGATACATGTCTGAAGTGAGATAGAGCACCGACCCGTTGTTGCCCCAAGCGACGTTGGCAATTCGTTCGCCGGTGGCGATTCGGCCGAGGAGTTGCCCTTGTTTCGAGAGCACCAGCACCCCGCCGGGCCCTGTGGCGAAGACGTTGCCCTGAAGATCTACCTTTAATCCGTCGCCGCCGCCTGACCGGATGAGGTCGCTTTTTGAAGCGTCGAAAAAGGTTCGGGGTTCGCCCAGATTTCCGTTGTCCAAGACGGGAAAGGCACGCCATACGGGATCACGCCCGTCGCTATTGGCCACATAGAGTGTTCTCTGGTCGGGGGAGAATCCGATTCCGTTGGGGCGCGAGATTCGACGGGATTGCAGTGAAACGGTTCCGTTGGGTTGAAGTCGGTAGACGCCGCAAAAATCAATTTCGCGGGAGGGATCGTCTGCCCGATTTGGAAGGCCGTAGATCGGGTCGGTGAAGTAGATATCTCCATTGTGTCGAATGGCGAGATCGTTGGGACTGTTGAACCGTTTTCCATTCCATCGGTCGGCGAGCGTCATCTTGCCACCGTTTTCAGTCAACACGGAGAGCCTTCGGTCGCCATGTTCACAAAGAACGAGCCGTCCTCGGGAATCTCGAGCCAATCCGTTGCTGCCCGGTTCTCGCCCATAGTCACTCACGCCGGTGTATCCGGAGGGAATCATGTAGGTCGAGATTCCCTTGCCCTCTTGCCACTTCATGATGGCGTTCTTGGGAATATCGGAGAAGAGGATGAACCCTCCGTATGGGTTTTGAGATTCCGGCATCCAAACCGGCCCCTCGGACCAATCGAATCCTCCGGCAAGGACTTCGATTTTCGCGCCGGGCTCAATCAACTGATCGAGTTCGGGGGCGAAACGATCGACTTTGCCGAGGTGGGGAAAGCGAACGGTGTCCTGGCCAACAGCGGGGAGGGTGACGGCGAGGGAAAGGAGACTCCAAATCAGGGAGAAGGCTGGGCGAATTGAGGGGGATGCCATCGGGGAATTCATGGGGCGAGGGTGTCACAGGGGATGGTTGCCCACAAGGCTGCAGCTTCATGGATTCGCTCATCAGATGAGGCGTCCCGTCAGTAAGATGCTGGATTGACCGGACCCTTGTGGTGAATCCGTCCCAGTGGTGCCGCTATTTCCGTTCCAAGCTTGAGAGGTCTCTGTTCTGCGGAGAAAGCGTTTGTTTCTGCGGTGGGTTCGTCCTAGGCTGCATGCGTGGAATTCATGAAGAAACGCGATCCATTCCCTACTCCTGTGACACGTCGCCGTTTTGTGGCTCAGTTGGGTCTGGCATCAACATCGGCTTTTCTTTCGCGCGTGCAGGCGGAGGAGGGGCGTTCACCGTGGTTTCAGGTTTCGCTGGCCGAGTGGACGTTGAACCGAGAGCTTCGTTCGGGAAAGATCAATCATCTCGATTTTGCCAAGGTTGCCCATGACCATGGGATTCACGCGATTGAGTATGTGAATCAATTCTTCATGGATAAGGCCAAGAATCAGGCCTATCTTAAGGAGATGAACCAACGCGCGGGCGATTTGGGCGTCAAGCAGTTGTTGATCATGTGTGACCGAGAAGGAAACATCGGAGACCCCGATGCGGGGCGGAGGGAGAAGACAGTGGACGGTCATCGGAAGTGGCTCGATGCGGCGAAAATCCTGGGATGTCACTCCATTCGCGTGAATGCGGGAAGCCGCGGTTCCTGGGCCGAGCAGGTTCACCTGGCCGCAGACGGTTTGTCGCGATTGACTGAGTTCGGGGCGACGATGAATCTCAACGTCATCGTTGAGAACCATGGAGGGTTATCAAGCAACGCGGACTGGTTGTCGGAGGTGATCAAACAGGTCGGTCACCCTCGTTGCGGAACGCTCCCTGATACGGGGAATTTTCGAGTGAACGCTGAACAAACCTACGATTCGTATCGAGGTGTTCGCAAGTTGATGAAGTGGGCGAAAGGGGTCTCGATCAAGGATCGCGTTTGGGATGATCAGGGAGGATCGGCTCCGATGGATTTTGAGAAGATGCTGAAGATCGTCCACGAAAGTGGTTTTCGCGGTTTTTGTGGGATCGAATATGGTGGATACGAGGGGTTGAACCGGGCTCGTGAGGCCTTGGAAGGGGCTCGAGATGCAGTGGCAGGGTAGCCGTCGAACGGCGGCGGGGGAGGCAAGTCATGAATTTGACGATGAGAAATAATCGAAGGGGGTGGGGTGCCCTTGCGGGGGTGGCATGCCTTACGATGGCGATGGCCGTCCTGACCCAATCGGTGATGGGACAGGGGTTTTATGGCGTGAGTCGGGTCACCCCCATGGCACCGGCGCGGGGTCTGTTTTTCAGCGCTCAAGGAATTGGACCGAGGCCGAAGCTAACCCCGACGGTCTCAACCTTCCGGAGCCCGGGACCCTTGTTGGCCGAGTCCAAGAAATCAACCGCCACAAAGGACCGGATGGATCCCAAGGTGCTCGCGAAGATTCGAGCGCGGGCGGTTCGGGGGATCGCTCTGGACCAGTATCGTATGGGATTGATCCTCGCTCGGGGATTGATGGGTGAGTCCGACATGGTTCAGGCAAAGCGTTGGTTTGCGGCGGCGGCGGAACGAAAGTACACGCCGGCGGTCGCCGCCTTGAAACACCTCGCCAGCCTAGAAGAGTCGCGACGGTGACCCTCTCGAGTTGACCGCACTGGGGTTGACTTCATGGTGCCTGCATGCAACCCGGATCGGGGATGATGGGCTAGTGATTGAATACCGGAAGTAAGTCCGATCGACCGGCGATTCAGTGGAGATCTAAACGGCGAATCAGGGGGGAGGGGGCTCTCTCTGTGGCAGAATCCCGGATGGAGGGACGCTGGTTCTGTTGTCCTGAGACCTCTGGAAGGGTCTAGTGGGACGGCTTTTCCGTCGACAGTTGAGGGATGTTGGTTAAGAGTTCTCCGATGAATCTGTTCGATCTTTCGGGAGAGCTAGCCGTGGTGATAGGGGGAACGGGAAGTTTGGGGGGGGCGATGGCTCAAGGGTTGGGTGAGGCCGGAGCCCACGTTCTGATTCTGGGACGAAGCCAAGAGCGGGGTGAGGCCCGCGCTGAGGAAATCAGAGCCAGCGGAGGGACGGCTGATTTTGTCGCTGCGAACGCCGTTGACCGATCGCATTTGGAAGCGGCCGCGTTTGGAATAAGGGATCGTTTTGGCGTGCCCACTATTCTTGTCAATGCGGCCGGGGGAAATGATCCTAAGGCGACCGTGACCGATGATAATCGATTCGAGGCGATTCCTTTGGATGCGTGGCAAAACAATGTGGACCTCAACTTGAATGGGGGCGTGCTGTTTCCTTGTCAGGTATTCGGGCCAATGATGGTTGAGTCGGGCAAAGGAAGCATTATCAACATTGCGAGTGTCTCGGCTCATATTCCTCTATCGCGGGTGGTTTCCTACTCGGCCTCGAAGGCGGCCGTGTTGAGTATGACGCAATTTCTGGCGAGGGAGTGGGCGTCGAAAGGAGTCCGGGTGAATTCCATCACTCCGGGATTCTTTCCGGCCGAACAAAATAAGAAGCTGCTTTTCAACGACGACGGAACGCCAACGGCTCGGGCGGAGTCGATCATGGGCCATACCGCAATGGGACGATTTGGTGAGGCTCGTGAGCTGGTCGGTGCCGCGCTGTTCCTGGCCGCTGAAAAAGCGAGTAGCTTTGTGACGGGAACGGACATCCGCGTCGATGGCGGCTTCCTCTCACAAACCATCTGAAGGGTTCATCGGATACGATCATGCCCAATTCATTCGTCGGATCAGCGGCCCAGCCAGTGAGCAGGGAACAGGTTGCCCAGTTGGTGGGGGAGCGTTGCCTGGAGTCACACTATCGGGGGCAACGGGTCCTGGTCATTATTCCTGATTCGACACGGACCGCGCCGGTGGGATTGGTGTTCAAGGCGCTTCATGAGCATCTCTCTGGCTGGACCAAGCAATTGGATATCATGATTGCTCTGGGAACGCATCAACCGATGTCGGAGGAGGCGATCTGTGAGCGGATTGAGGTGACGATGGAGGAGCGGAAGGGGCGCTATCGTGATGTTCAGTTCTTCAACCACGAGTGGGATAATCCTGAGTCGTTGCGGGAAATCGGAACGATCTCCAAAACCCAGCTGGATG
>MDTE01068316.1_pt1 | contig 10773 bp, 11 predicted proteins | sample 811231 | NCBI WGS metagenome assembly MDTE01 (sample SAMN05326651, study PRJNA326480) | marine metagenome | isolation source: seawater | place: Indian Ocean: Red Sea | collected 2010 | reverse complement strand
TATTGGAGCATCTTTTCCTGATAATGGACATGGTTTAAAAAATTTTACATCAGGTTTTTGAAATAAACTTAATTTTGAATATCTAGAGTCTTTAGGACCTTTTTTAAATTTTTTAATTCTTTTCATATTAATTCTTTTTAGTTATCTTTCTTTCCAAAATAATTTGTTTTCAAGTCGTGTTTTTTTACTCTAACTGTTAAATATCTAATAAGAGAATCGTCAATATTTTCTGCTTTTTCTAATTCTCTAATTGTTTCCCCAATGCCATTCAATTTAATATGAAAATAAAACCCCTTTTTATTATTTTTAATTTTATGCGAAAGAATTCTTAAGCCCCATTCTTCAGTTTTTACTATCTCTCCTGAGTTGGATTTAATTATATTTTCATATTTATCAATTAGTTTCTTGAATTGACTTTCAGATAAGTCTTGTTTTGTTATAAAAGTGTGTTCGTAGCTATTCATTTACATTTACCTTGGTTAACTCAATTAACTATTGAGTAATCCACCTTTTTATTGGCAGAGGTGAGGTTTTATACTATTAATATTTTCAATATACAACTGCTAAAATTTAATTATATTATATTTTTATTGTCTTATGCGCGCTGTTTTATTTCCAGGTCAAGGCTCACAATACGTAGGAATGGGATTAGATTTTTACAAATCGTTCGATTCTGTAAAAAAAACTTTTGAAATTGTTGATAAGACGTTAGGTTTTTCACTTACAAATATTATTTTAAATGGACCAGAAAAAGAATTAAAATTAACGAAAAATACACAACCAGCAATTATGACAGTAGGAGTTTGTATTTTTAATGTTTTAAATAATAAGTTTGATCTAAAATTAAATACCTCAAAGTTTTTTGCAGGTCATTCTTTAGGTGAGTATACCGCATTAGTTTGTTCCGGGTCATTATCTATAGAAAGAGCAGCATATTTATTACATGAGAGAGGAAAATCTATGCAGGATGCAGTACCAGCTGGAGAAGGTGCAATGATTGCTATACTTGGAGTTTCAGTAAGTGAAGTTGAAAATGAAATTAGTCAACTATCAAAAACAGAAATTTGTGAAATTGCCAACGACAATACTATAGGACAAGTTGTAGTAAGTGGAAAAAAAAAATCAATAGAGTCTCTCACAGAGAATCTTAAGAAGAAAAAGAAAAAATGCATACTTTTACCAGTAAGTGCACCTTTTCACTGTTCTTTAATGAAAAGTGCTGCCGAAAATATGAAAAATAAAATTGAAGAAACAAATTTTTCTAAACCAAAACCAAGCATTATCAGCAATGTTACTGCTAAAGAAGAATTTGAAGTGAACAAAATTAAGCCACTTTTAATAGATCAAATCACTTCAAGAGTAAGATGGAAAGAAAGTGTTGATTTTATGATAAAACAAGGTGTTAATGATTTTTTAGAAATTGGACCTGGTAAAGTCCTGTCTGGTTTAGTAAAGAAAATAAATAGAGACGTTAAAATATCAAATATAAATTCGATAGAAGATATAAAAAATGATTAATTTTAAAAATAAAAATATTTTGATAACCGGTGCAAGCGGTGGTATTGGACAAGCATTAGTAAAAAAATTTATTTCTCTTGGAGGTAACGTTGTCGGTAGCGGAAGCAGAAGTGAAAAATTGGATTTATTAAAAAAAAAATATCCAGAAATTAAAGTAAAAAAATTAGATCTATCGGAACATTCAAGAATACAGGAATTTATTGAAGATGTGTCTTTAGAGTTAGGAGGATTAGATATTTTAATTAATAATGCTGGAACGAATGTTGATAATCTTTCTTTAAGAATGAAAGATGAAGAGTGGAAAAAAGTAATAGACATAAATCTTACATCTACCTTTTTGCTCTCAAAAAATGCAATAAAACAAATGTTAAAAAATAAATTCGGTAGAGTTGTCAATATCACATCAGTAGTAGGGCACACAGGAAATCTAGGTCAATCAAATTACGCTGCTTCCAAATCTGGTATAATTGGAATGTCAAAAAGTCTTGCCATTGAGTATGCTAAAAAAAATATAACAATAAACTGTGTATCGCCTGGATTTATAGTATCTGATATGACAATGAATATAGCTGAAAAGGTTAAAGTTTATTTAACTTCAAGAATACCAATGGGGAAACTTGGAACTGGAGAAGATGTGTCTAATTGTGTTGCATTTTTATCTTCTGAACAAGCTTCATATGTAACAGGTGAAACGATCCATGTAAATGGTGGGATGTATATGTCTTGACAAAATTAATTAATAATTTATTAAGAGTTATTAACTTAAATTTAGGAATTTACATATGACAAAAGATGTTTCAAACAAGGTAAAGAAAATGGTAGCTGATCACTTGGGCATAGATGAAAACAAAGTGACAGATGAAGCAAATTTTATAGACGATTTAGGTGCTGACAGTTTGGATACAGTTGAGCTTGTTATGGCTTTCGAAGAAGAATTTGGTTCTGAAATTTCAGATAGTGAAGCAGAAAAAATTCTTACTGTAGGAGATGCCATAAAATTTATTGAGAGCAAATCAGCTTAAAAAAGTTAAATAAACATCAGGCCCACAAATTAAGCTATGGTAAGAAAAAAAAAAGGTATGATGTTTGTGTTATCTTCACCTTCAGGAACTGGAAAAACTACATTAACAAAAAAAATTGCTGAAAATAACAAAAATTTTACAATTTCAATTTCTCATACAACCAGAAAACCAAGACCTAACGAAATTAATGGAAAAGACTATTATTTTGTAAGTAAAAAAGAATTCGAAAATTTATTAAAAAAAGATAATTTTTTTGAACATGCTACTATATTTGATAATTGGTATGGAACTGCAAGAACACCAGTTTTAGAACTATTATCTTTAGGTAAAGATGTGCTATTTGATATTGATTGGCAGGGAACCAAACAGTTAAACGAAATCGAAAATTTATCTCTTATAACATTTTTTATTTTACCACCAAATTTAAAAACTTTAAAAGAAAGATTATTGAACCGGCATGAAGGACAAGAACAAATAGTTAATAAAAGGATGAATAAATTTAATGAGGAAGTTTCACATTGGAACGAATATAATTATGTTGTTATTAATGATAATTTAGAAAAATGCTACGAAAAAATATTAAATATCATTAATCTAGAAAAAAAAGGCTTACGTTATAAACAAAATTTATCTGAAATTGAAAAGAAAATTAAAGAACTAATCAGCTAATTTTTCATATTGTAAAGCAATTTTATAAAACATTTCATTACTTAATTCTTCAGGTCTTTGATTTAGATTGATATTTAATTTTTTTGAAATTAATTTATTTTGTTTAAACAGTTTGTTAAAATTTTTATTTATCATTTTTCTTCTATTTGAAAAAAGAATTCTAGTGACTTTTTCTAAAACTTTAGGATTTTTTAAATTAAATTTGTTACTTATTTTTGGTTTAAAAGAAAGAACTGTAGAAGTGACTTTAGGTTTTGGAAAAAAACAATTATGAGAAACATTAAAGTGTTTTTTAATTTCTAATCTCCAATTTGATAATACTGATAATCTACCGAATTCTTTTGTTTTTGTTTTTGCTATTATTCTTTCTGCTACTTCTTTCTGAAACATAAAAATTAAACTTTGATACCACGGCGGCCATTTTTTTAGCAATACTAAAGAAGCTAATATTTGTGTCGATATGTTATAAGGAAGATTACCAAAAACAATGGCATCATTTTCTAAATTATTTTTTTCTAAAAAACTTAAAATATCACTACTAACTACCTCAATATTATTGTAATTTTTAAATTTATCTTTTAAAAAAGAAACCAATTTTTTATCTTTTTCGATTGCATAAATTTTTTTTGGATTAAAAGAAGCCAATTCTTTTGTTAAACTTCCATAACCAGCTCCAATTTCTATAATTGTTTTTTTTTTATCAATATTACCAATTTCAATTATTTTTTTTATTATATTTTTGTCTATTAAAAAGTTTTGTCCCAAACTTTTTTTTGCTTTATTTAAAAGTCTCATTTATTGATGTAGTTAAAAAATTTGATAGATTCTATTAAACTTTCAGGATTAGCAATTTTTCTACCAATAATATCTGAAGCAACGCCATGATCTGGAGAAATTCTAATAAAAGGTAGTCCCAAGGTAATATTTATTGCATTGTAATTATATAAAGCTTTAAAAGGAGCGAGAACTTGGTCATGATACATTCCAATTATTACATCGAATTTATATTTTTTAAAGATTGTAAAGCTAGAGTCAGCAGGCACAGGACCAGAAACTTTAATTTTTGATTTTTTTAAAATTTGTACAGCTTTATTTATGATTTTCTTTTCTTCAGATTTCTTAGATGGTGAAAAATTATGAGGGTTTAGACCCAGGATTGCAAATTTTGGTTTTTTGTTTAAATTCTTTCTATAAAAGCTATCTATGATTTTTACTTTTTTAATAATTATAGATTTTTTTATTTTCGAACTAACTTGTTTTAGGGGTATATGAGTTGTTACTGGAGCTACTGATAAATGCTTATTATAAATTAACATAACCTCATTACCAACTTTTCCAGATTTTTTTGCGAGAAATTCAGTAATACCTTGGTATCTATTTTTAAATAGGAATTCTTTCGAAACTGGGCAATTAATAAAACCTAAAATTTTTTTATTTTGAAATAGACTAATGGCCAACCCAAAACAATCTAAAATATAAGTTTTTGACTTGTTTGTTATTTTTTCAAAAGGTTTATTTTGCTTATACTTCACATTATATACAGGTAATTCGTTACTTTTTAAATCTTTTACTTTAAAATTTTTGTTAATTTTTTTAATTTTAATTTGGTAATTTAATTTTTTTTTTTGTAATTCTAAGACCTGGGCATTTCCTATAACAAAAAATGGTTTATGTTTATATTTCTTTCTAAAAAGCCAACTTTTAAAGATTATTTCCGAGGAAATACTATTTGGCTCTCCAGCAATGATTGCTATAAATTTATTCATCAAAAATTTTTATTGCAATTGATCTTCTTAAATTGTCGTAGTGAGAATTAGAATACATGTTCAACATTTTTGTCTTTTCGTTATTTACTAATTGATTTTTTAGTTGTTCTAAATCTATTTCATTTTTTATTTTTCTCTTATCTCTTACTTTAAAAATTAAAATACCATCTTTTAAAAAAATTGGTGGAGACAGATTTCCTACGGGAGTATCAAAAATTACTGATCTAAAATTTTTACTAATTTGATTTTCATTTAACCAACCCAAATCTCCTCCACTGGTCGCACTTCTTGCAATACTTAAATTTATTGCAGTTTTTTCAAAACCTTTAGTTTGAATTTCATTTTCTAATTTATCCAGTTCTGACTGTATTTTATCACTTTCAACACGTTTAAGTACAATTTCTGAAATTAAATATTCGTCAAATTCTGTTTTGTTCTTACCTAATTTTAACTGTTCATCTATTTCATCTAAATTGACAGTTATTCTATCCCTATAAATATAAAAAATTAAGCTGTTCCACAAAAGATCGGTTTTTATTCCTTCTTCAATTAATGAAAAATCCAATCCATTAGATTTACATATATCTTTTAAGTTATCTAGACTCATACCTATTTGATTAGCCAATCTATTTAACTCAGTGTTTAAATCATTTGGATTAAATTCTAAAAAGGTATTTTTTTTAATTTCAATAAGTTTCACACTTCTTTCTATAACAGATTTAACAGCTCTTTGTTGAAGTTCGTTTCTGTTTTCCTCGGTATAAGTCATGTTATTTAATATTAAAATTTTCTTAATTTCATTAACTATATCTGATCGCGTAATAGCTTTGTTTTCAACAATAGCAAATATACCATCTTTTAAATTTGTTTTAATTTGTTTGATTTTTTTTTTGTTTTTTAATTTTTCTTCAGTTTCTTTTTTTAATTTTTCCTCTTCTTTTAATCTTTCTTCTTCTTCTTTTAATATTTCTTCTTCTAACCGTTGTTCTTTTGCTATTTCATCTTTTACTTCTTGTTTTACAATTGAAGATTTATCGAAAAAAAAAGCAGAATAAAAAAATAGAATAAGAATTAAAAATATGATCAGTAGAAAAACATATTTTATAATTGAGAAAATTTTTTCTTTAATTTTAGTCACTAATTTTTAGCAGGTGTTTGAACAGCAGCAAATGGGGTAAATGTAATTCTGAACATCAAAGTATCATTTGGCTCTAATTCACTATCTTGATAAAATTCCCTTCTATATACTACACCAGCAGTTAAACAATCAATTTCATATTGATAAGCAAGATTGTAAAGTTCTGTACTCTCAGTTTTGAAATTTCTCTTGGTATCAAAACTTAATTTATTTTTATCATTAAAATTTAAAGTGATTCCAGAGCTAGCATAGTGTTCTGCGCCTATATGTTTTCTTTCTTCTAAATAGTCTAAGTTGAACTGTACTCTACCAAAATTTAATTCGGTTGTTACCTCATTATAATTTAGCTCATTTAGATTATTGTCGATCGAAAAATTATAACCGATATTTCCCATTTCTGAAAAATTGTAATTTATTTTACCTACCACATCAGACATTTTTTGATCTAGAGAGCTTTTAGAAGGCAAATCTCTATTTTCTTCGTTACTAAAAACTTGTCCTAATGATAATGATAGTTTTTCTTTATCACTTTCTTTTTCATTTATTTTAAAGTCAAAACCCAAAATAGCGCTTAAACCATCTTCTATTTCTGATGTTTTATTTAATGAATATAAATTTGCATAATTTAAAGAGTTGGATGAACTTCTCATATCCCTCATGTGACCAGGTGCAAATCTTATCATGAAGTTTGGACTAAAAAAGTTTGTATAATTGATTCCATCTTTTTTCATGGGTAAAGATGATTTAAAACCCATAACACCATGCAGCTCATTTACGGTACCTTCATCTTTATACTCTCCCGTTTTTCTAGCTTCATAGTTTGTGTTTCTCAACATTCCTTCTATTGAATTAACAAAACCTCCTTTTGTAGTTTTGATAGTTGGTTTCCAAATTACATCATTAGTTAAAGAAGTTCTGTGTCTATTAATCTTATAATTGTTGTGTAACGCATTCGTTTTAAAATCAACAGTACCAAATTTTTCTGTAAAAAAGGTTTTTCCAAACATTATATTTGGCAAAATATATTCATATCTTTCATTTGTTTTAACCAGCAAGTTTTCGTACATTGCTGCTTCAATATTTAAATACATATTATTTTTACTAAAATTATAACTAATTTCATTTTCTAAATTCATATTTTCAGAATTTACCAGAGCTGTATTAATACCATGCTTTTTAAAGTAAGTATCATTTGATGCTCGTTGCAAATTTAAAGAAAAGTCACTTTGATAATTTTCATCATCATTTAAATTCAAATCAAGTTTAGCAAAAATATGACTTTGGGATCCTTCTGATCTAGTTGACGTATTAGTATTTTTATAACCTTCAAAGAAACCAGTATCTAAAGTGAAAAACCCATTACTTAACGCCTGCCTGTATTCATTTAAAAATAATACGTTTTCTTCAGCATAAAACTTTGGAGCAAAAGTAAGATCTTTATCATTACTGATAGCCCAATAATAAGGAAGTGCAGTACCAAACCCCGTTGTAGTGCTATTTGTAAAAAAAGGAAACAAAAAACCAGATTGTCTTTTTACCGAAGGATCTGGATGAAAAAATTTTGGAAAATAAAATACAGGAACATCATAAATTTTTAAAACAGCATGTTTATAGTAAATGTTTTTTTTAACTTTATCATGTGAAATTTTTTTAGCTTTAATAGACCATGGCGGACACTTTCCTTCTTTTTTTTGACAAACAGTAAAAACTCCTTTTGATAATTTAGTAAGGTCTTTTGAAACAAAAACATCATTAGCTACAAATCGTGGATCACTTTTTTCGCTTACTCCGAAATTTTTTTGATCTAGGACAATACTTATATCAGAACCAACCATCTCCTTTTTTTTAGTATCAATGTAAATTTCCTTAAAGAAATATTTATTTTTATTTATGTCATAAACTTTTATCTTACCTATTGAAGAGAATAAGTGATTAGTAATATCATATTGAAATACTGAAGCTTCAATTGTGTTTCCATCTGTATCAGTAATAATAGAATTTTCATTTGAATTTAATATTTTCTTTAAAATATCGTAAGAAACGTCTTTTGAATCAAGTTTGTACCCTTCTTTTAAAATTAGTTTAGTATTTTCATATGTAACAATCTTTTCATTTATTTTGTCATAGATAGCTTTATCAGTTTTTATAATATTTCCTTCATTATCATCAATTTTTACATCTCCTTCTGCTAACAAAAATTCTTTTAATTTTTTATAAGTTATTTTGTTTGCATATATACGTCGTCCTTTAGAGTCTTCAGCCAAAACCGTACCTTTACCAATAACAATTTCATTTTCTTTATCAATGAAAATTTCTTTTGCAGAAATATTAAATTCTTCAGCATTTGCAATTAAACTAAAAAATAATAAATGTAGCAAAACAATAGTTGTAAAAATATTTCTATTTTTGATTTGCATGAATTATTCCTACAAAACTAAAAATGAAAATAATAGCAATAGGCATCCAAACAGAAATTTCTATGGGTAATTTTTCTGTTTTACCTAAAGCGCCTGAAAAATCATTAAAGAAGAAAATCACTACACTTGAAAATATAGCTAGAAATACGTAAGTCCAATTATTATCCTTAATCCTTGTTCCTAGCGTAAAAACTGAGCTTAATAGCACCATGCTTAAAAGGAAAAAGGGAAAAGCAAAAGCCTTATGCAATTTTACCTGCATTTCCTTTGTAGAATAGCCTCTTTGTTGCAGTAACTTAATTTCATTTTCAAGATCCCAAAATGAAATTGTATCAAGATTTGCATATAAACTTTTTATTTTCTTAATGTCGTACATGCTATAATAAAAGGGATCGTCTATTTTATCTGTAGACAAAATTCCTTCGGCATTTATTATTCTTATATTTTTTAAAACCCATTTTAATGAAGTTATATCTGCATAATCTGCTTCCACTCTTCTAGTAAAGTTATTATTTTTGTCGAATTCATAAAGTGTTACTTCTTTTAAACTATTTCCTTCTAAATTTTGGGCTCTAACTATGTAATTTGACTTTACACCTTTTTCTTTAATCCATATTCCATTTACTGTTACAGTGGCAAGATAATCTTGGTCTTTTTCATAATTTCCTCTTACCGTTTCGTATTTTTTTACTAATACAGATGTAATTGGATTAATTGTAGTTATAAAAAAAATACCTAAAATAATTACTAAAAAACTGGGTATAATAATTATTGAAAGATTTGATACACCCGAAACGTTCATAGCTGTAAGTTCGTCAGTTTTCTTTATTTTTAAAAAAAACCAAATTCCAGATATTAAAATTACAAATGGAAAAAAATTTATTAACAAACTGGGAATAAACAATAAAGATAAAGTTATTGGAGTAAAAATATTAACATCATAATCTTTGAAGAAATTAATTTCTTCAAATATATTCATAATAAATCCCAAACAGAAAAAAATAAGACTTATATTTATAACGATTATAAAAAATTTTTTACCGAGATATTTATTTAATAAATAAGATTTAATCATTATATTTAATATAAATTTTCATATTTGAACTTTCTTATCAAAAATAAGTAAAACAAAGGTATCATGCTAATGGGAATTAAATAATAAACCAAAGTATGATTCCATGAAGAACCTGAATATCTGACAGTTATTTCTGCTAACGTTAAAATCATAAATCCAATAAAAAAATAAACGTATTTATTATATTGATAAATAGTTTTATCTCTTCGTGACGCAAGGAGAAAACTACAGATTAAAGCTATCAGCGGTATATAAAAAGGCATTCCTATTCTTTTGTTCATTTCGATCTTTATGTTCATTAATGTGCTATAGTCTTTTCTACAATTTAGTGTTTCTATATTTTGATTTATCAAACAATCAAGCATTAACAAGGTTGATGTTTCTTGCATTTTAGGTTGAGAAATACTTTTTGTTGATAAACCAGAAAGATTAAAAGAAGTTTTTTCAAATTTTATTACATTCACATTACCTTCATGGTCTAATTTTTGAATGTTTCCATTTATTAAAATTAAATTTTTTTCGTCATTACTTATATATCCTGATTTTGCTATTATCGTTGAAGATTTGGTACCTACAGAAGACAAGATAGTACTTTCATCTCGTATAAAAATATTTTTATAAATTTTATCATCTGTTTTTTTTTCTATAAATATTGTAAGTCCTTCCACAGTGTCATTGAATGTTTTTTCTTTAAACATAGAAGAAACAAATTGTAATTCTGAATTTTTTAACAAAGTTCTAGATAAATTTAATAACTTTGGATTTAAAGCCATTGTCAAAATCAGCTGCATGAACATTATTAAAAGAGATATTCGAACCAAATGATTTACTATAAAAATTTTATTTAAACCTGATGTCCAAAGAGCTATTAATTCGTTATCCTTCTCTAATTTCAATATTGTCAAAACAGTAGCTATCATGAAAGAGAAAGGAATTAATTTTGTTAATATTTTTGATAATGTTAATATTGAATATAAAAAGTAAATACTAAAAGCATGCCCGTCTTCCGTAACAAGATCTAAGAAATTTACAGCTTGAACAGCCCAAACTATTGCGGCTAAAGCAAACAAAGTAATGGCAAAATATCTTACAAATTCACTAAAAATATATTTGTAAATTGTCTTTTTCATTGTAAAAGTTGTAATATATAGTTAATAAATCAACTTTG
>MDTE01169184.1_pt1 | contig 10774 bp, 9 predicted proteins | sample 811231 | NCBI WGS metagenome assembly MDTE01 (sample SAMN05326651, study PRJNA326480) | marine metagenome | isolation source: seawater | place: Indian Ocean: Red Sea | collected 2010 | reverse complement strand
TCCCCAATGATTTTGTTATTTTAAGAGACCGATGGCATGGAGCTGATAAAGACTATGGTCTTAAACTTACAAATAGAACCGGAACCATTAATATCGGAAATCAAGATAACATTGGTACATTTACATATTGTAACTATCCTGCTTATTCAGTTTTAATTGATTGGAACGGTGACTTTTTTTTGTGTCCTCAAGATTGGCAAAGGAAAGTAACAACAGGAAATATAATGAATGAAGAATTTTTTGATATCTGGAAAGGGGCAACAATAACAAAATATAGAAAAAATCTTTTGAATGGTAAAAGATGTGATAACCCATGCACAGAATGTAATGCTGAAGGAACAGTATTAGGAAAAAATCATGCACAAGCATGGAAAAAAATTTATAAATTATAATGATGTTATTTAATGAAGGTTATAACAAAAGTTCTATTCTTTTTAAGCAAGGTAAAGGATCGGTAGTTTACTGTAATAAAAAAAAAAGATATATCGATTTATCCTGCGGAGCAGGTACAATGTTGCTAGGACATAACAGTAGTATTTACAAAAAGAGTTTAAGAAAATATTTAAAATCTGATTTATCAAATTTTGCTCATCCAAATACAGCAGCAGTTTCACTCTCAAAAAATCTTAAGAAAATTTATCCGCAGTTTGAAAAATTTGTATTATGTAGCACAGGGGCAGAGGCTAATTTGAAAGCTATAAGAATAGCCCGAGCAGTAACAGGAAAAAATTTGATTTTAAATGTAACTGGCAGTTGGCATGGCTCAATAGATCAATTACTTTATAATTCTAAAAAAAATAATCAAAAAAAAAAATTATCTGAAGGTATAGACGATAATTTAGCAAAAAATCTTAAATTTATTCCATTTAATGATATCTCTAGATCTAGAAAAATATTAAATAAATTTAAAAATAAGTTATGCTGTGTTCTAGTTGAACCTATACAAGGTGGATTTCCTACAACAGCAGGCACTAAGTATTTAAAATTTTTAGATAAATTTTGTAAAAAGAATAATATCATTTTATTTTTTGACGAAATTTTAACTGGAGTAAGAGTAAATTGTTCAAGCGTACAAAATATTCTTAATATTAAAGCTGATATTTCAACTTTTGGAAAAATCATTGGTGGTGGTATGCCAATAGGTGTTATAGGGCTTACAAAAAAAATTACAAATAAAATTAGAAAAAATAAAAAAAATATTTTTTTAGGCGGGACATACTCTGGAAATCCGTTAACAGCCTTTGTTGGTAACGAAACTTTAAATTTTATTTTTAAAAACAAAAAAAAAATATTTTCTAAAATAGAAAAGCAAGCTAAATTACTGGATAAATCTATCAATAACTTTATTTTCGAAAATAATATTGACTCAAAATTAATCAGGTTTCATTCTCTTATAAGAATAATATTCTCAAAAAAAGATATCAAAGATAGACCTCAAAGAGATTTTTTTGAGAAAGACAAACTTGCTCAAAGACAAAAATTTTTAACTTTTTTAAAAAAATCAGGAATATATTTTCCAGGCAATGGAGTTATATGTCTATCTTATTCTCTTACAGATGATCAAATACTTCATGTAATAAAAAAAATAAAAGAAGGATTGATCAAGTATTTTTAAAACTATTTATGAAAGGAACATTCACATCAAATGAACTGGTATGGGATACGACAAAGTCTTATTTTTATTATCCAAAAAATATTAGAAATTATTATTCTGAAATATATAACAAAAATTATATTAAATATAATCGATGGATAGATAAACTTTCTAAACAAAACCTAAACAATCATAATTGGTGGTTTTCCAAGGTAGCAAGTAGAGATGAGAGAGTATCAAACTTATTTCACAACATAGTAATTTACAAATCAATTTCAAAATTTAAAAATTTTAAATGCAAAATCAAAATTTTTGTTGACTCTCCTGAATTAAAAAAACTTATGGACAAAAAAAAAATTAACAATATAAAAATAATGGTTAAAAACCATAACTATTTGTTCGAAAAATTTTATATATATATCAAAGAGTTTTCTTTAATATTTATCAATTTAGCTTTAGTAAAATTATTTTTTAAATCAAATGTTTCAAAAAATAAGAAAATAAATATTGTTGATTTCTTTGAAATTAATCAGAAAAATCAAATAAAAAAATATTTCGGAAACTTTATAAAAGAAAAAAATACAAACTATTTTTATATACCTACGTTTTTAAGCTATTCCCCATGGAATATATTTCGACAATTAAAAAAAAAAAATATCCTTTTAAGAGAATATTATCTAGATTTTAGTGATATTCTAATTTTGTTTTTTTCTTTATTTAACTTAAAATACAAAACAAAACAAAAATTTTTAAATACTGATTTCTCAGGACTTATTAAAGATGATTTGAATATTGATTCAAATTTTAGGTCGATTTCACTTGCAAACCAAAACTATATTTTATTTAGAAATTTAAAAAAGCGTAAAATACAAATAGAAAATATTATAAGTTGGAATGAAAATCAGATTATTGATAAAGGCTGGTCGCTTGGGATTACTTCATTCTTTCCAAAAGTAAAATATATAGGCTACAGCGGTACGACTTTGCATCCACAATTTTTTAATTTAAGTCCAACTAATTCAGAACTATTATCAGGCGTTGTTCCAAAAAAAATTTATATCTTAGGAAACAAATATCTCAAAAGTAGAAGATTATTTTGCAAAAATATAAAATACAAGATTACAAAAAATAATAGATTTAAATTTGTTTTTAATCAAAGAAGAAAATATATATTATTTTTGTTAACAGGTATTAAGAAAGCGGACAAAGTTTTAATAGATTTATATAATAAGTTTTCAAAACAAAACAACAAAAGTATTAAAATCAAATTTCACCCAATATTACCAAGTAGTAGTTTTAGCCAATCTTTCCCTGATGAAATTACAGGAGAAGGATCGAAAATTATACAGTCTGCATATGTCGTAGTAACATCAAGCTATACGAGCGGTTTATATGAGAGTATTTCAAACAACTGTCTTACAATATTAGTAAACTGTTGTTCTTTTGATAAAAAATTATTTCAAGATGTAAAACAATATACAAAAAGATTGTTTTTATGTGAAAATTACCAAGATTTAATTTTTTTAATTAAAAATAATAAAAAAAAATATAATTACTCAAAACCCAATAAATTAGTAAGAAAAATTTTTTTTAATAAATAAATGAAAGTGAATTCAAAATTTTTAAGTAAAATTTTTAAAAATAAGAAAATAATTATCACTGGACATACAGGTTTTAAAGGTTCTTGGCTTACTCTCTGGCTTAACAATTATGGTGCAAAAATTCTTGGTATTTCAAAAAATGTTCCAACTAAACCTTCTCACTATAAACTGTTAAAACTAAAAAATATGAAATCAAAAATCATTGATGTAACGAATTTAAAATTAATTAAAAAAGAAATTATAAATTTCAAACCAGATTATATTTTTCATCTAGCCGCTCAAGCCATAGTAAAAAAATCTTACCTTGATCCAGTCGGAACATTTAAAGATAATACAGTAGGATCACTTAACATTTTAGAATCGTTAAGAAGCTTAAACAAGGAGACTGTATCTATTTTTATCACTAGTGATAAAACTTATAAAAATATTGAAGTAAAAAGAGGTTATAAAGAAAATGACATACTTGGGGGTCAAGATCCTTATGGAGCCTCTAAATCTTCTGCAGACATAATTATTGCTTCATATATTAAATCTTTTTTTAATACAAAAAAAAATAAAAACTACATAGCTATAGCTAGAGCTGGCAATGTTATCGGAGGGGGTGACTGGTCTGATGACAGGTTAGTTCCAGATTGTATGAAGTCTTGGATGAAAAAGAAAGTTGCTTTGATAAGAAATCCTGATTCAACAAGACCATGGCAACACGTTTTAGACGTGACTTTCGGATACTTAACACTTGCAGCTCAACTTAAAAAAAATAAAAAAATTCATGGTGAAGCGTTTAATTTTGGACCTGATGAGAATAAGAATTACAAGGTAATTGATATTTTAAAAAAATCAAAAATTATTTGGCCCTCAGTTAAATGGAAATTGTTTAAAAAAAAGTCATTTAAAGAAAATTCTTTGTTAAATTTGAATAATAAAAAAGCAAAGAAAATTTTAAATTGGAAACCAATATTTAATATAAACCAAACGATTAAGCTTACAATTGAATGGTATAAAGAGTACTCATCTAATAAAAAAAATTTTGTGAGAAGAAATTCACTGTCACAAATTAAATATTTTGAAAGTTTTTTATAATTTATGAAAGTTGTTATTTTAGCAGGTGGATTAGGATCAAGGTTATCTGAGTACACTAGGATCATACCAAAACCAATGGTAAAAATACTTAAAGTTCCAATTATTGTAAGAATTATTAATTTGTATAGAAAATTTGGCTTTAATGATTTTTTAATCGCAAGCGGATATAAAAGTGAAATTATAAAAAAATATTTTAAAAATAATCTTAAACAATTAAATGTAAATGTAGTTGATACTGGGAAAAATACTTTAACAGGCGGTCGTATCAAAAGATTACAAAAAATTCTAAAAAATGAGCGATTTCTAATGACATATGGAGATGGTTTGTGCGATGTAAATATTAAAAATTTAATAAAATTTCATAATAAAAATAAAAATTATGTAACGTTAACAGCAGTAAGACCGCCGGCAAGATTTGGAGGCATTAAAATATCAGGATCTAAAGTAAAATATTTTAAAGAAAAATCTAGTTTGGACGAAGGATGGATAAATGGAGGATTTTTTGTAATGGAGCCACAAATATTTAAATTTTTGAAAAATGATCGAACAGTTTTAGAAAGATCTCCACTTGAAAAGATATCTAGGCTCAATAAACTAGGTGCTTATAAGCATTATAATTTCTGGCATTGTATGGACACCATAAGAGATAAAGAAAATTTAGAAGAATTAATTAAAAAGAAAATATTTTCGTGAAAATAAAAAATAATATTCTTATCGTGGGTGGTTCAGGATTTTTAGGTACTAACCTTATAGAAAAAATTTCCAAAATTAAGAAGTACAAAATAGATGCTATTATTAGAAATAAAAATTCACTTAAAAGAAGACAGAAAAATGTAAGATATCTCATATGTGATATAAGAAACTCTAATCAATTAAAAAATTCTTTAAGAAAAAATTACAACTATGTAATAAACTTATCTGGAAATATTAACCATAAAAAAAATTCAGAGACATTATATGTCCATTTTTATGGCTTAAAAAATATAATAAAATATATTAACAAAAGTGAACTCAGACTTTTTATACAAATAGGAAGTAGTCTTGAATATGGTAATAAAAAATCTCCACAAAATGAAACTTTTTTTTGTAAACCAGTTTCTTATTATGGCAAAGCAAAATATAAAGCTTCAGTTTTTATAAGAAAATATTTAAAAGATTATTTGATTCTACGCCCATACCAAATTTATGGACCATATCAAAAAAAAAATAGACTAATCCCAATGGTTATAAATCAATGTTTAAAAGGAAATAAATTTCCCTGCACCGATGGACTTCAATATAGAGATTTTTTATATGTGGATGATTTCACAAACTTAATTTTAAAAATATTAAACAAAAAAAAGTTTAAAGAAAGAGTTTTTAATGTTGGATACGGCAAGCCTTATGCTGTTAAAAAAATTATTAAAAATATTTTGAAATTAGTTAAAAAAGGAAAACCTTTATTTGGTAAAATCAAGATGAGGAAAGACGAAATACAAAAACTTTATCCGTGCATACGTAAACTAAAAAAAGAATTAAATTGGCAACCAAAAATAGATATTAATTCCGGTCTAAAAAAAACAATTTCTTTTTATGAAAAACATTAATTCACCTTTGGTAAGTGTTATTATGAATTGCCATAATGGCCAAAAGTATCTTCATCAAAGTATTAAAAGCATATTCAATCAAAATTATAAAAACTGGGAGCTAATTTTTTTTGATAATCACTCGACGGACAATAGTAAAAAAATCTTACTAAGCTTTAAAGATAAAAGGGTTAAATATTTTAAGACTAAAAAATTTGAAAGCCTTTATAAAGCAAGAAATTTAGCTATTAAAAAAGCTAAAGGAAAGTTTATAAGTTTTTTAGACTCAGATGATTGGTGGATGAGAAGTAAGCTAAAAGAACAAGTTTTTTTTTTAGAAAGTAAAAAAGTAAATTTTATTTATTCAAAATATTATATTTTTAATCAAGATAGCAAAAATAAAAAAATAAATTTAGAGACAAATTTGCCAAATGGTAAAATTACGCAATCTTTATTAGATGACTATAAAATTGGAATTTTAAGTGTAATGGTAAATAAAAAACTTTTTAAAAAAAAAATTTTTAATACTAAGTATAACATCGTTGGTGATTTTGATTTTTTTGTAAATTTAAGTTTAAAAGAAAAATTTTACTGTATTCAAAAACCTTTAGCTTATTATAGAGTGCATAACTATAACTACTCTCGAAATATCAAAACTTATCATGATGAAATGAAACTATGGTTAAAAAATAATCAAAATAAATTTAAAAAATTGAATTTTTCTCTATTCTTTGTAAAATTTTATTATTTCAAACTAAAAATTAAGTATCTTTTAAAAAAATTAAATTTAATTTGATTTTTGCAGCTATAGAACCATTTTTAATGAAAATTATTAAATATTGTTCATTTTTTGAACACTACATGGTTGACTTTCTTGATATATATTTCTATCATTATTTATGATTAATGAGTCCAAAGCACAGTACTCCTGTATAGCAAATTTAAAAAAAGATGGTCCACCTATTATTATTGTGGCCGCTGTTCACGAAGCAGAGGCTATAGCTAACGTTTGTAAAGAAAACAATATAATTATTTCAGCTATTTGCGACAGTGAAAAAAGAAAATCAGAAAAACCTTTTTTTGGAATTGATGTAGTGCATACTCCAACACTTCCAAAGTGTTATCCAAAAGCTAGATTTATTATTGCCTCCCAACATGTTCAAGAGTGTATCGATCAATTGCAAGATTTAGGATACGAGGAATTTTATTCACCACTTGAACTACTAAAGGATTATGATGTAAACAAATATCAACACAGAGTGTCTCAATCTTATATGTTGTCAAGACTTTCAGTTTGTAAAAAAAGTCATCAATTTTATTTTGATGAAAGTAAAACTTACATGCGAAGTTTAGATATAATGGTTACAACAAAATGCTCTTTAAAATGTAGGAATTGTTCTAACCTAATGCAATATTATGTAGATCCAAAAAATACCACTCTTGAAAATATAATTACCGCTTTGGATGTTTTGAATGAAAATGTAGATTATATATCTGAATTTAGAGTAATAGGCGGTGAACCTCTAATGAATAAAGATTGGGCCAACGTAGTAAATAGAATTAGCGATCAAAATAAAGAAGCAAAAATTTTTATTTATACAAATGCTACTATTCCCCCCAAAGATGAGCAACTAGAGAGTTTTCAAGGTAAAAATGTAAATTTCACTATCACTGACTACGGAAAGCTATCCAGAAATATTGATAATATGATAAATAAATTAACAAAATATAATATTAGTTTTGATCGTCAGCCCGCTGAAGATTGGGTAGATTGCAGCAGCATCAAACATCACAAAAGATCAAATGAACAATTAAAAGAGGTATTTAAGCAATGTTGTGTAAAATATATTTATACTTTGTTACATGGTAAACTTTATCGTTGTCCTTTTATAGCCAATGCAGCTAATTTAAATGCTATACCTGATAATCCTGCTAATTACGTGAATTTATTATCTAAAAATCATAATGTAAAACAAGAAATAAGAAGATTAGTAAAAGTAGCAAAGTTTTTTCCAGCTTGCGATTTTTGTGATGGAAGACCTTACGATCCTTCAAGTAAATTAGGTTATGATGGCAAAGGCATGATTTCTGCTGGCGAACAAGTTAAAAGTCCTATACCTTTTAAAGTTTACAAATAAATTGCTTATTAATTTATAATTTCAAAATGTCTTCACATTTAAGTATAAGTGTAATTGTACCAGTTTATAACGCAGAGAAGCATTTAAAAGATTGTATTGATTGTCTTTTAAGTCAGGATTTTGATCAAAAATTTGAAATCCTTGTAATTGATGATGCTTCCACTGATAAAAGCCAAAAAATTATTAAAGAGTATAAATCCCCGCTTATTAAATTAGTTTCACTAAAAAAGAATAAAGGCCCTGCCTCAGCAAGAAACGAAGGTATTAAAATTGCAAAAGGTGAATATATTTATTTTTTAGACGCTGATGATTTGATTTCAAAAAATTCATTTAAAATTTTACATGGTAAAGCCCAAGCAAATAAACTTGACTTAATTATGAGTGATAAAAAAGTAATCGAAAGTTCCAAAAATCAAAGAGAAAATGTTTTCGTTTATAACGAAAATATTATTTTTGATAGCAATGGAATTGATAACGAGATAAAAAAAAGATTATTTGATCCTTTATATTATCACGGATTAATAGGTGTAACTGGCAGACTTATAAAACGTTCTATAATTGAAAGTAATAATTTATTTTTTCAAGAGGGACTGAGGTATTTAGAGGATGAAATCTTCTCATGGGATTTAATATCTCATTGCAAAAAAGTTATGTATTTAAGAGAACAACTTTACTTTCACAACCTTTATCCCAATACAAAAACAGGTATATCTGAAGGAATTAGCAGTGGATATTCTGTTACAAATTTTAATATTGCTAAACAGCACGTATACAATTGTTTCAAACAAAGAGGATTTTTAATTGAAGAAGCAAAGAAGTTATCCGAACAAGCATTAATATTTTTTGTTATTCAAGCATTAGTATCTTACAGCAGATCTATAATTTTAAAAAAAGTAGACACCAAAAAAGGTTTAATTGTAAGGAAAGAGTTAATTTCAAAAATTATTAATGACAATGACATTAAGCAGGCAATTAAAAATTATAAACGCTCAAAAAATGAAAATAAATGGATTCCCATAGCAATTAATTGGCGTATTAGCAAACTTATAGAAATTTCGTGTAATTTTAGAGCTAAAGATATTATAAAAATAAGAAGAAAAAATTAATAATTAAAATTTTGAACAATATAAGAATATCTATTAAAATAAGGACTGTTCTTGGACCGTTAGCTCAAAAGTAGAGTACTCCCTTGACATGGGAGGGGTAGTAGGAGCGTTACCTACACGGTCCACCACGTAATTTAAAAAAAAATTTTAAATGGCAATGTTGAAAAAAATAAATAATTTTAACGACAAAATTTTAAATTTGTTATACTTCATTTTTCCTGCAGTTTTTTTAATAGGTAATGGTGCAATTAATCTTACAGTTTTATTTATAATTTTATTTGGGATCATCAATATTTTTGAAAAATCTCATTATGATGATAAAAAAGTAGTTTATACACTTGTAGCTTTCTTTTTAGTCTTAGGATTTTCTACATTTTTAGAAATTAGTGGTGATCTAAAAAATGAACAATTTTTTAAATTTATAAAATACTTAAGGTTCTTATTATTTTTTTTGATAACTAGCTTTTTTATCAAATCAGGAAAATTTATCTTTAAATACTTTATTATTTCTTCAACTATTTGTGTTACGTTTTTATCATTAGATATTATATTTCAGTTTTTAAACGGTTATGATCTTTTCGGATATGAAGCATACAAAAATAGCGAGTATCATTTATCTGGTTTTCTTGGAACCGAGCTAAATGCTGGGGGATTTATACAAAAATTTAGTTTATTTACGATAGTTTTTTTACCGTTATTTTTTGAAGATAAGAGTAACAAGAATTATGTGGTTACTATAATTTTAATAATGATAATTTTTTCAGGAATACTTTATTCTGGAAATCGTATGCCTCTTGTTATGTTCATCTTCTCGCTTTTATTTATTTCGATTTTTATTAAACATCTTAGGCTTAAAATTTTCATTTCATTTTTGTTTTGTGCCTTTATTTTTTCTGCAACATTTAAAACACAAGAAAATATAAGAAATTACTATACAAGTTTTTATCAAAATGCTTCTTATGTACTTAAAAAAATAAACTACTATGCATTTAAAGAATACCCTGAATTAAAAGAGGGAACTTACTTTGAGGATAAATTATGGAAAAATGGTAAGATTGATTATGAAAGAATGTCAAATTATGAAGTCGAGGTTTTTGGTAGCGGTCATTTGACAATTTATAGTACCGCATTGGATCTTTGGTCAGATGAACCTGTTATAGGAAGCGGTATAAAATCTTTTAGGAAAAAATGCCAAGATAAACTTCATTTACCGAATAGAATTTGTGAATCTCATCCACATAATTATTATTTAGAAATATTAACAGATACAGGAATAATTGGATTATTTGTTTTTTTATTTTTTGTAATAATTTTAGTGAGAGAAAATATTCTTAAAATTAAGAGTCTTAATAACAAAGAAAAATTATTACTTTTCACAATTATAACAATTCTAATTACAGAAATCTTTCCAATTAAAAGCTCTGGAAGCTTTTTTTCTACTTATAATTCAAGTTACTTATTTTTTATATTAGCTATGCTAAACGGAATAAAAAAGCATTCTTTATTTAAAAAGGCCCCTAAATAAGTAAAATTTGCTCCTAAAGAGTTTTTTTTATTTACAAATAATTTAGAAAATAATATAAAGCACTGCCTGGTAATTATTGCGAAGGGGCAATACCCGATCCCATTCCGAACTCGGAAGTCAAGCCTTTCTGCGCCGATGGTACTTTGTCTTAAGACATGGAAGAGT
>MDTE01055301.1_pt1 | contig 10774 bp, 11 predicted proteins | sample 811231 | NCBI WGS metagenome assembly MDTE01 (sample SAMN05326651, study PRJNA326480) | marine metagenome | isolation source: seawater | place: Indian Ocean: Red Sea | collected 2010 | reverse complement strand
TTTGACCAAATTTTTCTTTTAACAAGATAAACATCAAAAAAACAAAATAAAAAATATAAGGAAATTATTATAATATATGAGATTTTCATATCTAAAAAAAGCAAAAAACAACTTGCAATTGATGGTATGACCGAAATCATCAACCAAAATTTGTCATGAACTTTATGCTTATTATCCTCACTAGCAATTCGCCCCCAATGCAATCCCCCCAAAAAATTTATGATTATAATAGAATAGACTAAATGTAACAATCTTAAGTCTAAAAATTTAAATTTTTCATAAAAATAATAAATAGTAATTGGTAGAATAATAAAAGGTATAACCCCTAGATAACCCAATATGTTTGCAGTAATCTTAATTTCATTTTTTCTATTGATCATTGATGTGAATTCTCATTAATTCTATTTATTAAAGTCCTTACAAAGGGCATGATTTGTGACACAATCAATTTAACACCATCTTTATTTGGATGAAGCCCGTCATTTTGATTAAACCAAGGTACTAAGGCTACATTCTCTAAAAAAAAGGGATAAAAAACAACATCATATTTTGCTGATAAAGACGGATAAATAGAGTCAAAAGAGTCTCGATAGTTTTTTCCAAAATTGTCAGTTGATAACATTCCAGCTAATAGTACTTCAATATTTTTTTGATTTAAAATTTTTAGCATTTGAGAAAGATTTTTTTTAATATTTTTTGTGGGTATGCCTCTTAGCATATCATTTCCACCAAGAATTAGTATTAGTGCATCAGGACTATCAGAAATTGTCCACTCTAAACGAGCCAAACCTCCAGCAGTTGTCTCCCCCGAAACGCCAGCATTAATTATTTTAATATCATAATTCTCAGAAAGTAATTTTTTTTCTAATTGACTTGGGAAAGAATCTTCTCTCATAAGGCCAAAACCTGCGACCAAACTGTCACCAAAGATCATTATTTTTTGTGTTTTTGCCAAACCATGGTTTACAAGGAAACAAAAAAAGTACAAAAATGAAAAAATTAATAATCTCAATTTTTACTCCTATTAAGTTATTTAAAATAAATTAAACAAAAAAAATGATAACAGAAAAGAAAAATATTATTAGTCTCCAAGAAATATATTTATCATTAAAAAGTAATTCTGGATCCGTTAGAATTTTAAATAAAATTAATTTAGATTTAAAATTTGGAGAAACTTTATCTATCTTAGGTCCAAGTGGTGCTGGAAAAACTAGTCTTCTAATGATAATTGCTGGTCTTGAAAAAATATCAAACGGAAGAATTATTTTTGACGGGGAAGACATCACTAAATTTAGTGAAGATAAATTAACAAATATTAGAAGAATGAAAATTGGAATTATTTTTCAATCTTTTAAATTGATACCTTCGATGACTGCTCTTCAGAATGTCAGCATACCATTAGAACTAATATCTTCCCAAAATATCAAAAAAATAGCAACTGAATCTCTAAATTCTGTAGGATTAAAAAATAGAGTTAATCACCTGCCTGATCAATTGTCAGGTGGAGAACAACAAAGAGTGGCAATAGCGAGGGCAATTGTACATAAGCCAAAATTAATTTTAGCAGATGAACCCTCTGGAAATCTAGACAGTAAAACAGGTGAAATTGTAATTGATGAATTGTTTAATGCCTCAAAGTCTGTCAATTCTAGTTTAATTATCGTAACACATGACAAAAAGATTGCAAAAAAATGTCATAGAACAATAAATATTCATGATGGTAAAATAATAAAAAATTATTCTAACTAAATTAAATGCAAAACTTATACCTTATATATCAAAATTATATTCTTGCATCTAAATTTGCTCTTATTGAGTTAAAAGAATCCTTTTCAAATTTTAAAATTTTCATCATTTCTCTGATATTTGGTGTTTTTACCATTTCAAGTATTGGCCTTATAGCAGAAGCTATGAAATTTGGAATTAAAAAAAATACTAAAAGTTTTCTTGGAGGGGATTTTGAATTATCTAGATTGCAACAACCAATTGAAAGAGAAATATTTAGTGAATTTTTTGATTTATCGTCATTTAGTGAAATAATTGAAATGACCTCAATGATAGAAGGTAAAGATAATAGCAAAACTTTAGTACAATTAAAAATAGTTGATGATAAATGGCCTCTAGTAGGAGAGGTCGTAACAAAAGAAGAAATATCTGTCTACAATGCGTTAAAAAATAATGGAGCAATTTTAGATTCAGGTTTGTCTGAGTTGTTAAACTTAAAAGTAGGTGAGAAATTTAAACTTGGCACCATAGAAATAAACTATAATTCAACATTGGTATCAGATCCAGAAAGATCTACAAATTTTGCGAATTTCGCTCCAAAAATAATTATCAATCATAAAACTTTAACTAATTCAAAACTATCATTATCAAGTTCATTTGTAAGATATAAAACACGAATATTGCTTAAAAATACATACAATTATTCTAATATATTAAATCAATTAAATAACAAATTAAAAGAAACTAATATAAAAATACGTTCAAAAACAAATTTTTCCCCTAATTTAAATTCTATAATTGATCGAACAAAGGTTTATCTTATACTTGTAGCTTTATCTTCTCTTTTGATAGGAGGACTGGGAGTAAGTAATTCAGCAAAGAATTGGATAAATTCAAGAATTGAAACTATAGCAATTTATAAATCATTGGGAGCTAGTAGTAATTTAATCTTTTCAATTTATATTATCCAAATCTTGTTACTAGCATTATGTGGTATAGTTATTGGAATAATATTATCACTATTAAGCCCAATCATAACTTCTAATTTTATTAAAATTTTTTTTAACTTTCATATTGAGTTTAATTTTTATCCAACACCAATTTTCATTGCAACTGGATTTGGATTTCTAATTACCTTAATCTTTTCGATCATACCTTTATCAAGATCAAAATTCATTAAAGCATCATCTATTTTTCGAAAAGAAGTTATGTCTAATTTTCTATATCCAGGTCATTTTATATCCTGCACTTTAATATTTCTTTTGATTTCTATTTTCTTGCTTATGCTTATTTCTACAAAAAATTTTGAAATTTCATTGTTCTTTATTCTTGTTGTTATTGGAATTATTTTTGTTCTTTTCATATTTGCTGAATTATTTCTTTTGATAATAAATTTTGTTCCAGAACCGTCATATTTACCTATTAAATTTGCACTAAATTCCATAAGAAGAAGAAATTCTCCATTTAAATCTATTATTTTAGCCTTTGGGCTTGGAATTTGTGTGTTAATTATTATTACTCAAAGTCAAAGTAATTTAAATAATCAAATTTTTTCTAGAGCTAATATTATTGCTCCTGATTGGTTTTTTATTAACATACAAAGTTCACAAATGAATGAATTTTCAAAGATTATTGAAAATAATAATGAAATCATAAAGGTTCAAAAATCTCCGATGTTAAGAGGAAGGATAATAAAGATAAATGGAAAAAATCCTAAAAATTTTAAAAATTTAGGAAAGTCTGAATGGATCTTGAGGAGTGATCGTGCAATTACTTGGACAAAAACCCTTCCTAAAGAGGCAAAGTTAGTTTCTGGAAAATGGTGGGATGAAGATGAAAACAAAACATTAATTTCAATAAGTCATCAAATGCTTAATGACTTTGGATTATCTTTAGGTGATAAAATTACTTTTAATATACTTGGAAGAGAAATTGAGACAATAATTTATAATACAAGAGAGGTGGATTGGCAAAATTTTGGTTTAAACTTTTTATTTATTATGTCACCTAAAATTCTTGATAAAGCACCTCATACTTGGGTAGTAACCACTAAATCGAAGAACCAAGAGTCTGCTCAAAAAATTAAAAAAAAATTAGTTAATAAATATCCAAATATTTCATCTCTGTCTGTTAAAGACGCCATTGAGAAAGGAAAAGTTTTACTTAATTTGTTAATTAGTACTATTGAAATTACTGCATATATGACAATTTTTACAGGATTAATTGTTTTGTCTGGTATAGTAATTAATTCGGAAAACAATAGGCTTAATGATTTCTTAATCTTAAAGATTTTAGGTATAAGTAAAAAAGAGATTGTTCTTACATGGTTGTTTGAATATTTTATTATGGGAGTTTGGGTATCTTTTCTGGCGTTCTTATTGGGTAGTTTTTCTACATGGGTATTTTTTAAATTATTTTTAAAAACAAATTTTTACTTTAATTTTTTATTGGTAATTTATGTTATTTTATTTACCATTATAATTACTACTTTTTTAGGTTTATTTGGAGCAAGCTTAACTCTAACTAAAAAAAACTCTTATCATTTAAGAGAAAATTTCTAATACATTTTAATGAGAAAAGTTATGACTAAAAATTCTATAAAAAAAGTTGTTCTTGCTTATTCAGGAGGACTTGACACATCAGTAATTTTGAAATGGCTTCAGGAAGAATATGATTGTGAAGTCGTTACATTTACAGCTGATATAGGACAAGGAGAAGAAATAGGACCAGTAAGAGAAAAAGCAAAAATGCTAGGTATCAAAAATATTTTTGTAGAAGACTTAAAAGAAGAATTTGTAAGAGACTACGTGTTCCCAATGTTTAGAGCTAATCCTCTTTATGAGGGTCAATATTTGCTAGGTACTTCAATTGCAAGACCCTTAATAGCAAAAAGGCAGATTGAAATAGCTAGGGAGGTTAATGCTGATGCTGTAGCTCATGGCGCTACTGGAAAAGGTAATGATCAAATAAGATTTGAATTAGGTTATTACGCTTTAAAACATGATATAAAAGTGATAGCACCTTGGAGAGAATGGGATTTGTCTTCTAGAACAAAACTTATTTCATATGCGGAATCTCACCAAATTCCAATTAGTAAAGATAATAAAGGAGAAGCACCATTTAGTGTAGATGCAAATTTACTTCATATATCAGCAGAAGGTAAAATTCTTGAAGATCCTAATAAACCTCCTGATGAATATGTTTTTAGCAGAACAGTATCACCAGAGGATGCTCCAGATAAGTATACATGTTTAACAATATCTTTTGAAAAAGGTGATCCTGTAGCATTAAATAATGAACCTTTATCTCCAGCAAATTTGCTTGATAAGTTAAACAAGTTAGGTGGATCAAATGGAATTGGAAGATTAGACCTTGTTGAAAATAGATTTATAGGAATGAAATCTAGGGGTATCTATGAAACTCCAGGCGGAACAATTTTGTTAACTGCAAGAAGAGCATTAGAGAGTATTACCTTAGATAGAGGTGCTATGCATTTAAAAGATGAACTCATGCCAAAATACTCTGAAATAATTTATAATGGATTTTGGTTTTCACCTGAAAGAAAGATGCTTCAAGCTGCAATAGATGAAAGTCAAAAGCAAGTAAATGGTGAAGTTTCATTAAAATTATATAAAGGTAATATAATTATTAATGGGCGTAAATCTAATAATTCCCTTTATTCTGAAGATCTTGTTACCTTTGAAGAAGGAAAAACTCACTATAATCACAAAGATGCTGAAGGGTTTATAAAACTTAACGCCCTAAGATTGAAAATATTACAAATGAAATACAAAAATTGAATAATTATATTTTTTTACATATTTCATCTAAATCTCCCTGATTGTTTCTTTGTTTTAGTAAAACAAAATTGTTAGGTGCTATGGCAAATCCAGATTGTTTTTTTCCAGTTGAACAGGGTGAAGCAAAAACTAAGTCATACTCATTGACACCATTAGAATAATTTGAAAATTCATTGTAAGTATTACTACTTAAACCAAAAAAGATTGCTGCTATGCTGGTAATAATTAACATTTTTTCCTCCATTAATTTAATTACCAACAAATTATTCAAGAAAAATGTTTGATTTGAGGCAAGTTTAAGTCATAAAAAAGATTTATTTCAAAATAACAATTTTTTTTATTGCATATTAAATATGTTTTAAATATTTAATATTTATTAATAAATAAAGACACAAAAAGGAGAAAGCATGTCATTTGAACTTTTAGATCTTCCATATTCCCATGATTCATTGTCTGATTTAGGTATGAGTAAAGAAACATTAGAATATCATCATGACCTTCATCATAAAGCTTACGTAGATAATGGTAATAAGCTTATTTCTGGAACAGATTGGGAAAATAAATCGATTGAAGAAATTATTACTGGAAATTATGATAAATCCAAAATAGTGCAAAACGGCATATTTAATAATGCATCCCAGCATTGGAACCATAATCAATTTTGGGAAATGATGGGCACTTCAGGTAAAACAATTCCAACTGAATTAGAAAAATCTCTAATTGAGAACTTTCAAAGTATTGAAAATTTTAAGGAACAATTTATAGCTGCAGGTGTAAGTCAATTTGGTTCTGGTTGGTGTTGGTTAGTAAAAAATAAAGATGATAGCCTTGCAATAACTAAAACTGAAAATGGTGTTAACCCCCTATGCTTTGATCAAATAGCTTTATTAGGGTGTGATGTTTGGGAGCACTCATACTACATTGATTTTAGAAACAAAAGACCTGCATACTTGACAAATTTTTTAGAAAAACTTGTTAATTGGGAAAATGTTGCATCTAGAATGTAGATTTAAAAGGCTATTACAATAAATTATTTTTTTTGTAGTAGCCTAATTAAACTAGATGTATCATTTCTTCCAAAACCTTTATTTGAAAGTGAAGCATAAAACTGAGAAACTAAAGCTGTTACAGGTAGTTCAGATTTATTATTTCCACCCTCTGAAAGACATATTTTTAAATCTTTAATCATCCAATCAACCGCAAAACCAAAATCAAATTCATTTTTAATCATAGTTGATCCCCTATTTTCCATCTGCCAAGATTGCGCAGCTCCACCAGAAATTACATTCAAAACTTTTTCTAGATCTAAACCTGCATTTTTACCAAAATTTAATGCTTCAGATAATCCCTGAACTAAACCTGCGATACAAATTTGATTGACCATCTTTGTTAACTGACCTGAACCTGCTTCTCCCATTAATGTGACTTTTGCACCATAGCATGACATAAGTTCCTTAGTTTTATTAAATGCTTCTTCTTGACCACCACACATTATAGTCAATTTTCCATTCTCAGCTCCTGCTTGCCCTCCTGAAACCGGTGCATCCAAGAATTGTAAATCTCTTTGTTTTGCTATTTTATTTAACTCTCGAGCTACATCAGCTGATGCAGTAGTATGGTCTACAAATATAGAATCCTTTCTCATTGAGTGAAAAGCTCCATTTTCTCCTATTGTAATTGACCGAATATCTTTATCCTCTCCAACACATGCAAAAACATAATCAACGCCTTCTGCTGCTTTTAGAGGAGTATTAAAAAAATTACCATTATATTCATTTACCCATTTTTCACTTTTGGATATAGTTCTATTATAGACATTTACCTCATGACCTTTTTGAGATAAATGTCCTGCCATTGGATAACCCATCACTCCCAATCCTAAAAATGCAACTTTTGCCAATTTATTTCTCCTATAATTTTGAAATTTAAACTAAATGAATTAAAAAATTTATTTCACAAATATTTAAATATTTTACTATTAATTTCTAAATTAATTTACTAACTTTAAATTGTCTAATAATTAATTCAATCGAAGTTATGTCAGTAACAGTAAATGGAAAACAAGTTGAAATTTTAATTTCTGAAGCAGAAATCACAGCGAGAGTAAATAAGCTAGCTGAGCTAATTTCTATTGAATATAAAAACACCAAACAATTAGTAGTGATTGGACTTCTTAGAGGATCGTTCATTTTTATTTCTGATTTAGTTAGAAGACTTAATTTGCCAGTTGAAGTCGACTTTATTACAGTTTCTAGTTATGGAAATAATACAGAATCTACAAGACAAGTTAGAATTATTAAAGATTTACAAACACCTATAAATTCCAGAGATGTTTTAGTTGTCGAAGATATTATTGATACAGGGCACACACTTTCCCAAGTTTTAAAAATTTTAAATACTAGACAACCTCAAAGTTTGTCCGTTTGCGCATTGTTAAATAAGCCATCCAGAAGAGAGATTGATGTTAATGTAAAATGGACTGGTTTTGATATTCCAGATGAGTTTGTAATTGGATATGGAATTGACTTTGCTCAACATGGAAGAAATCTACCTCATATTGGATTTATAAAAAATTCAAAATAAGTCTTTATATTTAGGTAATTAATATTTGGAAATCACTAAATGTCTATTTTTTATAAATCTATTTCAACACTTTTTTTAGCGATTATTTCATTTAATTTTATGACAGTTTGCGTGAAAATATTAGGTGATAGTTATCCAGTTTTAGAATTATCTTTTTTTAGAAATATTTTTGGTTTTTTACCTATCATATTTATAATATATTTCTCAAAAGAAATAAATAAAAGCAATATACTAATTAATAAAAAATATAATATCCTTTGCGCAATAAGAGGTTTTTCTGTAACTTTTGCCCAATTTTGTTTTTATCTATCTTTAACCAAGTTAGAGTATGCTACAGCTAATACTTTAGCATTTTCAGGTCCATTTTTTGTTACGTTATTATCAATACCAATCTTAGGTCATGTCATTGGATTTTGGAGATGGAGTGCTGTTTTACTTGGATTTGCAGGAGTTGTATTTATTATGAAACCAGGAGCAGATATATTTACTGTTTATTCTTTATTTCCAATTGGCGCTGCATTTGGCTATGCTCTTTCAAGTGTTTTAGTTAAAACTTTTGAAAGATCTATCCCTTCAATAATAATACAATTATATACACAATTTTATTGCTTATTAGGGTCTATCATTCTAATGCTTTTATTTGTTGATATAAAGCCAGTTCAAAATTTTAATGATTTCTTTTTCTTAATTTTAATAGGTATTACAGGTAGTATTGGCGTTTTTTGTCTAATTTCAAGTTATAGAAAAATGAAGCCAAGTAATTTAGCTCCTTTTGAATATATAGGAATACCAACTTCATTTTTCCTTGGATGGATTTTCTTTTCAGAAGCACCTTTTGATCAACTTTTTCCAGGAGTTCTATTAATTGTTTCAGCAGGTTTTTTGATTATTTGGCGAGAGAGAAAAAAAGGACTAGCTTAATTTTAATTCAGAAGATGTTGCTTCGGCTTCATAATTGTATACGTAAACTCCTGCATATTGATCTTCTTTGAAAGTAAATCCTTTTTTTAATTCATTAATAAAAGTTTTTGAATTTCTTTCATAATCTCTTAGATTCTCACTCTTATCGAATTTGATTATAATTGACAAACTTCCACACTGGCCGATCATAATGTTCAAGGATTTAAAATTATACTCAATTATGTATTTACTTAAATTATCTGCGCAAAATGAGGCAGCAATTTTTGCTTCTGTTATGCTAGGAAATTTATATTGATAAACTTTTGCGTACATATCAAATATTTATTTTTGATAACATCTGATCAACAAGATTAGAAGCGTCATCACCATCCAATTTAATTTTTTTCATTACTTTGGTTTGTAATTTCATTTTATTTTGTAATGCTCTCCCTTCAGCAGTTAAACAAATATTTCCATTTGCGTTCATTTCACAAATGCCAAAATCAATTATTTTTTTTGCATGAATTTCTAATACACTCATATCTGAGCATACACCTAAAAAGGTTTTAAAATCATTTAAGTTGAAATCTTTATTAACCTCAAAAAAACCATCTAAAACATCTAATATTTTTTGAGAAGTTAATTCCTTTTGTTCTGTCTTTAAATCTAAAAGATGAGCTATATTTTTTGTAATTTTTTTTACCATTTCAACTTTTTCACTTGATAGTGACATTGGATCTGGATTTTGCATACAAAGAGTACCTAATGCATAATTGTCTTTATTTATAACAGGAAAACCAGCATAACCTAACCAACTTTCCCCAGAAACTACTTTAGGATGATCTTTCCATTTATGATGTTTTCTAAAATCTGGAATTAACAATGGATTATGATCTAAAAGAACATAATCACAGATATTGTTAATATCCCGAAAAGATTTTTTTCCTGAAAAGAATTCATCTTTTCCATTATTTGCAATCCCACATTGATTTTCACTGTCATGCAAACTAAAAGTTGCAGATTTAAACCCTGTAATGTCCTGAGCAAGATCACAATATATTTGGAATAGTTCAGGGTCAGGGTTATCAATTAATCCAGTTTTAACTACAGCCATTACTCTTCTTTTTTCATTTTCTGGTCTTGGAGCTAAATCTAGATTTGATGTCTTAATTTCCATCTTATTATTTTCTCACATAATTTTTATTAATCAAGGTAATCTTAAATATTAATAGTATGTGTATTAATTATTTATCAATCTTTTCAGTATACGCAATATATAATAAAGTAATTATAATGCAAGATGCTCCTATTATAGTATTAATTGATGGAACTTCACTAAATATAAAATATCCAATAAAAATAGTAGGTATTATATGAAAATAGGACATCGGAGCTAAAAATGAAGCTTCAGCATATTTATAAGCCTTAATAAAAAAAAACTGAGCTGTTGTAGCAATTAAACCAATGCAAATCATCAACAATAATTGATTAATAGGAGGAAAAATCCAAAAATATAAAGCAAATGGGAATGAAAACATTGAGACTCCAAGAGAATACCAAAACATCAATGGAATTGTTTTAATTCTTGTGGAGAGATATTTTTGTAAAATTGTAGAAAGACTTCCACAAAAAACACCCAGAATTGCAATAATTGCTACTATTTGTATATTTTTGGACTCAGGTTGAAATATAAAAATGATGGATATAAAACCAATAAATATTGCACCCCATCTCTTTGTGTTTTGTTTTTCTTTTAAAATAAAAGC
>MDTE01017214.1_pt1 | contig 10774 bp, 10 predicted proteins | sample 811231 | NCBI WGS metagenome assembly MDTE01 (sample SAMN05326651, study PRJNA326480) | marine metagenome | isolation source: seawater | place: Indian Ocean: Red Sea | collected 2010 | reverse complement strand
TTTTCTTCTCATTTTCAGAAATATAACTAACATCTGTTAAATAAATAAAATCTCTTATTCTAAATCCATATACTTGCATTTTATAATGACGTGCTTCTATAGGGGTTATATCAATATTATTTATTTGAAAATTGGAATTATTAAAAATATTAGAATTTACTCTTGGAACTCCTGGATAGTTGTTATCCGTAAAAATATAAGGAAATTCATTCTTAAGTGCAGAAAACGTCCTCTCAGAACTGAAAATGTCTATCGATTTATTCCATTTATGGTTATAAGCCCTTATATCATCTAAACCAGCAACATGATCCTTGTGATGATGAGTATAAAGAATCGCATCAATATTTTCAACCTTGTTGTTTAACATTTGACATCTAAAATCAGGTCCTGTATCAATTACAATGGAAGTGTTGTCTACTTCAATCAATATTGAAGATCTAGTTCTTTTATCTTTTATGTTTTTAGAGGAACAAACAACGCAATTACATCCAATTACAGGTACTCCCTGAGAAGTTCCAGTTCCTAATAATGTGATTTTCATATATATCTAAATAGTCATTCAGCAAAATTAATAGATAAAAAAAGTATATAAAGGAAATATCTATTTAAATTTGCACTTTTTAATAAAATATTTAAAAATGTCAAAAAATGTTATCTTAACTGCTGAACAAAAAGCTTTACAGATAAATTTAGATAAAACTATTTATGGTTCTTTTGTCGAAATTGGTGCAGGTCAAGAAGTAGCTAGGAATTTTTTTAAAGCTGGATCTGCTTCAACTACTATTGCAAAAACAATGTCTGCTTATGATAGAGATTTTTCAGATGCTATATATGGAAAAGAAAAAGATGGAAGATATGTATGTAAGTCTAGACTTGAAAAAATGTTAAACCAAGAATTTAATCTTTTAAATGAGAGGTTAAATAAAAAAGATCATGCCGATAAGCGTTTTTTTACTTATGCTGATACTATTTCTACAATTAACTATTCAAAGACTATGCAAGGGCATGGATGGATTGGTGTTAGATTCCAAAGAAAGCCAGATGAACTACCCTCAGATTTCATTATTCATATTCAACTTCATGATCAAGATGCAAAACTTCAAAAGGAAACCATTGGAATTATTGGAACAAATATTCTGCATTCGTGCTTTAATTTTGAAGATCCAAAAGATATATTAAAAAGTGCATATGACTCATTGGATAGAGATCAGTTTGAGATAGATACCGTTGAAGTTGTAGGTCCTGCTTTTAATCAAATAGATAATAGACTTCTTAGTTTAACTTTAGTTAAGGAAAATATGACAAACGCTGTAATTTTCACTCCTGATGGAAAAAATAAACAGCCATCCGATATTCTTTACAAGAAAAATATCCTAACGATGAGAGGAAGCTTTAGGCCAGTTACAAAAGTAAACATTGATATGATAGAAAATGGTCTTAAAAGTTTTGAAAAAACAAATAAAGTTGATAAAAGTAATATTCAAATCTTATTTGAAATTACATTAAGTAACCTTAAAGCTGACGGAGAAGTTGATGAACAAGACTTTTTAGATAGAGCTGATTTATTATGCTCACTTGGTTACACAGTTATGATTTCAAATTATATGAAATTTTATAAAATAATTGAATATCTTTCGAAATTTACAAAGGCAAGAATGGGAGTTATTTTAGGTGTTGATAATTTGTTAGACATGTTTAAAGAAAAATATTACAGGAATCTAAATGGTGGAATTATGGAAGCATTTGGGGTAATTTTTACTAGAGATATTAAATTTTACCTCTACCCTTTTAAACCTTCCGAAAAAGATACCTTGTTAAACAGTCATAATATTCCAGTTCATCCAAGAGCAAAAGATTTATACAACTACTTACATTCAAATGGAAGAATTATAGATTTAGACCACAATGTAAATATTCTTGATATTTTTTCAAGAGATGTTTTAAATAAAATTAAATCTTGTAAAAATGGAACTTGGGAGCATATGGTTCCGAATGGAGTAGCTGAAATTATTAAATCAAAAAGTTTATTCGGAACATCCTGTAAGATAAATTAAGTTAAAATATTACAAATATGAAAATCAAAATATTTCTAATCTTTTTGTTACTACCAGGATTTTTATTTTCTCAAGAAAAAAATAACAAAAAGAAAGATAAATCAAAAGTGAATTCATATTCTGGAGCAACATACTATAGTGCTAAAAAAGGAAAAGTGGAGGGATACGCAAAAGATAAGGTTACAAATTCCCCTTTAGAGTTTGCAAGTGTTAGTATAGTTAAAAATGAAACACAAAAAATTATCGAAGGAACAATTACAGATGAAAATGGTAAGTTCAAATTTGAAGATTTAAGGCTAGGTGAGTATTCTATTGAAATTTCATTTATTGGATATGAAAAATTAAAAATTGATATAAATCTATCTGAATCAAATCCAAATTATTTCAACGAAAATATTCTGATTAATCAAGATAGCAAGCTTTTATCTGAAATTACTATTGAAGAAAAAAAAGTTCTATATGAGACTAAAGTAGATAAAATTGTATACAATGCTGAAAATGATCTGAATGAAACAGAAGAAAGTGCAGTAGATGTTCTTAGGAAGACACCTCTTTTATCTGTAGATATTGAAGGAAATGTAAGTTTAAATGGATCTAGAAACATCAAGTTTTTAGTTAATGGAAAAGCATCATCCTTTTTCACCGGAGATATATCTACAGCATTACAAATGATTCCAGCTGATCAAATTAAAACTATCGAAGTCATTACTTCTCCAGGTGCTAAATATGATGGAGATGGAGATGCGGGTATTGTAAACATTATCACAAAAAAGAAAAAAATAGATGGTTACCAGGCAATAATTAAGGGTTCAATTGGAAATAAGAGTACTAATAGCGGTCTTAATCTAAATCTAGGTAAAGATAATTGGGGTTTATCAGTAAATGGTGGCAGCTGGGGAAGTGGTTTTGTTAAAAGAGAAGGAACAGATTCTTATTACAGAATAGATTGGAATGAAGATAGTACTGAAACAAACACACTTTCTAGAAATGGAACTTCTCAGAGTCTATACAATGGTTACAGAGGATCAGTTAATGCATTTTATGATATTGACACTTTAAATTCAATTAATAGCTCATTTAACCTTTCTGGTAGAACTCGACCATCGGATTTATCTGTTACTAGTTTATATACAAAATATAACCAGGCAACAGATACGACAACATACGATACTGAAAAAACAGATAGAACTCTTAAAATGGAACTGACTACTGATTATACTAAGAGATTTAAAGACAATGAAAATAAATTATTTTCAATTGCATTTCAAATTGGAGGAAATATTAATGACGGAAATACTAGTATCATACAGTTAGATTCAAATTTATTTAATCAAAATGATGAAAAATCATTTGAACAAACAATTCAAATTGATTATACTTTACCTTTTGGAAATAATAGACAAAAAAATAAAAAATTAAACAAAACTTTAACTAGCAAAAAGAGATTAAAATACAATAAATCACAAAGTATTTCAGGAGAAAATAAAATTGAATTTGGAGGAAAGTTTATAAATAGAGATAGAGAAATAATTTATTCTGATATGCTAAATGATCAATATCTAATGTCTGAAGAATTTAATTATAACCAAAGAGTTTCATCATCTTATCTATCATCTGAATTTAGTTTTAAAAAAGGAATTGGAATTAAAGCAGGATTAAGGTGGGAAAATACAATAGTAAAAGGAGATTGGAAGAATGAATCCCAAGAACCCTTTGAAAATACATACAATAATATTTTACCTAGCTTTATCTTATCAAAAAGTTTTTCTCCTATGCAGTCGATAAAATTGAGCTATAACCAAAGAATTACCCGGCCTAGTATTAGAGAAATTAACACTAATTATGATAGAACAGACAACTTTAATCAAACAATAGGTAATCCACTACTTGAACCAACAGTTACAGAAAAAATTGAATTAGGCATAAATAGCTTCGGTAGACTATTGCAAGGAAGTTTTCAAGTATATCATAAATATTCTTCCAACGTTATAGAATCGTTTTTAGAAATAAATGAAGAAGGAAATTCAATATCTAAATATCAAAATATTGGAGAAACAAAACAAAACGGAATTGGTTTTTTTGGATCAATCAATTTTTATAAGTTTAGCTTTAGAAGTGGTATAAATTTATTTAACTATTCAGGACGTGATATCAATTTAGGTTATGAAAATTGGTCAGAACCAGTAACATTATATAGCTATAATTTTAGTGGAAATATATCTTTTGGGAATAATTGGCAAGCTGAAACATTTGCTTTTTACAGATCACCTAGTCAAACTATACAAGGAAACTCAACATCATTTTCCATGATGAGTATAGGAATAAAAAAAGTGTTTTCAAATAAAAGAGGATCTATTGGATTACGTGTTATTGAACCATTTAGTAAAAATAAGATCTTTACAACAGATCTTTCAGGTGACAATTTTCAACAAACATCAGTAAGATCAATACCGTTCAGATCTCTATCATTAAGCTTTAGATATACTTTTGGGAAAATTAACTTTAAAAAAAGCACTAAAAATTCCAAAATTAAAAACGATGACATTCAAAATCAATCAGATAATCAATATTAAAAAATTTAATATTTTAGCATAAAACTATACAAATGAAAAAAATAGCCTTTTTTATATCAATAATATTATTATTAAATTCATGTGAAAATGTACAAAGAGGTGGATGTACGGATCCATTAGCTATTAATTTTGAAACATCAGCAGATTTCGATGATGGAAGCTGCCTCTATGTTCAAGGTTGTACGGACCCTGCGGCGCAAAATTATGATCCTTTAGCAGTAGTCGAGCCAGTAAATGCATGTTTATACACTACAAATTTAGTTTATTACCTAGATTATAGTGCTGCACAGTATATGATTAATTGGGGTATATCATTTTATTCTTTTTATGATAATTTTAATAATTTTATTGGAGATTTATCTTCAGACTATTACTGGACAAGCCCACCAAATTGCCTGCCTCAAAACGATGGATCTACACTAACCACAACTTTAGAATGGTATGGTAATTCTACCAATAATTCTGCAACTTTTACTTGGTCAGCTTATCCAGATGATGGTCCAATAGCAGATTACGAATACACAGAAATTGTAACTCCTAACGAATGTGTAAAACTTGGACTATCTAAGAAAAAAATACAAGAATTTAAGCAATCTAAGTAATTGAAGAATATATAAATTCTGAAATATCTTTAGAAGGATTTTTATTTATACCAATAATACTTTTTAATTCATTATAGGCTTTAAATTGTTTATCAGAGTATTTAGTAAGTAGATATATTTCTTTAAGCAAATTATCTTTACTAAGTTGTTTCTGAATAAGCTCTTTAACAATAGGCACATTTGAGCTATTTCTAATATAGTCTGTTAGTAGAATATTAACTAATGAGATATATGGTACTTTTAAAATCAGTTTGGCTAAAATATAGGTTAGATAATTTGTCTTATAGCAAACGATTTGAGGGACTCCTAACAAGGCAGCTTCCAATGATGCAGTTCCTGAAGTAATTAAAGCAAATTTTGATTTGGTCAAAAGTGAATAAGTTTGATTATAAACTAAAATAATATTTGAAAATTTATTGGTAAATTTTTTATAATAGTTAATATCAATATTAGTTGAACATGCTACAACAAATTGAAAATTCTTAGCAAACTCTGAATGAATTATTGATAACATAATTGGAAAAATTTTATCAATCTCTTGCTTTCTACTTCCAGGAAGCAACGAAATAATAGGCTTACTAGAACTTAAAGATAGATCTTTATGTTTTTTATTTATCTCATCAATTATTGGATTTCCAAAGTAAAAAGCTTGTATATCATATTTTCTGTAGAATTCCTTTTCAAAAGGAAATATTACAATTAATTTATCTACATATTTCTTAATCTTGAAAATCCGAGATTTATTCCATGCCCATAACTTAGGGGGAATATAATAAAAAACCATTATATTATGTTTCTTAGCAAACTCTGCTATCCTTAAATTGAAACCAGCATAATCAACTAAAATTAATGCATCAGGGCGAAATTCAAGTAAATCTTTTTTACAAAAAGATATATTATTTCTTATTGATTTTAAATTTAAAACAACATCTAATATTCCCATATAAGAAAAATCTTTAATATTTTTTACAATACTTACCCCTTGTTTATTTAAATTTTCTCCCCCCCATGCTCTAAATGTAGCTGATGCATCTAATCCTTTTAAATGATGTACTATATTGCTGGCGTGCAAGTCTCCTGAAGGTTCTCCTGAAATGATATAATATTTCATCTTAAAAATTTAAGATATATAACAATGATCGTATAAATAAATGTAGATGCTAAAATTCCTTTAGCAACATCATCTTTGTTTAATCTTATAAATAAAAAAAATAAAATAAGATTTGACGCAAAAACACAAAGACTTATATGATGTGACAGAGTATTAGTTTTTTTAAAAATATCCAGCGCTGAATCTAAGCTAATTTTCATATATATCAATATATATAAATATAAAACAACTAGAGGAGCTATGAGCCCATATGAAAATCCCATTTTAAAAAACTTATTCATCTTAAAATAAATAATCTAATGATTTTAAATTTGAGTAAGAAGTTAAATCATGTTTTACAGGTACTATTGACACATAGTGATTTGAAAGTGCATATTCATCAGTATCCTCTTTAGTATCAAGATTTATAAACTTACCTGTAAGCCAAAAATACTTATTTCCTTTTGGATCAGTTTTTTCAACAAATTCTTCAACCCATTTAGACTTAGCTTGTCTACAAATTTTAATTCCCTTAATTCTGTATGATTTCTTAGACTTTGGAATATTAACATTTAAAGAAACATATTTTGGTAATCCATTATTTAATACATTATTTATAATTTTTTTGATGAAATCAACAGATTCGGTAAAATCAGCATTTGAATTATAATCAAGTAATGAAAATCCTATTGAAGGAATTCCTAATAATGACCCTTCGATTGCGGCAGCCATTGTACCAGAGTACAATACATTAATCGCTGAATTAGATCCATGATTAATTCCAGATACAATTAAATCTGGTTGTCTTGATAGAATTTTATTAATAGCTAATTTGACACAATCTACTGGAGAACCACTACACTCATATTCAATCTGATTTCCATTATCTATATCTATCTTATTGCATCGAATAACTTCTTCAAGAGAAATTGAATGAGATTTACCAGACTGTGGCGAGTTAGGAGCAACAACTACAACTTCTCCAAAATTATTTACAATATCGACTAATGTACGAATTCCTTTGGATCGTATACCATCATCATTAACAACTAAAATTAAAGGTTTCTTCATAAGAATTTAACTAATACTACATATACAAATTAGATTTATAACAGAGTTTTTATTAATTTTGTGTAAAATTAAAAAATAATACATATGATTTGGATAATAATGATTGGATTTATGATAATTGGAGGTATTGTAAGTTCAAAACTTAAAAACAAAGTAAAAAAATATAGTGCAATTAATACGACTTCTGGAATGAGTGGTAAAGAGATCGCTGAAAGAATGCTATCTGATAATGGAATAAATGATGTTAGTGTCATCTCTACTCCTGGAAAATTAACTGATCACTACAACCCTACAGATAAAACTGTAAATTTAAGTCCCGAAGTCTACCAAGGAAGACACGTGTCAGCAGCAGCTATAGCAGCACATGAGTGTGGTCATGCAATTCAACACGCAACATCATATCAATGGCTTCAACTAAGATCACAAATGGTTCCATTAGTAAATTTTAGTAATAGTATGATGGGTACAATTTTTTTAATAGGAATGATTGGAGGAAGTTTTCTTGGATTAGGAATGACTAATTTGTTAACATTATTTGTTATACTACAGGTGGTAGTCACAGTTTTTTCTCTAATTACCTTACCTGTTGAATATGATGCTAGTAACAGAGCATTAGCTTGGTTAGAATCATCAAATTTAACTACTCAAGATGAGTTAAGATATTCAAAAGATGCTCTTAATTGGGCAGCTAATACTTATCTTATTGCTGCACTTGCTGCAGTAACTTACCTTCTTTATTATTTATCAATGATGAGAGATTAATTTTTAACTATTAATTTATTAATTACAAAAAAAGCCCTAACAAACGTTAGGGCTTTTCATTTCTTGATAGAAAGGTTTACTTTTTAGTTAAAAAAGGTAATCCTGTTCTTGAGTTTTCTTTAACATTGTACCCATCTGGTTTGTCACAAGCTGTAGATCTAGCATCTTTTGAGAAGAAATAGATTGTTTGTACTCTACCAGTTGATTTTAAGGTAACATCTTTTTTGTTTAAGTGATAAGTTGTTCCTTTTGAATTGTTGTGCGTAAAAGACATAATTTTTTTTTATTTTAAGTTAATACTATTTTTTACAGCACTAATATAGAAAAAAAAACAGTGAAAATTCAATTTTTACTAGATATAAGAGAACAAAATTGTTAATAACTAAGTCGAATGTAGTAATTAAGAGAAACTCATTAAATAAAAAAATACAAACATACACACTTACCATCAGTAATCTATCTACTTGAAAATCAATGTATTAAAAAAAAATAGCAAAAGTCAATCTACTAGATAAGAAAAATAAATCTACTAGGTTAAATAGTTAATAACTTTTTTATCTTAAATTTTAAAAAATCAGTTTTTTTAAAGGAATGTGAAATAATTAACTGTATTAAAATTCGTTTTATGATTTAGATTTTTATTTAAATGATTGCTTTATATGTTGTAATTACATAAATTTACAAATACTATGAGAATTATATTAATTATTTTTTTTCTGATATCATTTACTAACTTAAATGCACAAAAATATACTGAGCAGTACATTCAGGAGGCAAATGTTATTGGACTTAATTGGTGGGAAGATTTTAATAATAAAAATTATATTGATTCATATAACTCTCTTGACATTAGTCTCAAAGATAGATTCTCTATAGATACTTGGGAAAATCAAGTTAAGAGACTTATGAATGAAATAGGATTTTTACAAAAAAGAAGTATTATAAATACATATTTTCAATCTGAAATTGATGGTCTAGAAGATGGATTTTATGTTTTTATAGAATATCAAGTTAGTTACTCAAATACAAAAAATCATCTTGAACATCTTATATTAAAACAAAATGACAAATTCGAATGGAAAATTATATCATTCGAGTGGGAATTTCAAAAACTAAAATAACTATCTAGTAAAAAGTAGCTGATTATTAATTTCATCGGAATATCTATACCCTTCATATTCAAAATTTTTTAAATCAGAAACTTGAACAATTCTGTTACTTAGAATAAAGTTAGCCATTTCACCTCGAGCTCTTTTAGCAAAAAAAGAAATTACCTTTAACTTACCATTTTTAAAATCTTTAAATACAGGGGTAATTACTTTTCTATCAAAACTTTTTAGGGACAAAACTTTACTGTATTCATTAGAAGCTAAGTTTATTAAACATTCATCTTTACCCATTTCAGATAATAAAGAATTCTTAACTCTATCACCCCAAAAACTGTACAAATCACTTCCACGTTCATTAACTAAACTTGTACCCATTTCTAATCTATAAGGGTATATTCTATCTAGAGGCTTTAGTATTCCATATAGACCGGACAAAATTCTTAATTTTTTTTGAGCATATTTTAAAGTATCTTCTGAAAAATTATCTGCTTGTAAACCCTTATAAACATCTCCCTTAAAAAGTAAAACAGCAGGAGTTGAATCCTCTGAATTTAAATCAAAATTTTGAAATCTGTCATAATTTAACTTTGATAAATTATCACTTATTTTCATTATTTTTTTTAAATCAACAACACTATAAGATTGCAACTGTTTAATTAAAATATTAGCTTCTTTTTCAAAAATAACTTTAGAGGTATTAGAAAGAAGTACTTTGTTTTCATTTAATTTCTTTGCAGGAGAAATAATGATCTTCATGTTTAATTGTATTTTTACACAAATTTATAAATTTTAAAGTGTATTATCTACTAAAAAAATATAAACTTATTTCAATACATATTATGGTATTGATGCTAGGTTTTACAGGTATTTTAGGTAAACTGATTGAATTGTCAAATACTCATTTGGTATGGTACAGAATGTTACTTGCATTTATAACATTATTTTTATTTGCTATTTATAAAAAACAACTATTTAAGATTCCTAAAAAAACATTTTTGTCATTATTAGGTATAGGTTTTATTGTTGCTCTACATTGGATCTTTTTTTTTGGGGCAATTAAGTCATCAAATGTTTCTGTAGCAGTTATTTGTATGTCAACAGGATCATTATTTTCTGCTTTATTAGAACCTATTTTTTTTAATAGAAAAATTTTAAAATATGAAGTTATATTTGGATTCATCGCTCTATTATCATTAAGTTATATGATGTATGAGAAACCTGATGATATAGATACTAATTATAGTTTAGGCTATACTTATGGAATTATAAGTGCATTTCTTGGTACTTTATTTACTATATTAAATGCAAAGTATATTCAAAAAATAGAGGCTTCAATGATAACAATGACAGAAATGCTTGGAGGAACATTATTACTTACCATGTACTTTGTATTCATTGGAGATTATAGTATCTTCTATACTAAAATTCAATTTGATGATTTCATATATTTACTAATTTTAGCTACAATTTGTACAGCTGGAATTTTCGTTTGGATGACAGAAATAATGAAACA
>MDTE01124427.1_pt1 | contig 10778 bp, 7 predicted proteins | sample 811231 | NCBI WGS metagenome assembly MDTE01 (sample SAMN05326651, study PRJNA326480) | marine metagenome | isolation source: seawater | place: Indian Ocean: Red Sea | collected 2010 | reverse complement strand
TTTTTCGGATCGGCTTGTTCGAGGCATCGAAGCCATTGACCTACTGATTCGGAATTTTAGATCGTCTTGACTCCAGGTCCGCCTGCGGATAAATCCGCGAGGATCGGGTGAGAGCACAGGGCTTGCCGACTCTAAGTACTTAATCCGGGGTGCTGAGTTCGGTTCAGCGCTCAGTCTGCATTGACATTGCCTCTAACCTGTCGCGTAGATCCTGTCGATCGGGAGCCAGATTTACGGCCTGCTCCATCGCTTTGCGAGCCGCCTCAGTATGGCCTAGTCGTTCGAGGTTTCTGGCAAGAGAGACATAGGTCTCAGCCTTTATTCCGGCTTCGGTCTCGATTTTTACGCTTTCCACCAAAGCAATAGTTGCGGCACTGTATTCTCCAAGTATTTCCCTCAATACTCCCAGCTGTCGGTATGTCAAAGCCGATTCTTCTACGGCCAAAATATGTTCCGTGCACTCTACGGCGCGTTTCCATCGAGCGTTCGCTTCTTCATAGTGCTGCGCTTTATGTTTTTTATTGCCACTTTCAATAAAGGCTATAGTTCGTTTTTTCAAAAAAAAGAGATCTTGTTCGTAAGCGATACGGTTTGGATGTTGCGCATAGGCACTATCAAAGGTCGCGATAGCCTCCTCGAAACGCTCCAGAGAAACCAGTAGCGATCCCAGTCGTTTCCGATAACGCTGGACCTGATCTTCGTACCGTCCGCTGGAATCCTTTGTTGCGGCGATGGCCTTTCGGTAGTGGGACTCAGATAATTCCAGGTACGGCTTGCCCCGGGTCGAATAGTGATAGCCCAGAGCGAAGTGTCGATAGTGTAGTGCATTGTTGTTGTCCAGAAGAAGGTTTTCCAAGCGGATCAGCGCTCTATCGGGGTCGCTGTTGACACCAATCCAGAGCAGCGTATGGCAGGTCATTACGGGTACAATTACCAGACGGAGTTGGCGCCGTAGTACTGGACCGTCTTTGATAAGCCTCAGACAACTCAAGCCCCAGAGCACAGCGAAGAATCCGGGAAACGAGAGCAAATCCCAATCGCGTCCCCCCAAATAGGCATCGTGGCAGAAGATCAGTGTGCCGGTTCCAAGCGTCGACCACGCGAGAAATACGGTAATAGTATCGCAAGCCTGCTTGCGCAGGGTCGCTATGAGAACCCATACCAACCCAAATGGAGACACCAGCATTGTCGCGTTTATCAGCAGCAGGGCGTGGCGCCATGAGAACATCGCATATCTGCCCTCCTCTAGCGGAGACCATAAGGGCAGTGGCAATGGATAAAAATTGAGGTAACCATACAAGCCGATAATGAGGCCGCCGCCGATCAAGACCAGTTGTACAGATCGATGTTGTAAGTGCGAACACCCCGGCCGGCCAAAGCGGATCCAGAGCAGATAGCAGAGCGAGGGCAGCAGGGCTAGTGCCATCGCGTGCAGGGCGATGGCGATGAGCAGGCAGAATGCTGCTGGTGCGACCGGTGCCCCGGAGAGGGTGCGCAGCGCCAGAAAAACGTACAGGGCACCGGCCAAAGTTACGAGTGTATAACTTTCGGCATATCCGAAGAAAAGCTGTACGGTGCCCAGAGTCAGACAACACGCCGCACAGCCGATTCGACTCAGGCTCGTCCTGCCCAAATGCCGGGAGATCAACCAAGTGATTATCGCATAGCCGGCACCGGCCAAGCAGCTGATATAGGCATAAGTTTCGCCTGCCGTTAGTCCAATGTGATCTTTTCCCCAACGGTAGATGAAAAAGTGAATGAGTAGATCCAGCAATTCGGAATTCAGGCTGGAGTTGGTCATGATATGGGCGATCAGGGATCCTTTTATGTCGAGCAACCTGTCCAGATCACCGATGCGCAGTGCACTATCACCAAGCGTGTGTAGACGCACGCGGAATAGCCACGTCAACGAGAGCAAAAAACCGAGCAAGCCTAATTTGATCGCTGTATTGGCCAAACCAGAACCGTAGAGCCATTGTCCGATTCGGCGGGTAAGAACTTCGATTGCGATCGCCGTTTTTTTCTGTGAACCAGCGATTAGGACCAGGCAGAGGATTGCGGCGGCACTCGCATTCACCCATAAAGAGTGGTATAATGAGAAGTCCGTACCCCAAAGAGGTATGGGTATAGCAAGGGCAGCCAGGTGCAAAAAAACGTAGCTAAGGGTGGCGAACCAGACTATAAGAGTACCCCGGGTAGGATTGCGGTGTATGTGGGTTTGTCGGTACTGGTCTTTTTTGGATCGCTCGATCATAATATCAACAAATTACAGTGCTGCAATGGCCATCGCCACTTGGGAATCGATATTATATTGTGACGAATATACCATATGGCTGGGTGGTGTGGCGATACTGAGCTGCTTAGATTTGCTGGACTCTATACGTAGTGCGGAGATTAAACGGGAGTTTCTGTATGCCGAAAGACCCGAAATATCGCGTCGCCCTGATCGGTGGTGGCCGTGCCGGTCCGTCTCGAGCTCGTGCCTTTGATGCCCATCCACTTTGCGCGCTCGTTGCCGTTGCCGATACCGATCCGGAAAATCTCGAACTGACGGCTGGGCGCTTCGGCGTCACGGGCTATTCGACCTTCGACGAGATGTTTGCTCGCGAAGAGCCGCTCGATATCGTGTTGCCGATTCTTCCCGTGCGTCCGAATGCCGACGCTGTGGTGGCGGCGGCGGAGGCGGGGGCAAAAGCCATCTTCTGCGAGAAGCCGCTGACGGCCACACTGGCTGATGCCGACCGCATGGTAGAGGCCTGTGCCACTCGTGGTATTGCTTTTGGTGCGGGGGTGATGGTTTCGTCGCACCCCGATTACCGGCGGGCTTTCCAGATGGCGGCCGATGGGACAATCGGCCAGGTATATCGCATTAATTTGTACGGTGGAAACAATCAGGGCGGTTGTCACGGAATGAACCTGGTGCGTAAGTTTGCACAGAAGGCGGCGATCGAAGAGGTCATCGGCCGAGTCTCCGGCGACCCCTTCAGTGATCACGAAGAGCCCTATGACGAAGCGGCGACCGGGTTCGGTGATCTCGGCGGCTATGTGCGCTTCGCCAACGGTATTGAGGCTTTTCTCGGGTTGGGGGACTACGGTTTGCGCGGCATCGAAGTGGTTGGGACGCGCGGAGTGATATTGAATACCGACAACACGGGTCTCGGTCTGCAGCTGCGCGTGGCTCCTGAGTCTAGCACCCGGGTGAATCTGATCGATATGGAGCCGGTGGAAAGTGGTTTTCTACCGGCTGATAGCGGTGCAGAGCGTGGTTTCGACGCGGCCGGTTGGCGCGATCCGGGCCAGGTGATGCGGGCCATTGTCGACGATTTTATTCGCGTCCTCGAGCAGGGCGGTGAGCTCGAGATCACTACCGGGGACGATCTGCGCCATGCTCTTGAGATGAGCCTCGCCGTGCGGGAATCGCATCGTCGCGGCCATGCGTCGTTGCCGTTGCCGCTGGCAGACCGCTCGCTGGCGATGTATCCCGAACGCATGCGATGGCACTATAAAAAGCCGATTTTCGGCCGCGAGGCCTATATGGAGCAGATGGCTGGACAGAAACGGAGTAACGGACCAGCAGAGGGAGGTTCATTATGAGTGAGCAGCAGTCTTATCCGCAAATCACTGCCAGCGAAGTGGGAGCACCGCCGCCGTGGGCATTGCAGGAGCGCAACCTGATCGCGCAGATGGAGGAAGCGGCCCGGTTCCGGTTTCGCCAGTGTACTGAACGCGGCGGTGCGATTCTCTTCGCCGAAGATTTCGATGATCTCTTCGAACAGTTCTATAACTGGGGACTCTTCTATTCCATGGGTGCAGATGACAGCATGCTGGAGATGGCGGCGACGGCGTGGAACGCGACGGCGCGGATCAGCGATGAAAGTATCGTCCATCGCACTCGCTTCAACGACCATAAGAAGGTGTTCCGGCCATCGGCCAGGCGGGAGTTTTGGAATATCGCCCAGGCGATGGAGTGGCATCACCTGGGCGAGGGGATGATGGCTTTTTACGACTTTGGGGTGTCCGACCCAACGATTTCAGAAATGGCCCGCCGGGCCCAGCTCTTCGCCGGTTTCTACAATGGAGAAGATCCGGAAGCGCCGAATTACGATCCGGAGCACAAAATCCTGCGCTCGCCGTTCCAATCGAGTCAGGGCCCGCGTCTAGAAGCCGACGCCGAGTACGCCCACGCGATGCTCCTGGCCGGACGCTGGCTGGGTGGTGATGTCAACTACTATGGCGTGCGTGCCAGTCTCTATCCGATCGTTGAGGATCTCGAGCTGGACTGGTGGGCAGATCCGGCGCGACAGGCGGAAATCGTCGATCTCTTCAACAAGCTCATACTCCAGTCGGATACTCCCAATAACCTGGGTGCCACGGCGCTGGTCACTCACGCGTACCTCTATACAGGTGATGAAAAATACAAATCCTGGGTGTTGGACTACACCGAAGCATGGATGGACCGGGCCAAGAAAAACGGCGGCATTATGCCGGACAACGTGGGGCCGAACGGCATCATCGGTGAACGACGAAACGGCAACTTCTGGGGCGGCCAGTACGGCTGGAATCATTATCAGGGCTTCAATATCATGTTTCACAGCCTCAATATCGCTGCCGAATGTGCCCTTTTGCTCTCCGGAGACTTTGGCTATCTCGATTTGCTGCGAGATCAGATCAAGATCCTGCTGGATGCCTCTATCACCCGGGACGACGGCCAGCTGATCATGCCGACGCGCTACGGCCCCGACGGCTGGCAGTACGATCCGCCCCTGCCGCGGCGGGAGGATACGATCGTGCCGATGCGGCATGTTTATACCGGCCCGCAGCCCTGGCGGATGCAGGAACTGGCCCATCTCTACCACGCATCGATGGCGCGGGAAGATTACCAGCTGATCGAGCGGGTGCGCGCGGGCGAAGTCGAGCGCGACTGGGATTCCGTCGGTGAAATATCGAGCGAGAAGAACGGCGGCCAGACGGAATTTGCCCGCTTCCAGTACTACGATGGCAAGAACCCGGACTGGCCCGAAAAAATTCTCTCGGCTGAAGCGGAGTGGTCGATGCAGGTTTACGATGAGATGCGCAAGGACATCCGCACCCCGATCGAGCGATTGCAGGAAAACGCCATCGCCGGAAATCCGGTGCTCACCAAGGGGTTGACTCAGGTGACGATGGGTGCTCCGCAGTCGATCTACAACGGCGGTTTGCTGCGGGCGACGGTTCGCTACTACGATCGGCAGGAGCAGCGTCCTGGGCTGCCCCGCGATGTTGCTGCCTTAGTTGATCACCTGGCTGCGGATGCTGTGGGAGTTCAGCTGGTGAATTGCAGTCGCGATGAGTCGCGGCGCCTGATCGTTCAGGCCGGTGCCTTTGGTGAACACACCTTCACCGAGGTCAAGACGGCCAATGGCGCAGGGGAACCCCCGACCATTACCGCTGCCAATGGCAAGTATATGGCGGTCGATTTGCCTCCGGCGACGCGGATCCGTCTCGAAGCCGGCCTGTCTCGATTCAGCAACCAGCCGAGTTATGCCTTTCCCTGGCACGGGGGTGAGATTCCAATCCCGTTTCCCGTCGATGGCAAGGTCTCCGGGCAATCCGGATCGGCCTATGTAGCGCCCTCGAACCAGTGAGGACTATCCGTGCAGGTCAGTCCGCGGATTTCAGGACTCGGATGACGTTCTCGCCCATGATCTTGGCGGTATCGGCTTCGGTATAGCCGTGTTCGATCAGCGCGGCGGTGTATTCTTTCCACTGCGGTACGCTTTGCGCGTGAGAGGAGAGGCCGACGTGGTCGATTCCGGCTATTGCTACCGCGTGGTCTATCGTCGCCAGGTCGAGCTTGGTGCTCCAGGTCTCGGCGTCGGCCAGCTTGGCGCGGGCGCGTTCGAAGGGGTCGGTGTAGTCTGCCTGCAGCGCATCATCTCTTTGGCGTCGGGCCTGGTGCCGTTCGAGCGAGGTCCTCGGTGTTGGTGCCAGGACTGATACCACCCCTCCGCCTTCGGCAACTCGACGCACTAGTTCGTCCGGCATGTCCCTGCGACTCTTGCTGAGCGATCGCACCTTGGTATGGGTGACGATCGTCGGTTTAGTCGCCACGTCCAGAATATCGCTGCAGGTATAGTCGGAGCAGTGGGCGAGGTCGATGAGAACTCCGAGCTCGTTGCAGGTGCGAACCACATCGCGTCCAAACTTGGAAAGACCCGGAGGGTCGTTCAACTCGGCGCTGGAATCGGCCCAACCGGTGGCGCTGAGATGGCTGGGGCAGATCACCCGTATGCCCTGGCGGTGAAACTCGGCTAGCACGTCGAGGCTCTCGGCGATGAAACCGCTCACCAGCATCAGAATCATTGCGATTTTCCCTTCGGCGACGATTCTGGATACTTCTGCACCTGTGTAGGCGATTTCGATATGGTCGTCGTAAGCAGCGGCGAATCTCTTGTGCTCATCGAGGTTCATTCGGATTCGATCGACCATATCCTGGCCCTCAAAGTACGGTTTCCAGGATTTGACGCCGCGAGCTGGTTCGGCTAGCGGATCCAACTCCGGCGTTTCGGCGATGTACTGCTCCTCGACCCCGAAGGCCTCGATGATCACGTTGATGCGACCGCGCAGGTTTTGCTCCAGGTCGACGATAGCCGAATAGCTGTCGACTACGGTCAGTTGCCGGTGCAGCGCGTCGTGCGGATTGCGATCGAAGCGTTCATCGGTTACATACTCGCTGGTCGAATCCAGCTGACCGATGCGGTGCCCTAAGGGTAGCCCCAATCGTTGGGTGTCGCGGCTATGGGCGAAGTGGCTGGCGATCCGGTTTCGTTCGTTCATCGAAGTCCGCCTTTCCTGCCCGGACGACTCACGGGCGATCTCGGGTTTCTGTTCCTCATACCTAAAGAAATGATATTTAGAGTCCGGGTGAGTGCGGATTTGTTCGCAACTCGCAATGGGCTTCCAGGCGCGAACTATCTGGTAAGGCAAGGCAAATCTTCCGACTTTGTGCAAGGCAGATATTTCGTATCTTTTGCAGCAGGGCAATGGAATATATCTCTTCACGTGCTTTTCTGCATGGGACTTCGAGCATGATCCAGGACAACGATCGCCCGACCTATCATCACTTGCCGCCGGAGGGTCTGCTCTGGGATCCTTGTGCTGCGATGTTCTGGCAGGGGCGCTACCATCTGTTCTTTCTGCACAGTTCGTGGGCGGAGCCCGGGCCTCCGCGCCGCCCGGATGGGTATATGTACAAAGCCTGGGCCCATATCTCCTCCCCGGATCTGGTGCATTGGGATGCATATCCGAATGCGATCGAACGCGGACAGACGGGCAATATATTTCTCTTCAATGGGACACCGACGATCGTCTTCCCGCATCCGGACGGCGGGGGGGCAAGCTGTTTTGCGAGCAATCCTGAAGGCGATCTTAGGAACTGGCACTTTGATCCCAGAGATCCGGTTCTGCGGCATCCAGTTCAGGGTCCGGGACTCTATCCGGATAACAACGATGTCACCGCATGGCAGGAAGGTCCGTGGTCTTATGCACTGACCGGTAGCCGCGATGATCCGGGGTTGGGGGATACGCAGCACCTCTTCCGTTCTCGCGACCTCGCCGAGTGGGAGTACGTGGACCGCTTCTATGAGTCGGAGCGAAAGTGGAGTGGCGATAAAGATGATTGCTCCTGTCCAGATTTTTTTCGCCTGGGGTCTAGGTGGATGCTCTTGCATTTCTGCCATTACTTTCCGAGTGGAAGCCGGTACTACCTGGGCCGCTATGAGGATCAGCGTTTTTATCCGGAGACCTTCGACCGAATCAACTGGCCAGGTGGAAATATTCATGCACCGCGGACAATGCTCGATGAAAAAGGTCGCCGGATCCTCTTCGCCAATCTGAATGAAGGCCGCCGTATGGATGTCTGTCAGGCCTCCGGCTGGTATGGGGTTATGAGCCTGCCAGTCGTTATTTCGCTCGCCGCCGATGGCAACTCTATCTGCTATGAACCGGCTGGCGAGTTAGAAGCGCTGCGCCGTGATCCGCAGGAGCGCCTGGAGATCGAGATCGGGGCCGATACTGAGTTGCCCATACCCGAAATTCGCGGGGAGTGTCTTGAACTCGAGCTCGAGCTCGAATCCCGTGGTGCGGCTGAGTTTGGCCTGAAAGTGCGTTGCGCTCCGGATGGTTGCGAAGAAACCGTTGTTTCCCTCTCGCTTGAGCCGGCGGCTATCCAGATTGATTTTCACAAGGCGAGTCTGAGAGATGATCTGGCTTATGCACAGGATCTAGGGGTGCAGTCCGCCCCATTTGATTTCAAGCAGGGGGAACGCGTCAAGCTGAGAGTTTTTCTCGACCATTCGGTGCTGGAAGTATTTGTCGGTGACCAACGTTATATGGCCCAGCGGATCTTTCCCACCCATCCTGAGGCACTGGATCTAAAGCTCTTCAGCCGCGGTGGTCCTGCGTTTGTCAACTATCTGCGGGCGTGGCAGATGGGCGGCAATTAGTCTGACGGTGCGAAAGTTCCCGCGCCGCTTCGAGCGTATTGAGGATCGAGATGGTTGGATCTAAGACCGTACTGCTGGTGGGCGGATTTGCGCCGGGTCAGTCCCTGTGGAGCATCGAGCAGGGATTTGAGGCCGTGGGCTACAAAGTCATCTACGTACCCAGTCGAGGTATCATTGCGGCCAACAGAGAGAGCGATATCGAGTTGGCCTCAGAAGAGGCCGACCGGATCCCGCCGGTCGAAGATTGGGACCCTAGATATGCGGATGCCGGCACTTATGAGGAGGGCCTGGCGCAGCTCATTCAGGAGCACCGTCCGGAGCTGATGCTGTGGTGGTTCAGCAAAGACGACTGCCCGGCCGGATTGATCACCTCTTTGCGTCAGAGATTCCCCTGGCTCAAAACCGTCACCCATACTCAAGATGATCCCTGGGATGCACTGCGCCATCCCGAGTTTTCGCGGGAGTTCGAATTTGTGGCGACCTGCTGCAAGCAGAGCGCCGAACTCTACCGGGAGCGTGGGTTGAATCCGATCGTGCTCTATCCTCCACCTGCCCGTCAGCTGCATGGTACTGCCGAACCTACCCGGCATGAAGAGTGCGATTTTTCGGTCACGATTCTGTCTATTTACGCCCGTAGTGACAGCGATGGGGCGGCCTACCTTTCTTCCGTCGATCCAGTCGAACGGATCACTCATCCCATCGGTTTTCCCGACCAACGTGCGCTTCGCCACGAGGTGGTGGCCACCATTGCCGATCTTGGCCGCACTCATATCTACGGCGGGTTGGGTTTTGGTACCTTCCCCGGTATTCCTCGATCTTCTTATCGCGGCTTTCGCACCTATTGGGAATTGCCCGGAATTTACCAGGCCGCTAAGATCAACATCAATCAGCACAATTCTCCCCGTTCCCACGGCTACCTGAACCAGCGCGACACGGCGATCACCGGGTCGGGTGGATTCATGCTGACCGACTATGTGGAGGGGATCGAGGAGGAATTCGAGATCGGTAGCGAGATCGATACCTGGGAGACGATCGACGAATTGCGCGACAAGGCGATTTGGTGGCTCCGCCACGATGAGAAACGCGAGGCGGCGGGCCGGGCGGCGCAGCGCCGGGTGCTGCAGCGCTATGGTAATGATGCCTATGCCCGTCGGCTGCTGGCATTCGTTCAGGGCCGGGGCTCCGTATGATGTATGGTGGTACACTTCGATCGTTATCTTTCAGATCTCGCGATCCCGCCTTGCCGCAGCGCCTGCCTCGGGTGATAAGTGCTCACGAGTCCCGGACACGAGAATACCTATAGGTCCGAACGGCCATTAAACTATGAGAGGCGAAGCCCATGCCAGCGAGCGATATGACCATCGTCCATCTATCCGAATTTCACCTGCAGGCCGCCGACAAAGAGCCGACGGGAATTCCCTATGAAGATCTGCTGGATGGCTATGGGGATGCGCTGAAGACCCTTGACCACCTGTGCAACTACGTCTCAGAGCCCGATCTCTTCATAGTCACCGGCGATCTGGTTCTCGGTAAGCGCAATGCGGCAGTGGGGTATCCCCGTCTGCTTGAATTATTGGAGCAGTTCAAAGCCGAATTCGAGGTGCCGGTACTCCTGGCTCTGGGCAACGGAGATTCCATCGAGCCATTCCGACGCATCGTGCTCGGCGAGACCGGGGCCGATCTCAACAAAAGATACTACTACACCCATATCGTCAAAGGGCTCAAGGTCATCGTTCTCGATTCGCATGTCGAAAACCAGCATTACGGCGAGATCGATGCGGAGCAGTTGGACTGGTTGCAGGACGAACTCGCGGCCACTCCGCAGATGCCCCACTTGTTGGCGTTCCATCACCCGCCGGGAAAGATTGTTCTCGGAGCAGACCAGCAAGAGTTGATCAATGCGGAGCAGTTGGCAGAAGTCATCCAGAATTACCAGGTGATCGGGATACTCTCCGGACACTGTCACCTCGCCTATCTGAGCTATCTCGCCGGTGTTCCCAATGCCGTCACCAATGGGATCTGCAGCACGATTACCTGGTCGGATCCTAAGGATATGATCCACGAGAGAATCGGAGGCGGTTATAACCTGATTCACATTCGCGATGACCAGATGCTGGTGCGCTTTATGGATATCACCAGCGAGCGTGCGACGCTCAGATGGAATGAGGTGGAGTGGCCCAAACTCCAGCCTCCACGCAAATAATAAGACCAGTTATTCTATCATTGCGCGCTGGGCCCTGACCGATCATGACGAGGGCGGATGGCTGAAAGAGTATTGTCTCTTGCGCGGGAGTT
>MDTE01055542.1_pt1 | contig 10779 bp, 10 predicted proteins | sample 811231 | NCBI WGS metagenome assembly MDTE01 (sample SAMN05326651, study PRJNA326480) | marine metagenome | isolation source: seawater | place: Indian Ocean: Red Sea | collected 2010 | reverse complement strand
GATGAGTTGTATCGGGGGTTAGTCATCCCGGGTCCTCGACCCCGGCGGCACGAATGATTTCCGCCGTCACGTGTCGTTTCCAGTAGCCCTGGTGAAAGAGCTTTGCCTTCACTCAGCCATCGGCCCCGATCAAAAAAGTCCCGGGATGAGGCAACCCGTCTTCCCGCGATTCATTCCGGATTCCAAAGGCCTCGATCACTTTGCTACCGGAGTCCGAAAGCAGCGGAAAAGAGATTTCCCGCCGCTTGGCAAACCTCGCGAGAACATCGACGGGGTCATAGCTCACCCCGACGACCTGGATTCCGGCCTGATCCAGCTTCAACCGATTCTCTTGCAGTTCAACTAACTGCCGCTGGCAAAAGGGTCACCAATCGGCGGATCGGTAGAAGACCACCGCCAACTTCTTGTTTTGGCCGAGGAGTCCGGCCAAAGTGTGGGTCACTCCCGATTGATCCGACAGAGAAAACCAGGGCACCTTCTCTCCCCGCTTCAAGCCAGGCCCCTCATGATCGGCGGCCCAGCCTGCCGGGGCAACGCTTCCCAGCAAAACGGCCCCACAAAGCCACTTCGTCCATTTCAATATCATGGGTTTCATTCGATCGGATTTCAATGGCTGGCCATCGCCTTTCTTCATTGGGCTTACTGTTCCCCCTTCACCTGAACAATCACGGAAAAATCTTGCCGTCGATAAAGGCACTGCCCGTTCAGGGCGTCACAAACGGAATACAGTGCATATCCTCTGAGACGATGTTCACCCGCCCGAATCCGTTTCGAGGACCGAATCTCAAATTCCAAACGCCTTCCTTCCATCGAAATCGGCAGAGGCGGATTGGGGTGGCGTTGAAAGCGTTTCTCGAACTGCCAGTTCGAGTCGTCATTCATCCAGATGATCAAATCCTCGCCCTCGTTATTCCAATGAACCATCCGATCGGAATCGGGCGTCAATTCCAGGTGAATCCTTACCGCTTCACCACCTCCAACCATCGCCGGCACGGCAACGGCTTCAACCGCTATCCACTCCGCCGTGTCACGAGCCACCTTCCCCTCGGGATCGGGATCGGTTTCCACGCTCGCTTCATCCGGAAACTCGACCTGCGGGTCAGCGAATTCCGCACCCGCCGGTTCAATCGCCAACCTCAGCGGAACCTCCCCTCGAGCCGCCAATTCCCGACGTGCCTGACGCACCCAATCATAAAACGAATAAGGTTTGTCGAGCCGGGGACCATACTGTTGGATTCGACGCCGCCAGATATATTGATTCGGGTTGAGCCCGAGCGCCCGCCCCCAGGACTGCACCGCCTCTCGGAAATCGGACGGCAACCGGCCGGGACCATCAAACCGACGACGATAAGCCACCCCGAGCCTGAAATGAGCCGACGCCTCATCAGGGGCCTCGGAAACAATCGATTCAAGGCGCTCGATCGCCCGATCCAACCCGGGTTCCTGCCCCCAGAGAACCAGACGGGTGGCCGCCTCCTTGTCGGACAACCCGCTCTCGGATAGCAAATCACTCGGGTCAGGCGCCAACCAATCCGAACCGCTCCAGGGAAGAGGCTTCTGCCGCATAAAGGCATTTAGCTGGGAAGGGCGAGGATTCACCGCGCGGAGCGTGCCCTGTTCGTCCAGGAAGTAAGTCAGGGGGATCCCCTCAACTCCCATCAGATTGAGGGAATCGACCAGGAGGGGCCATGCCAGCCCTTTCCACTGCATGAAAAGCCGCGCCCGCTCGGCATGCTGTTCCTGAACGATGCCAACGACCTGCAGCCTGTCTTCATCGACGAAGGGTTGGGTTCGTTCGTGCCACCCGGGCACGTGCTTCCGGCATCCCGCTCACCAGGATGCAAAGACATGCACCACCGTCTTCTGGCCACGATAGGCGAGAATCGAATCCGGAGCACCGTCCGAGGCTCGAGGAAGAACGAGCCCGGGAAAGGGATCCCCCACCCGGATCGCCGCACTCTGCCCCATCATAAGCACGCTCAGGTACCCGACCAACCACCCCACCAGATGGCGGGCCTCAATCTTCATGCGTTGTTCAATGGGCTTTGTCATCGAGATTCGTTGAGATGCCGAAGATCCCCTTCCCTCACCGTCACCCCCCGCTGGTCCAAGTCCTCAAGCAGGGGCAGCATAATGCGGCGACTGACGCCGGTGGCTTGACGCAGATCGCTCACCGTCGCCCCTCCCGTTCGGGTCAGATACGCCCGAACCTGTTCCTCCAGTTGCTGAAAACCCGAACTCAAGAAAACGAGATCGTTGCTCAGCTCGAAAAGCTCCCCGGTGTCCACCAAAAAACGAATGGCGCGATCCGCGCCGCCAATCTCCAACAATTGCTTCCGACTGGGCGGTTCCGTCGACTTCTTGCCCAGTTCCGCCCGAAGGCGGCCGACCGCCTGCTCAAGATCAGCCGGCATGGAAATCTCATGGTCCCGACGCCGCATCACGGTTCCCTCGACGACCAATCCACCCGAGATCATCCCATCAAGCAATACATCGAAAGCTCCCTGTTCCCCCCAGCGCCCGTCAAGTTGAGACCGCAACTGGCTCAACGAAATCCCCAACCGCTCGCAATGATCGCGATGAAAGCAGTCAACCAAGGTTTCTGCCAACTGGACTTGTTGTTCCCAGAATGGCACGTCCACGACCCAGCCCTTTCGTCGAAAAATCCTCCCCTGATCCTCATGGACCTTGATCGCCACTTTGATCTCGTGGCTTCCAAACACGCTTTGCCGTAAAACCCGTTCTTCCCGAATCAGATGAGCGTCGGCCACCACGGCCTCCAGGAACGTCGCCAAAGAGACATTCGGCCCTTCAAAACGTTCGAAGAAAGCCCGCCGCTCACGGCTGCGAAAGGATTTCACATCACCGAGAGCATCCAGGACCGTCCCACCGGCCAGCGTATGCGTCTCCGACCAGTCACGAATCACAAAGCGGTCCCCCGCAACCAAAGCAATCGGCCCCTCCATGCGAAGCTGCGCCGCTTTCTGTGCCCCCACCACTAGGGGATCGCTATCGAGAAAATAAAGACGCCCTGGCGTGTTACTGCTTCCGTGATGCACGCGGATCCTTACCCCCTGTTTGAGGGATTTTGCAGCCGCCATGCTTTTCCCCACGAGACGGGCGGACTTCTCCACCCAACAATCAACGACTTGCGTCGGAATCGAAAACTCTGGCGATGTCACGACATCTCCGCGGCCAACCCCTTCCTGCCCCCCCTCCCCGCTGCGCCGTACCGCGACGTTGGCCAGGTTCACGGCGACTCGGGCACCGGGTTGGGCCACATCAGTGTTTTCCCCAAAGCTCTGCAAGGCTCGAATCCTCGACGAAATCCCACGCGGTTGAATCATCACCGGCTGATCCAACTTCATTTGCCCTCCCGTGAGGCTCCCCGTAACCACCGTGCCATGCCCCTTCACGCTGAAGGTCCGATCCACCGACAATCGGGGTTTCCCGTAATCCGCCGAGTCTGGCAGTTGGTCGAATTGCTCGACCAACTGGGTCTTCAGTTCCGAAATCCCTATGTCCTTGGTAGTGGAGGTCGCGATGATGGGGGCCGCGGCGAAGGAGGACCCTTTCAATTCGTCCCGAATGACTTCTTCCAGAAACTCGCGATCATCGGGAGCCAGATCGATCTTGTTGAGCACCACCACCACCCGTTGCACTCCCAGGTATTCAAGAATCTGGAGATGCTCCTCGGTTTGGGGCATCCATCCATCATCCGCCGCCACCACAATCATCCCCAGATCCACACAACCGACGCCCGCCACCATGTTCTTGACGAAGTCTTCATGCCCTGGAACGTCAATGATGCCAATCCGCAATTCCCCGTCGGGATCGGCTCCGGATGTCAAGCGCAGCTCGGCAAAGCCCAGATCAATGGTAATCCCTCGGATCTTTTCCTCGGGGAGACGATCGGGATCGGTCGAGGTCAACGCTTGAACCAAGGCGCTTTTGCCGTGATCAACATGCCCTGCCGTCGCCAGAATCAGATGCCTTACCATGCTCGCCTCACCCTCCACTCTCAGCACCTCATCGGATCAATCGGTTCAGGGCGTCCAGAAGGACGCCATCGTCCTGCGCCGCCACCGATCGAAGATCAAGGTAACAACAATCCCTCTTCACATACCCAACGATGGGCACCTCTGACTCGCGCAGGGCCCTGGCCAGATGGCCCGCCGATTCCTCGGCATGCCGCAGCGTCAAGGCTAGGGAGGGCAAACGCCCGTCCGGAAGCGTTCCTCCCCCCACTTCCGTCGTGGTTTCGACAATGGCAATCTGAATCGACGGATTGTCCAGCTGTTCACAGATCCACTCCGCGCGTGCCCGTAACTCGGTCACGGACGTCCCCATGAAACGGTGGAGCGGCAGAGCCCCCCCCGCCTCGCCCTTCGAGAGCGAGGCGTCCAAATAGCTCTCGACGGTGGTCTGCAGGGCGGCAAGCACCATCTTGTCACAGCGCATCGCGCGGTAGAGGGGGTTTTGCTTGAGCGAGCTGATCGTATCAGAGGCGCCCAGCAACACCCCGGCTTGCGGCCCCCCGAAGAGCTTATCCCCACTGAAACAAACATAGTCCACCCCGGTCTTGACGGCTTCCTGCGCGGTCAACTCATGAGACAAGTCTTCAAACTGCTCGGTGCCCATCACCGCACCACTTCCCTGGTCGTAAACCAACTTCATGCCTTCACTCGACGCCAATTGAACCAACTGTGCCAGGGGGGGGGCCTCGACGAAGCCACGCATATAAAAGTTGCTTCGATGAACCACCAGAATCAAACCCGTTCTCGGGTTGATCGCCGACCGATAGTCGTCAAGAGTGGTGCGATTGGTCGTTCCCACCTCACACATGGTCGCACCACTGGCCGCCAAGATCTCCGGAATCCGGAACCCGCCCCCAATCTGCACGAGCTCGCCCCGCGAAATCACCACCTCGGGTTTCCCTTCGCGGAGCGCCTGATTCAAAACCAACATCAGGGCGGCCGCACAATTATTGACCACAGCTGCTGCCGGCGCCCCCCCAAGAAGGCTCAGGCATTCCTCCACATATCGACCCCGTTTGCCCCGCGTCCCCTTCTCCAAATCGAGTTCAAGATTCGAATACGACCCGGCGATCCGACGGACCAGTTCAACGCCCGCCTCGCCCAGCGGCGCCCGCCCCATATTGGTGTGGAGGGCAATTCCGGTGGCATTGATGACGGCTTGAAGCCGCGCCCTCGACCAGTGTCGCAAGCGCTGGCTCAATTGATCCAAAATCTCGTCATAGGTCGGCACGACCCCCTCCTGCCGAATCCCCTCAATGATGCCACGGGCCACCTTGATCACGAGCGGGCGGGGCAAGGAGTGAGCCGCCAAATCGTTCACCAACCGTTCCACCGACGGGATCGCGCGAAAATCGGGAGGGCGGGTTGAGGGCATCCGCCCATTGTCAACTCCAAGCGATGGGCCGGCAACCCATTTCCGCCCCCCTAAGCCACCTTCGATCCTCCGCCGGAACCACTGATAAAAGGGAGTTGAACCCGGGTCTGGGTCGCTGGCACTCTCGCGCTGATGCAACGAGTCGTCCCCATCCAAAAAGACATCGTCTTGATTGGTGGCGGCCACTCCCATGTTGCCGTGCTCCGGGCCTTCGGGATGGACCCGATTCCCGGAGTGCGGTTGACTCTCATTTCACCCCAGTTCCAAACCCCCTACTCCGGCATGCTACCGGGCTACCTGGCAGGCCACTATTCCCACGCAGAAAGCCATATTCCCCTGCTGCCCCTCTGCCAGTTCGCCGGAGCACAGTTTTTTCAGGACCGGGTTGTCGGATTGGATTTGAAAACCCAACAGATTCAATGCGAGGGTCGGCCGCCCGTTCAATACGACGCCCTCTCCATCGACATCGGCTCGACCCCCATGATCGACTCCATTCCGGGAGCACGCGAGCATGCCATTCCCGTCAAACCGGTCGACGCCTTTCTCAAACGCTGGGAAACCCAGGAGCAAACCTGGTCCACCCCGTCCCCTCGCCCCCGGCAAATCGTCATTGTCGGTGGGGGCGCCGGCGGCGTCGAATTAACCCTCAGTTTGAAACACCGACTGAAGAAACGGTTCTCCTCCGAGGTGACCGATTCCTTTGAATTCACCCTCCTGACCGCCTCTCACACCATTCTCCCCACGCACAACCGGAGCGTGCGGAACCGCTGCGAGCGAATTCTCCGAGAACGCTCCGTCAAGACCCATCTGGATTTCCGTGTGGAGCGAGTGGAGGCTAATAGGGTCCAGGGCCAAAACGGACAATCGGCCCCTCATGATTTGCTTCTTTGGGCCACCCATGCCTCCGCACCGAAGTGGCCTCGAAGCGCCGGATTGAAGGTCGATTCCGAGGGATTCATCCTGGTTAACGAGTTCCTCCAATCACCCTCGCACCCCAATGTCTTTGCCTCAGGCGACATCGCCTCCATGCAGGATTCCCCCCGGCCCAAATCGGGCGTCTTCGCCGTGCGACAAGGCCCGCCCCTGACGCGAAACCTTCGCCGAATCATCCATGAAGAGCCCCTTGAACGTTACCACCCCCAAAAACAGTTTCTCAGCCTCATCAGCACCGGTGACCCCCATGCCATCGCCTCAAGAGGCCCGTGGGCGGTTGAGGGATCTTGGGTCTGGCGTTGGAAGGATCGGATCGACCGCCGCTTCGTGCATCGCTTCCAACAGCTCCCCGAAATCGAGGCCATGTCAAAACGCTCCCCTTCATCCCCGCTCGAGGCACCGCCGGAGGAGTTTCCTCAGATTCGTTGCACGGGCTGTGGTTCAAAGGTTGGTGCTACCGTGCTGACCCGAGTGCTGACCCGGCTGCGCCTCACCCAACCCGATTCCGTTTCGATTGGCCTGGAATCGCCCGATGACGCCGCCGTCCTGAACTTGCCCTCCGACACGCCTCTGATTCAAACCGTGGATTCCCTTCCGGCGTTCCTGGATGACCCCTGGCTCTTCGCTCGAATTGCGACGGTCCATGCCCTCAACGACGTCATCGCGATGGGTGCCCAACCCCACAGCGCTCAAATCATCGCAACCCTTCCCTACGCCCTGGAGCGACCGCTCGAGGAGACCTTGTTCCAGCTCCTCTCCGGCGCACTGGTTGAGCTCGAATCGCACGGGGCCTCGCTGATCGGAGGCCACACCCTGGAGGGAGAACGGCTGGCCATAGGCCTGGCCATCAACGGCACGGCATCGCCCCGCGGTTGCCTCACCAAATCGGGGCTTCGGCCCGGAGATCGCCTCGTCATGACCAAGCCCCTCGGCACCGGCGTGCTCCTCGCCGCCCACATGCGGAGAAGGGCATCGAGCCACTGGATCGAGCAGGCGATCGGGCAGATGCTGCGATCCAATGCTACGGCCCTCCCGATCCTTCAGCGTTGTGGGGTCCAGGGCGTCACGGACATCACCGGCTTCGGCCTGGTCGGACACCTCCTGGAAATGCTTGATGCCGCGCATCTCGATGCCACGGTCGCCATGAGGAACATCCCTCTCCTCGAAGGAGCCTCCCAATGCTCCCAGAGCGGAATTGGAAGCTCGGTGCTCCCACAGAATCGTCGACGAGAATCCGACCTCCTCAACCGAACCCACTTTCATTCTCTTCCCGAATACCCCCTGCTATTCGATCCCCAAACCTCGGGAGGCCTGCTCTTCGGCATCGAGCCAAAGCACCTCGCGATCTGCCTCGACGCACTACGAGAGGCGGGATGGTACCACGCGGTCGAAATCGGAACTGTTCAATCGAGCCCCTCCCGTGAAAGGGCGACGATTGAACTTCGCCCTTAGCACTCCTCCGAGAGGAAGACCGGACGGCCGGGCTAGCCCACGAAGCGAGTCGCCAACAAGCTTGCGTTGTGGCCGCCGAATCCAAAGGAATTGCTGATGATCGCCCCCACAGAAGCCTCACGAGCCGTGTTGGGCACATAATCCAGGTCGCAGTCGGGATCGGGATACTCGTAGTTGATCGTGGGAGGAAGCACCCCCGTTTCAAGCGCCTTGGCGCAAATTGCCATCTCGATCGAACCCGCCGCCCCCAGCATGTGGCCGGTCGCGCCTTTGGTCGAACTCACTGCCATCTTCCTGGCATGGTCGCCGAATACATTCTTCACGGCGACGGTCTCACAGATATCGCCCTGGGGCGTTGAAGTGCCATGGGCGTTGATATAGCCGACCTCTTCAATCGGAGTCCGCCCCGAACGAAGCGCCATTTTCATGCACCGAGCCGCTCCCCCACCATTGGGATCAGGAGCGGTCATGTGATGGGCATCCGCCGTATTCCCATAGCCCGAGAGCTCGCAATAGATCCGCGCCCCGCGAGCCTTCGCGTGTTCGAGCTCTTCGATGATGACGACCGCCGCCCCTTCTCCCATGACGAAACCATCTCGTTCTCGATCAAAAGGCCGCGATGCTTGCTCAGGGGCGGCATTCCGCAAGCTCATGGCCTTCATGGCAGCAAAGCCTCCCATTCCGACCGGCGTGATCGCGGCTTCAGCGCCCCCCGCCAACATGACCTTGGCATCCCCCATCTTGATCGTTCGCCACGCCTCGCCAATGGCATGGCCGGAGGTTGCACAGGCGGAACATGTCGCGAGGTTGGGCCCTCTCAATCCATGGTACATCGAGAGCAGTCCTGACGCCATGTTGAGGATCTGCATGGGAATAAGAAACGGGGACACACGCCCCGGCCCTTTCTTGAGCAGAATCTCGTGCTGGTGCTCGATGGTCTGCAAGCCCCCGATTCCGGATCCAACAAACGCGCCCACCTCATCCAAGTCGATCGATTTCAGGTCCAATCCGGCATCCTCGATCGCCTGGTATCCAGCGAACACGCCGAATTGGGCATAGCGATCCGCCCGCCGGACTTCCTTGGGATTCGGGAAGGCTGGCTTGACATCCACGTCGTTGATCTGAGCCGCAATCTGGCAGGCGTAGTCACTGACATCAAACGCGGTGATCGAACCGATCCCACATTCGCCCTTGGTGATGCGTTCCCAAAACCGATTGATCGTCGTCCCCAGGGAGCTCACCACTCCCAACCCAGTCACGACGACCCTTACTTCTCCTCGCATCCTTTCCATGAACTAAAAAAGGGCAGTGCCAGCCTCGCACAGCCTGGCCCTACCCTGGCAAAAACTTGGGCAATGGGCTATTCGCCCTTGATTTCCTCGATGTATTTGGTGACGTCCCCCACACTCTGAAGCTTTTCGGCATCTTCGTCGGGAATCTCATGGCCAAATTCTTCTTCCAAAGCCATGACCAATTCCACCGTATCCAATGAATCGGCACCAAGGTCTTCGATGAATTTGGACTCCGGCGTCACCTGATCGGCATTGACGCCCAATTGCTCCACGATGATATCCTTTACGCGTTGTTCGATCGTTTTTTCAGCAGCCATGAGTTTGTTCGTTTGATTTGTTGTGAGTGTAATTATCAAGCGAGGTAAGGCCGTCAAGCCTGATTATTCATTAAAAACCATTTTGAAGACGTCTCCCAGGCACTCCCGGCTGCGCTCCTTACGAGGCTAAAGCAACGAAAAGGCATGATCAAAACATGACCATGCCCCCATCCACGGCGAGGACTTGGCCGGTGATATATCGTGACCCGGGGCCCGCCAGAAAAACGGCCGCCTCCGCGACATCATCGGGTTCTCCCATTCTCCCCATCGGTATTTCGGAGAGGATGGCGGCCTGCTGTTCCTCGCTCAAGGCAGCGGTCATATCAGACTGAATGAATCCGGGGGCAATCACGTTGGCGGTGATGTGGCGCGAGGCCAATTCGCGAGCCACCGATTTGGTGAACCCGATGAGACCGGACTTGCTCGCCGCGTAATTGGCCTGGCCGGCGTTTCCAATGAGCCCGATCACCGAGCTCACATTGATGATCCGTCCCTGCCGTTGCTTCATCATGGTGCGGGCAAAAGCCTTGGTCAGCAGGAAAGCCGCCTTCAAATTGGTATCGAGAACAAGGTCCCAATCCGCTTCCCCCATCCGCATGAGAAGCCCATCCCGGGTGATGCCGGCATTGTTGACGAGAATGTGAACCGAACCCGTCTCCGCGAGAATCCCCTTGACGGCTAATTCGACCGACTCGCGCTCCGAAACATCAGCCGCGACCGCCCAGGCCCGGCGCCCCATCTTCCGCACAGCCTCCGCAGCCGAGTCCGCATTGGCGGCTTGACGCGACAGGCAAACGATGTCCGCTCCCGCCTCGGCCAGCTTCAGAGCCATCGCCCGGCCGAGTCCCCGGCCCGCGCCGGTTACGACCGCTATTTGTTGGTCAAGCAAACCCATCCGCCATCTTTCCCCGGATTCCTCGGCCGTGTCAACCCACGATGAAAGGAGACGCGCGAAACCGGGTTCTCGGCTCACCAGCCTCCGGCCTCACCGATTTCCGTCATTCTCATTCGCCGTGCTTGGCTCGCCATTCGATCGTCTTTGTCGTGGGCCCCAATTTGTTTTCCATCCACCACGTTTTCCTTGAACGTGCTCTTTGCCCGTCTTTCCTTTTTTATTTACCAGACTGCTCAAAAACGATTCTGCTCCGCGAGTGCTTCCCCTCTCGACCAGATATTTCTGGGACCTGCGAAATCAATCAATGGATGAATGGCATTTTAATCGCATGAAGTAGAAATTTATTAAAATTTTCGGTTTGATATTTGCGTTCGGCTTGGCAGTACGGCAAATCCTCCGATAACACCTGTCGAAACTGTGATGACCCAATCGTCAGATCCATATCGAATCCCTCCGGGTCCCGGATTGGATTTGAGAG
>MDTE01178044.1_pt1 | contig 10780 bp, 7 predicted proteins | sample 811231 | NCBI WGS metagenome assembly MDTE01 (sample SAMN05326651, study PRJNA326480) | marine metagenome | isolation source: seawater | place: Indian Ocean: Red Sea | collected 2010 | reverse complement strand
GGCGATGAGATCGTCGGAGTTTCAGAAAACGATGTTGTCTGCCCAGAGCCTGAAGATCCGATCATGACATTGAATGTTGATGGAACTTCGGTCGACTTTTCGATCATCGATCCGATGTTGTCTGAGCGATCAAATATTGCGGCTGCTCTCTTGGTTCCGTTCATGATTGTGATGGGGGTGATTTTCTTGCTCGCAATGTTGCGGCTCTCATCACAAAGCTTGCTCGCAAGTTTGAGGGATTTAAGTCGCCCAGCACGTCGTCGACTCGAGTAACTTGAGTGTGTCAGCGTGCTAGTTCACTGCTGCGTTTGCAAGCGCCCGTAACTCTGAAACGGCAGCGGTCAGCCCATCTGGATGCCGGTAGAGAGCGGTTCCAGCGATGAGAACGTTTGCTCCCGCTGCTGCAGCACCAGCAATTGTCGCGGGTCCAATGCCCCCGTCAACTTCGAGGTGAATCTCGTCTGCACGGCCAGAATCTTCGATCATCTGTCTGACTTCCCGGATTTTTGGCTCCATGGTTGCGATGTACTTTTGGCCGCCGAATCCCGGGTTTACCGTCATCACCAACACGAGATCAACGAGGTCAAGCACGTGCTCCACGGCGGCGGCTGATGTTGCTGGGTTGAGAGCAACGGCTGCGGTAGCCCCAAGGTCGTTGATGTGGTCGAGGGTGCGGTGGAGGTGAGTACACGCCTCCGCATGAACAATAAGTCGTGAACAACCCGCCTCGACATACCGACTTGCAAGTTCGTCTGGGTTCAACACCATCAGATGGGCTTCGAATGGCACCGAAGTATGGGCGCGAGCTGATGCGATGACATCTGGTCCAAAGGTGAGATTCGGCACAAATTGTCCGTCCATGACATCCCACTGAATGAGATCAACGCCGGCTTGCTCAAGTGCCGCAACTTCCTCACCGAGGCGCGAGAAATCTGCCGGGAGAACTGACGGTGAGATGAGTATCGGGTGTGCCACGCACTGAACCCTAGTTGGGAGATCGCACTCACCTACGTTGTGGGGATGCCCGATCAATCGCCCCACCCGCATTCCGGGGTTCCGATCGAGCGCGTCGTTGCAGGTGGTGAGGGCCTCGGTCGACTTTCAGATGGACGCGTCGTGTTTGTGAGAGGAGGCATTCCAGGTGATCTCGCAACGATCGAGGTGGTAGACGAACGGCGTGACTGGGCGAGAGCCGTTATCACGAGCATCGAGGCCGCATCATCGCAACGGGGCACACCAACGTGCCCCGCTCGAGGTGCTGGTTGTGGGGGGTGTGATTGGGCAGAAATTCTTCCCCAGCACCAGCTTGAACTTAAAGCAGGCATCGTTGTCGAGGCGCTTCGTCGCACGGCGAAAATGGACCACGAACCAGAGATTGGCGCGTCGGTTACTCGCAACGGTTACCGCTCTGGTGTTCGTGTCATCGGAACCGCAGATCACCGGGCGGGGTTCCGAAGGGCTGCCGAAGATACGAGTGTTCCGGCGGGCCGCTGCGAGATTGCGGTTCCTGTTCTTGCAGAAATGATCGAATCGATCACGGTCGACCCTGGTCTTGAAGTCACGCTTCGGGCGTCGGTTGCGACCGGAGAGGTCACAGCACGATGGGACGATCGACTTGGAACCGTCGATGGGCTCCCCGCAGGTGTTCATTTTGGTCCAGACGCTTCGCTGATCGAGCAGGTTGCCGGGGTTGACCTAGTGGTGAGTGCCGCATCGTTCTTTCAGAGTGGCCCGCAGGCCGCTGCCCTCCTTGTGGATGCAGTGTCTCGCCATGCCCCAGAACTCGCCTCGGCGAGAGCGGTTGTTGATGCATACGGCGGTATCGGCCTGTTCGCAGCAACTGCAGTGCCATTTGAGGCCGATGTGTGGGTCGTTGAGACTTCGCGTGCTGCGCTCGCCGATGCACGTACCAATTTGGATGGACGCGAAGGCCGTTCCGAATTTGTGCGGAGCGAGTTCGGGCGGTGGCGCCCGACGCGTGGCGACCTGAGGCCCGAGGTGGTTATTGCTGATCCGGCTCGCACGGGTCTGGGACGACCGGGCGTCTCGGCTGTCGTGAGAGCTCAACCGGAAGTATTGGTATTGGTGAGTTGTGATCCGGTTTCGTTCGCTCGAGATGCTGCATTGCTGGAAAAAGAAGGTTTCCGATTGGAGCGTTGTGAGGCGCTTGATCTGTTCCCCGGCACTCATCATGTCGAAGTTGTCTCGAGGTTCGTTCGCGCTGGCACACTGGCATCGTGAATCGTCAGGAACCCAACATGTTCGATGTTCGTGTGAGCGATGAAGTCGCAACCGCTCTGGCGGAAGGCCGAGCAGTTGTTGCGATGGAGTCAACAATCTTCTCTCACTTGGGCCTTCCTTCTCCTACCAACGAAGAAGCGTTGAGTCGGTGCGAACATGCTGTTCGGTCGGTCGGGGCAGTTCCGGCAGTGACCGCCGTATTCAACGGTGTTGCTCACGTCGGAATCTCACAGACCGATCGCGAGAGGGTCTGCGGGCCGGCGCAGAAAATGGCAGAGAGAGATATTCCGGTTGCCACCGCTAGAGGGTGGAAGTACGGGGCGACGACCGTGTCGGCGGCACTCACGCTCGCCGAGCGCGCAGGAATTCCCGTGTTTGCTACCGGAGGAATTGGTGGAGTGCACAGAGGGTCTGAACTCACTGGGGATATCAGCGCAGACCTCGATGCCATTGCTCGTCGCGCCGTGGTGACGGTGTCAGCAGGAGCGAAAGCGTTTCTCGATCTCGCCAAAACACTTGAGTATCTCGAAACTGCGGGAGCGCCTGTCTTGGGTTGGCAGACGGATGAATTCCCGGCCTTCTACACACGAACGTCCGGTCTTAACGTTCCGCACCGGGTGGAGACCGCTGAGGTTGTGGCTGCGATATTCCACAACCGAACGAGGGCCGACCAAGGGGTGTTGCTCGCAGTCCCGATACCTGAAGTCGATTCGCTCGATGCTGGCCGGCTTGATGCCGCACTTGCCTCAGCGTTAGAGGAATGCGAGGCGCAAGGGATTCGGGGCGCTGCGATCACCCCATTTGTTCTCGAGCGAATTACGGTGGCAACCGACGGTGACAGCCTTCCGGCCAACCTCGCGCTTGCTGAGCACAACGCTGAGGTTGCGGCGCAGGTCGCAGTCGCTATTGCTCAACTCGGGTGAATATCTTCACTGCTGGCGGGAGTGCTCTCATTCGCTGCGACGAGGCGGAGTCTGCGATCATCAAAGGCGTATGAGCACCGGTATTGACCCCTTCCTCTCAGACTCAATTCTCCCTGACGACGCTGAACTTACGCCGCTTCACGAGCGCGAATATCGAGTGAGGTCGTACCGTCTAAGTCCAGATCGTGTGCTGATACGGGGCGCCGTCCGCGATCAGAAACCGCCGGGGCTCTACATTTCTCACGATCCTGATCCCATCACGGTCCATCACATGGTGGTTGATCTCGAGGTGGAGTTTCCGAGTCTCGAGATTGAGCGAGCGGAAGTGACGTTCAATACGTTCCCTCATACGACGTGCTCGGTGATCACCGACCACTACAAGAAACTGGAGGGACTCTCAATTGCGAGAGGGTTCTCGAACAAAGTGCGCGAACTATTTGGCGGCCCGCGAGGCTGCACCCACACCACTGCATTGCTTCTTGCAATGGGCCCAGTTGCGGTGCAGTGTTCATGGTCGATGCGAACTTTCGAGGTTCCTGATTCCGACGAACCCGAACTCAAATTGGGATTCAACCGCGAGCCCGATGATGATTCGTGGAAGATGAACACGAACACCTGTCACGAATGGGCAGAAGATGGTCCGGCATATGAGCGAGCTGCGTCTGGCATGTCGTGGGGTGTGCCAGTGTTTATGCGTGAGCGAGCAGAGAAGTTTGGAATTGAGGTGGGGGATCCGCAGTGACAGACCATGACCCGTTTGGCCTGCGTTCGCTGACGGTTGACCAACTTCAGTCAACCCCGGGAGTGAAGTGGCAGCAGCATCGTGATCGGCTCGCAGCATGGGTCGCTGACATGGATTTTCCGATGGCGCCAGTGATTACTGATCGCCTGCAGTCAATTATCGATCGCGGGATGGCGGGGTATCAGAAGTGGGGCACCGGTGCGTCGCCGGCTGGTCGTGTCTTCGTTGATCGAATGGCATCAAAATACGGATGGAGCATCGACGTCGACCGGGTGCACGACTTGGCTGACGTGCTGCAGGGCGTTCGGCTTGCTATCGGCATGCTCACTGAGCCTGGAGCGGCAATTGCATTGCACACCCCGGCGTACCATCCGTTTTTGCAGTCGTTCGCCGACATGGATAGACGACTTGTTCATGCACCCTTTGATGTTGATGAACTGCGGACGGTGATTGCATCAGAGAAGCCAGCAGCATTGTTGTTGTGTCATCCACAAAATCCGACTGGGCACGTGTTTGATCGCCCCCAGCTAGAGGCGATTGCGGAGATTGTTGAAGAATTCAATCTCATCGTCATCTCTGATGAAATTCACTCTGATCTCGTCTACGCGCCAAATACCCACATCCCATTCGCTTCGTTGAGCCCGGCAGTCGAGTCTCGAACAATCACCGTGACATCGACCTCGAAGGCATTCAATTTGGCTGGTCTCCGTTGGGCGGTGATGCACGTCGGCATCGAGCGTTTCGACACCATGATTCGGAGTTATCCAAAAAACTGGTTTGGCTCACCAAACTTGTTCGGTGTGGAGGCGGCGGTTGCGGCGTGGACCGAGGGCGATGAGTGGCTGGCAGCGGTGATGGATGTACTCGACGAGAATCGACACCGGTTGGCTGAGTTGGTCGAGACATATTTGACGGGAGCGAAGTATCAGATTCCGAGTGCGACATATCTCGCATGGATCGATTGTTCGATGCTTGGTGACGGTGATCGGCCGTTCGAACTCTTTCAGTCTCGCGGGGTTGAACTGAGCCCAGGTATGCAATTCGGGGCAAACGGTTCGGGTCATGTTCGTCTCAATTTTGCGACAAGTCCTGCCGTGGTCGAGCAGATCGTTGCAACGATGGCGAGCAGTTGAGCTGTCTAACTGCGGCAGCGATTTGCACCGGAGCGCGGATCTGCTCGCAGTGTCTGAAGCGCGCTTAACATCAAGAGCAGCATGCACGCTTGGCGGTCAAAGGGGGGAGACGTGCCTTCTGGGCGCGTTGAGATCTCCAACGTCCGAGTTGCTTTTGGTGATACGGCTGCTTTGCACGGCTTAAATTTCGATGTCGCACCGGGAGAAATCGTGGGCCAATGGTCCGCCCCCTGGGATTCGAACCCAGAACCAATGGATTAAGAGTCCACTGCTCTGCCGTTGAGCTAGAGGCGGTAAAAGCCCGGGCAGTGTAGGCAGCGAAAGTTCGATGCCCAACTGCCCGGGAACTGGGGTGAGCGAGGGGACTTGAACCCCCGGCCTTCAGGGCCACAACCTGACGCTCTAACCACCTGAGCTACGCCCACCATGCGTCCCTCAGTCTGCCAGCAAGATTGCCAATCGCCACACTCTGAATAAACACTCACTAATCGATCTCTTGCCGCCTCACCGGGGTGCTGTCGATGCGGTCTGACCAGCCTTGGTCTGCGAAACTATGAAGGTGAGTTCAAACGACACAACAGTTCTTGATTCAGCTATTGATGCATTTCTTGCAGAGAATGATCCGAAGGCGATGGACAACATCGCCTTCCGGGGCGCGCGCTTCGATCATGGTCTTGCTTGGGTGCACTTTCCCGAGGGTAACGGAGGGCTCGGTCTCCGCCCCGACCTCAACCGGGTGGTTGAGCGTCGCATGCGTGAGGCGGGGGCAGAACCAGCCGACCCGACGTCGTTCTTCATGGCTCTTGCTGGCCCGACGATTTTGACCCATGGCTCCGACGAGCAGTGTGAACGTTTTCTTCGTCCGATGTTCACCGGCGAAGAGAAATGGTGTCAGTTGTTCTCAGAGCCAGGCGCCGGATCAGACTTCGCCGGTCTCGCATCTCGTGCGGTCCGCGACGGCGAAGAGTGGATCGTCAACGGCCAAAAGGTGTGGAACACGCTTGCGCACCTCGCTGACTGGGGAATGCTCGTCACCCGAACCGATCCTGAGGCACCAAAGCACAAGGGAATGACTTATTTCGCAATCGACATGCACTCTGATGGCGTCGAGGTTCGCCCACTGCGTCAGATCACAGGAGAAGCTGAGTTCAACGAGGTCTATTTCACCGATGCCCGCATCCCTGACGATCAGCGTATCGGTGCTGAAGGTGAAGGTTGGCGTGCTGCTCTCACGACATTGATGAACGAGCGCACCGCAATTGGTGGCGGTTCAGCTGGTGGCGGCAAACCGCAAAAAGGCGCGGCTGCGAATGACGCAGTCAAGATTTGGAACTCGCTTGACGAGTCTGAGAAAAGCGAAGTTCGTCGTGATCGCCTCATGCAGTTGTGGGTTCGTGCCGAAGTTGGCCGTTTGACGAATGTCCGCGCGGCAGAGGCTGCAAAGGTGGGCAACCCAGGTCCGGAGGGCTCTGTCTCAAAACTTGAGTTCGCAAACCTCAACAAAGAGCTCTACGACTTCTGTATCGATCTCATGGGCCCTGCCGGCCTCATTGACTATGACTACACCTTCCGTCGGCCGACCGAACTTGACTCAACCGGCGCAAGCAAGAGTGCTCAGTACGCATTTTTGCGGGTGCGGGCGAATTCGATCGAGGGCGGTACGTCAGAGATTTTGAAGAACATCATTGGCGAGCAGGTGCTCGGCCTCCCAGGTGAGCCACGTGTCGATAAAGACCTTCCATGGTCAAAGGTGCCCCGCAGCTAACTTTGCGGCGGGTGGGGTCGTAGGCCTCTGATACGTTCTCTACATCACGTGGCAGCGAGTTGATCGCTCGCTTGACATCACAAGGGGAACTGTTCATGGCGTCGTCAGACCAATCTGCATTAGCTGCACGGGCGAGAGAGATCACTGACCGAGAGATGGCGATCTACTCAGATCGCACGGTGGGCTCGCAGCGTGCCACCGATCGAACCCGAAAAGTCATGCCAGCAGGTGTGCCCTCGAGTTTCCAGGCGTACGACCCGCATCCGATTGTCGTGTCGCATGCCGCAGGTAGCCGCATGATCGATGTCGACGACAACCAATACATCGACTACGACATGGGTTTCGGAGCACTGTTCGCCGGGCATATGAACCCTCATGTGCGCCAGGCTGTCGAAGAGCAGCTCGACTCGGGCACGCTGTACGTCACCCCGTGTGAGCTCAACGGTGAAGTCGGTGAGTTGCTGGCTGAGCGTTATGGATTTCCTATGTGGCGTCCAACGAATTCAGGAACCGAAGCCACGATGGATGCAATTCGGCTTGCTCGCGGTGTTACCGGTCGAGACAAAATCGTCAAGGTCGAAGGCGGGTATCACGGCCACCACGATGAAGTAATGATTTCGAACAAGCCGTCTCTTGATGAGGCGGGGCCTGCACATGCGCCACACTCTGTGCCGCAGTCTGGCGGGATTCCCCACGGTGTTGTCGAAGATGTGAGGGTTGTCCCGTTCAACGATTCTGATGCCCTCGAATGCGCACTCGCCCCAGGTGATGTCGCCTGTTTCATTGTTGAGCCAGTGATGGAGAACATCGGGATTTGCCTTCCCGATGATGGCTATCTCGAAAAGGTTCGCGACATCACTCAACGTCATGGGACGCTCTTGATTTTTGATGAGGTGAAAACTGGGATCACTGCTGGGTTCGGCGGAGCCACAAACCAACTCGGGGTTCGTCCCGATCTCATCACGCTGGCGAAGTCAATTGGTGGAGGGTTCCCGGTTGGAGCGTTTGGCGGCAAGGCTGAATACATGAATCACATCACCGACGGCTCCGTGCTGCACCTCGGGACGTACAACGGCAATCCACTCGTCATGGCTGCGGTCAAGGCAACGTTGGCCGAGGCGTGCACAAAGGAAATTGTTGGAGCGACCGTTGAGCGAAACACTCGGCTCGTTCAGGCGTGCCAGGCGGTCATCGATTCATCTGGCATCCCGGCACACACGGTGCAGTTTGGCGCCAAGGGTTGCATCACGTGGTCAACGCAGCCCGTGAGGAACTACCGAGATTACAAAGCGACCGATTTTGACCTTGCGTTTGCGCAGTGGATCCACGGCATTAACCGGGGAGTGTTGTTGCCGCCGGGGCTGGACGAGCAATGGCTTATTTCGGTGATGCATGACGAAGAAGACGCAATGCGATATGCAAACGTCTTCCAAGAATTTGTCGACGAACTTGTCGCGTGATCACCAGCGCTGAGATCGGCGTCGCCCACTTGGTGATGGGCTATTCCATTGGCGTCTCCGGCTTCCATTCATCGCAGTGATGAAGAGAGCGGCCGAGGCAACACAGAGAACGAGCGCGCTTACGAGCGCAACGGGAAATGCGCGGCCGGCGAGCGCAGGAGCAAGAGAGGTCCAACTGCTCGTGTCGATTGCGGGGATCACGAACGCCGGGATTGCCCAGCCAATGATGATGAGCGATGCTGCTGTCGCAACGAACAATTCGGCAATTGCCTGAACCAGCTCTGAACGGTACGGCCGAAGCACAAGGCCGGCGAGCAGTGTGAGCAGCCCAATTGCGGCCGAGATGATCATTGCCCATCCGGTCGAGGTTCTTGCCGTCTTTAGAGTGCCAATCACAGGCACAGGAATGGTGGCTGCGGGAGAGTTGTAGGCCATTTCATTTCGCACGATGCTGACGAGTTCGCTGGGAACGATGACGATGAGATCGTCATTTGATCCGATTGCGCGGAGATGCGCCCGCTCAATAAATGGTGCAAGTTCTGCTGCTCCCGCCCGTTTGGAGAGCACCTCCGTATCAAGGAAGTTGGCGAGAGTGTCGGGGGTGGTGCCGAGCGCGCCCGCAGTTCGCGCAGAGACAACCGTGATGATTTCGAGGCGTATCGCAGATTGGTCTAGAACTGCAGCTGCGATCGATGGTGAGTCTGCTGGAGTGAAGACGGTGCGCTGTAGCCACCAGCAGCCGGCGGAAAGTCCGAATGCAACACTGGCAACGAGTAAGAGTATCGAGGCCACGGAGCGTTGCACGGTGACAGTTTGTCATGTGGCGGGGTACTCTGCGAACGTGGCCAAGCGTCCGGACATTTCGCCTGAGCGTGATGCAAGTGTTCAGCCACAGGCGCAGGCATTTGATGCTCTTCCAGGATTCTGGTCGCTGCTCGGACGCGGATTGACGAGGCGTTGCGCCTGGTGCGGAGACCGGCGCGCGTATTTCAAGGGCTGGTTTCGTCGGGAGGATTCGTGTCAAGCATGTCATCATGGTTGGCGACGTGGCGATGCAGCGTTTGAGTTGGGGGCAACGACCGCCAATATCATTCTCACTTTTTTAACCATTTCGATCTCAATCTTGGTTGCGGCGATAGCGACGTGGCCAGACGTTCCAACAACGTTGCTAATCATCATTATCGGTTTGATGGCTGTGCTCGGACCAGGTCTCTGGTACCCGGTCTCTTTTTCGCTATGGCAGGCCGTCGATCTCTTTATGCGCCGGCCCGACGATGACGAGCTTGCGGGTCACGGCGATGCCGACCTCTAAGGTAGGGGAACTCTGATGGCGTGCCCTTTCCCGAGGGAGAGGGCACATAGCCGCTGGCATGTGGGTACTGCGTTGAGTTCTTTGGTGGCAATTGCCCGCGCAGTGAAGGCGTTGAAACGGTGAGCATCCTTAGTTTTGTTTTTACAAAATACTTGCGAACAGGTGTTCGATGAATTACAGTGTTGTTGTTCGCAAGGCCGCTCAAACAGTTGCAGTGTCCGTTCCCTCCCGGTGAGTGTTACACCCCCCGCATATGGTCCACGGGAACTACAACGATTGGGTCGGTACACCCGAACCACAGCGCACCGCTAAGGAGAATCAGATGAGTAACGACCGAGATAAAGCACTGGAGATGGCCCTTTCTCAGATCGACAAGCAGTTCGGTAAGGGTTCAATCATGAAGATGGGTGAGAAAGGTTCTCTTCCGGTCGCTTCGGTATCAACGGGCGCTCTCGCCCTCGACCTCGCGCTTGGCATTGGAGGTCTTCCACGCGGTCGTATCACTGAGATTTATGGCCCAGAGTCCTCAGGTAAATCAACACTTGCAATGCATGTTGTTGCTGAGGCGCAACGAAACGGCGGTGTCTGTGCGTACATCGACGCTGAGCACGCAATGGATCCGATCTACGCCCAAGCGATCGGGGTTGATGTCGATGAGCTGTTGATCTCACAGCCTGACACTGGTGAGCAAGCACTTGAGATTGCCGACATGCTCGTGCGATCCGGCGCTATTGATGTCATCGTGATTGACTCGGTTGCGGCGCTGACGCCACGGGCCGAAATTGAAGGTGAGATGGGAGACACCCATGTTGGTCTCCAAGCACGTTTGATGAGTCAGGCGCTCCGAAAGATCACCGGCAACCTCAACAAAACCAATACCATTGCCGTCTTCATTAATCAGCTGCGCGAAAAGATCGGCGTGATGTTCGGTTCACCGGAGACCACCCCTGGTGGCCGAGCCCTGAAGTTCTACTCTTCGGTTCGACTCGACATTCGGCGTATTGAAGCGCTGAAAGACGGAGCCGAAGTCGTGGGTAACCGCACTCGGGTAAAGGTTGTTAAAAACAAGGTTTCTCCACCCTTCCGTCAGGCCGAGTTCGATATTATGTATGGCAAGGGCATCAGCCGAGAAGGAAGCCTGCTCGACATGGCGGTCGATTACGGCATTGTGAACAAGTCAGGTGCGTGGTTCACCTATGACGGC
>MDTE01098318.1_pt1 | contig 10780 bp, 10 predicted proteins | sample 811231 | NCBI WGS metagenome assembly MDTE01 (sample SAMN05326651, study PRJNA326480) | marine metagenome | isolation source: seawater | place: Indian Ocean: Red Sea | collected 2010 | reverse complement strand
AAGTAGTATTACTTTGAACTCATCTGGATTTAATAAATGTGTTAAATGTCCGTCTGTAGGATAAATAGAATCATAAAGCCTAGACAACCAGAAACGTAATGCTGCAAAACATAATATTAAGTTCCATGAATTTTTTTCATTCTCCTCTATTTTTCTTTTTGATGAATATGACAAAATCATGGCATTTTGCTTTTCAATATTTATAGTACCGTCTTTATTTATACACCAATCATTTACTGTAATTGCTAAGTCATAAATTAAATTTCCTGTACAAGCATAGTTAAAATCTATAACACCTGAGAGTTTATTTTTTTCAAACATAACATTATCTCTAAAGAGATCTCCGTGGATTACCCCTTTTGGAATATTTTTATTTTTGAAGTTTAGAAGATTTTTTAAACATTCTTGAATGATTTCATTGTCATCATCCGATATAGATTCTCTTATTTTTTTTGAAGTTTCTGTAAACCATTCATTATTTCTAACCCCTTCATATGTATTTTTATACCCTTTAGAATTAGTATGTATTTCTCCAAGTACATTGCCTACTTGTTTACACATCTCTATATTAGTCTCATTATTGGACACTGTTTTACCTTTTAGTCTTGTAACAATTGTGCATTGTTTTTCCTTGATATTTGATAATAGTTTTTTATCTTTTGTAAAAATTGGTATAGGACAAGGAATCCCAGTATTTGATAAATAATTCATTAAATTTATTGTGAAATCTAGGTTTAAGTTTGGTTCTTCAAAAATTGTTAATACGTAACTACCTGATTCAGTATTTAAAAAAAAGTTAGAGTTAGTAATACCTTCATCAATGCCGGAGAAATCAATAAGATTGCCGATATTATAATTATTAAGCAGCTCCTGAAGTTCGACATCACTTGGGTGTGTATAAACAGACATAGTTAGTAATTAGACTTTGTTATTTGCTCAAGATTATAGCAATATTAAAGGTATGAGTGTAAAAGAAAAGCTAAGAAACCTGATTCTAATAGACGGAAGTGCTTATTTATATAGAGCATTTTATGCATTACCACCACTTCAAAATAATCAGGGCCAAGAAACAGGAGCTATACACGGTTTTATTAAAGCAATAAACAAAATTATTCAGGACTATAAGCCAACAAACATAGCTGTAGTCTTCGATCCAAAAGGAAAAAATTTTAGACACGATATTTATCCCGAATACAAGGCAAATAGATCAAAAATGCCAAAAGAACTCTCTAGTCAGATTCCAATTTTATATACAGCTTTAGACTTAATAGGTCTAAGGCCAATTATTAAAGATGGAGTAGAAGCTGACGATATAATAGGAACGTTTGCAAGAAAATTTTCAAAAGAAGGCATTAAAATTGAAATTTTTTCAGGAGATAAAGACTTTGCGCAATTAGTAAATAAAAATATTAATATTATTAATCCAGTAAATTTTGAGAGACTAGATGAAAAGGGTATTGAAAAAAAATATGAAATTAGCCCAAGATATTTTATAGACTATTTGTCTCTCATGGGCGATAAGTCAGATAACATACCGGGTGTTCCTGGAATCGGTAGTAAGACAGCAATAAAAATAATAAATGAATATAAAACTATTGATAATATTATAAAAGAATCAAAAATGATTAAAGGCAAGGCAGGAAGCTCTATACAGAATAATATTGAAAAATTATTATTATCGAAGAGTTTGGCAACTATAAAATGTGATGTTGACTTACCATATGTTATTGATGATTTAGTAAAAAAGAATACAAAGACCGAGGAACTTCTTAACCTTTATAGGGAATTGGATTTTAAATCATTAATTAAAGATTTGAGTTCAGCTAGCGTTAATAGCTATGAAGATAAAAATTTAGATAAGGATAAAGAAACAAAATATAAGATAGTTTCAAATGAAGAAGAGTTAGAACTAGTCATATCTGAAATTCAAAAGAAAAAGTTTTTTTCTGTTGATACAGAGACTACAAGTCTAGATTATACTATAGCTGAAATTGTTGGTATTTCTGTTTCTACAGAAGAGAAAAAGGGCTATTATATTCCGATTAAACATACTAGTAATTCAAATTTAAACCAAATAAGTTTAGATTATACATTAGAGAAACTTAAACCTATCCTTGAGTCAGAGAATATTAAGAAAGTTGGCCATAATCTAAAATATGATATGAATGTTTTATCTAATTATGATATTAATCTTTCTGGTATAGAACATGACACGATGTTGCTTTCCTATGTTTATGATTCTACTGGGATTAGACATGGTCTAGACAATGTTGCTAAAAAATATCTAGAATACCAAACAATCCATTATGAGGACTTAACTGGAAAGGGCGTTCACCAAATACCCTTTTCGGAGGTTAGTATAGATAAGGCTACAGAATATTCATGTGAAGATGTAGATATAAGTTTAAGATTATATAATTTCTTTTGGAAGAAAATATCTGGTAATGAAAATTTAAAAAACATCTATATGGATATAGAGATACCTTTGATTAAGGTCTTATCTAAGATGGAGAGATCAGGAGTCTTGGTTGATAAAAAAGGTCTTCTAGAATATAGCAAAGAGCTACACATAGAATTAAATAAGATTGAAAAATCTTGCTATAAAATAAGTTTACATGATTTTAATATAAATTCACCAAAGCAACTTCAAGAAGTTCTATATGAAGAACAGAGTCTTCCTGTGTTAAAAAAGACTCCTTCGGGCAAACCTTCAACAGATGAGGAAACTTTACAAGAACTTTCAATTGAATATGAGCTGCCAAGATTAATTTTAGAATATCGTTCGCTTAGTAAGCTCAAAAGTACTTATACTGATAAATTGCCCATTCAAATTTCAGAAAGAACTGGAAGAGTTCATACCTCATATCAACAGGCTGTTACATCAACTGGTAGATTATCATCTACAAGTCCTAACTTGCAGAATATACCAATAAAAACTCAGCAAGGTAAAAGAATAAGAGAATCATTCATTGCTAAGAAAAGTTATAAAGTATTATCTGCAGATTACTCGCAAATTGAGTTAAGGATAATGGCGCATCTTTCTAAAGACAAAAATCTATGTAATTCATTTCTCAATATGGAGGATGTACATACAGCTACTGCTTCAGAAGTTTTTGGTATTGAAGTTAGCAAGGTAACAAATGAACAGAGACGTGCAGCAAAGACCATAAATTTTGGTCTTATATATGGTATGTCAGCTTTTGGATTATCTAAGCAATTAAACATATCTATGAACGAAGCAAAATCATATATTGAGACATATTTTTTAAGATACCCTGGAGTTAAGAATTATATGGAAGAAAGCAAGGAATTTGCTAGAAATAATGGTTATGTTCAAACTATCTATGGAAGAAGATTATATCTACCTGATATTAAATCTTCACAGACACAAAGAAGGAATTATGCAGAAAGAACAGCTATAAATGCGCCTGTGCAAGGAAGTGCTGCTGATATTATAAAGATAGTTATGATAGAAATAGATAAATGGATTGAAAAAGAAAAAGCCGATGTTCAAATGATTATGCAAGTTCATGATGAGCTTGTATTTGAGGTTAAAAAGGAAATTTTAGAAAAAGATATTAAATCAATAATTGAAATAATGGAAAATTCTGTTAAATTGTCTCTACCGCTAAAAGTAAATTATGGATTAGGTTCAACTTGGGAAGCAGCACATTAATCTGGAATTGGTATTTGGATGAAGTTTTTTGATTAATAGAGGAGTATTAGTGCATTCAAAGATTCTAAAAAACAAAGTTTCTATAAAACTATTATATGTTTTGTTGTTTTCTATTTTTTTTAGTTCATATTTATTTGCTAATGATAGTCTTCAAAAAAGTATAGAACAAGGAAAGATAAAGTCTCAAACATGTATTGCATGTCATGGTGTTGATGGAAATAGTGTTAATCCCCAATGGCCTTCAATTGCTCAACAGAGTAAAAGCTATATAGTAAATCAACTTAAATATTTTAGAGATGGTAAAAGAAAAAATGTTCTAATGAGCGCACAAGCAGTGAATCTGAAGGATCAAGATATAGAGGACTTAGCAAATTATTATAATAGTTTAAACTCAAAAGTTAATAAAATTACAGGCTCAGATGAATTAGTTCTATTAGGAGAGAAAATTTATAGAGGCGGATTAATAAAAAGAGGAGTACCAGCATGTATTGCATGTCATGGTCCAAAAGGAATAGGTAATGATTTTTCAGGATACCCAAAAATATCAGGACAACATTCCGTATACTTAAAAGCTAGATTAGAAGAATATAAGAGGAATTATGATACGCGAAAATCTATTAGCGAGCATTATTCTTTAATGAGTGAAATAATATTTAAGTTAAGTCTTTTAGAAATAAAAGCGCTTTCTGAATATATACAAGGGCTACATTAATGTATAAAAACTCTTTCTTCTTTGCTTTAGTATTTTTAAGTTTTTCATCTCAGGCAGAATATACTGAAAATGTCCATTACGTAGTTATGGATCATTCAGCTTCATCGTATGTAGAAGGTATAAGTGATGAAATTCTTGTTATTGAGACTTTCTGGTATGGATGCCCCCATTGCTATAAATTTGAGGGTCACATAAATGAATGGAAGAAGACTATTCCAAAGGATGTGAAATTAGAAAGAGTCCCAGCGGTTTTTAATAAAATATGGGCATTACATGCAAAAGTTTACTTTACACTTAAAACAATCGATAAATTAGATATTTATCACCAAAAATTCTTTATAGCTATTCATGAACAAAATAGAAATTTTAAAGACTTAGATTCAATTTCAAACTTTTTTGAGAACCAAGGTATGGATATTAATAATTTTAGAAAGGTTTTTTTATCAGATAAAATTACAAAAAAGGTTAAAAATGCAAATTATATGTTGGAAGAGTATTCAATTGATAGTGTTCCGCAAATTATAATTAATAATAAATATAAAATATCTGGTAAAATGGCAAAAAGTTATAAGGGTATGATAAAGATAATGAATTTTTTAATAAAGAAGGAAAGAGGTTTAAGGGCGAACCTATAAAGGCGCCTGTGGCTCAAATGGATAGAGCGCTAGCTTCCGGAGCTAGAGGTTATAGGTTCAAATCCTATCAGGCGCTCCAACTATAATAATTAAAATAGGATACTTTATATGCAAGATGACAATCAGTTTATAACAACCTTTTTAGGAGTAATGGGCATTTTAGTTGTTATTTTTTTTGTGATTTTTGTGATTGCTCAAGTTGTTGTTCCAGATAAGCTGTATTCTGATAGAGCTCATAATAATTCTCTCATTGAAAGGATAGAGCCAGTTGGAAAGTTAAATTATGGGAAAGTTTCTCTCAGTACTTCAACAACTTCTAAAGACATCTCAACCCCTTTATTTTCAAACGGAGAGGAAGTTTATAATGGCGTATGCCAAAGTTGTCATACTACTGGAGTTATAAATGCACCTCTATATGGTAATAAGGATTCATGGGGTGAAAGAATTAATAAAGATCTATCGATTTTATACCAGAATGCAATTAATGGAATTGGCGCAATGCCTGCCAAAGGTGGTAGGCCAGATATTTCTAATAAATTAGTTGAAAGTGCTGTTGATTATTTAGTAGATTCTCTAAAATAGCTTTCCTATTATTTACTGTTTAATAGTGAATCTATTTTCTTTTCTAGCTCTTCTATCCTTTGTTCACATTCTTTTACTAGATTAACTTGTACGTCGTACTCTTCACGAGTTACTAAATCAAGTTTCTGCAACATACCCTCAGCACCTGATTTTAAAGTTTTTTGCATTTCTTCACGTGTAGAATGCATGGAGTCAGGCATCAAATCTTTAACCCTTTTCCTTATATCATCAAGATTTTTTTTATCAAATTTCACCATGTGTTTTCCATTTATTAAATCTAATTATATCAACTATAGATTATAAAGTTAATAATCTGATCGATAATTAATTTTTTTGGCATAGTCCTTGCATAGCTATATTAGTAGATAAAATAAATGGGAGTATAAGATGATTAAGATATTTATATTAATATTAGCTATGTTCTTTACTAGTCAGGCAAATGCTGAAGTTTCCTTCAGTGGAAATATTGGCTTTATGTCAGATTATGTATTTAGGGGTGTCCATCAATCTAGTAGTGCTGCTATGGGAGGTGTAGACATCGAGATGGGAGGATTTTATGCAGGTATATGGGGTGCTGACCTTCAAAATGGAAAAGGTTGGGCAAGCGGTTCACACCAAGGTATCGAGTATGATATTTATGCTGGATATGGTATGGATTTGACTGATTCTCTTTCTGGATATGTCGGTTATACTGCATATCGTTATTCTGACAAAGGTTCCGATGCCTTCGATGATGATTATGATGAAGTTAATATAGGAATAAGTTACGCACTTACAGATGATCTTAGCTTAGCAATCGACTATGCAAATGGTGAAAATGAAGCTACCGACCACACAAAGAAAGATTATGATGTTGGCACGATCTCTCTTGATTACCTAGGGTTTTACGTTTTAGTTGGAGAATGGGGGATTAGTGAAGATGATGCATCAAAAAGTGAAACTGACGCAGGTTGGTGGGAGCTTGGTTATACAAGAACAGTAGGCGATTTTGACTTAGGTGGTTCTATGATTATGTCTGAGAAAGAACTAGCAAGTGGTTCAGACTCAGGAGAGGATGGTGACTTTACAAGAATTGTTTTCACAATTGGTTATGCATTTTAAGCATAGCTAATTTACTTAGGGTTAATTACTCCTTGAGAAAGAGCAGCTTCATAAAAGATGTACTACCAATCTAAGATTGAAGCTAAAATTAAGGGATAACTATACATGTTATCCCTTTTTTTGTGCATAATAATTATTTTTTGCATTTTTATATCTAATAAGTTAATATATACACATATTTTGTGCAGGAGGTATATATGAAGTTAATAACAGCAATTATTAAACCATTTAAGCTTGATGATGTTAAAGATGCTCTTGCTGAGATGGGAGTTCAGGGTATGACTGTAACTGAAGTAAAAGGTTTTGGGTCTCAAAAGGGGCATACTGAGCTCTACAGAGGGGCTGAATATGTTGTAGATTTTTTACCTAAAGTTAAGATTGAAGTTGCAGTTCCAGATGATATGTCAGAAAAAGCAATTTCTGTCATAACAAAATCCGCAAATACCGGAAAAATTGGAGATGGAAAGATCTTTATCTATAATCTTGAATCAGCAGTAAGAATACGTACTGGCGAAACAGATTCAGAAGCTTTATAACTTATTTTACGATAGACATAAAAGCTTATATTTTGTTAATGAATAACGCATATGTAATAATACATGTGCGTTTTTCAATTTAAGGTAAGTATGAAAAATTATTTAATTACACATTATATTCTATTACTCGTTCTTGCATTTATTGGTATTGGTATTTATCTTAAAAGTGGATCTAATCATGATAGCTTTCATTTGATTGAATTTGACTTCAAGTCAGCTCTATCATATTTTTTAATATATCTTGTCTATAATCTATTATCTTGTTACCTGTATGAAAGAACTAATATTAATAGTGTGAAAGACATATTAAAAATACATTCAATTTCAATAGCTGCAGGGATTATTTTTTTCTATTTTCTTTATTTTATAGGAATATTGCTATTATAAAAATAATTAAACTAAATTTTTAGCAAATTCAATCATTTTATTTGTAGATTTGAAAGCTTTTTCTTGAGTATTTTTGTCAATATAAATTTGATTTTTATTACTGTGAAATGCATTAATCAAGTTATCTAGATTATTCATAGCCATCCACGGGCAGTGTGCACAGCTTTTACATGTAGCACCTTTACCAGCTGTAGGTGCTTCAATTAAAATTTTTTCTGGAGCAGATTTTCTCATTTTATAAAATATTCTATTATCTGTAGCTACAATAAACTTTTTATTTGGGAGTTCTTTACAAGCTCTTATGAGCTGTGATGTTGAGCCTACAACATCTGCAAGCGCAATTACATCTAAAGTAGACTCTGGATGAACTAAAATTGCAGCATCTTTATTTTCATTTTTTAATTTTTTTAGGGCTTCAGATTTAAATTCATCATGAACTATACAGCTTGCATTCCAGATTTTCATATCAGCTTTAGTAACACTTTGAATATATCTTCCTAAATGTTTGTCTGGCGCCCAAATTAGCTTTTTATTATTTGAATGCAGATGTTCTACTAACTTAACAGCTATACTTGAGGTTACAACCCAATCAGCAATAGCTTTAACTTTAGCACTAGTATTTGCATAAACAACAACTTCACGATCTTCATTATTTTTGCAAAATTCTTTAAAATCTTCATAAGGGCAATTTAGGTCAAGAGAACACTCAGCTTCAATAACTGGCATAATAATCTTTTTTTCTGGGCTTAAGATTTTTGCAGTTTCTCCCATAAACCTAACGCCTGCTACAATAAGAGTGCTAGAACTTTGTTTAGCTCCAAATCTTGCCATTTCTAAAGAATCTGCTACAAACCCACCAGTTTCCTCAGCAATTTCTTGTATATCCTCATCCACATAGTAGTGTGCAACAATTTTTGCATCATATTTTTTCAGCAAATCCTTAATTATCTTCTTTTTTTCATTTTTTTCGTTATACGTATAGGAAGGATTTTTATTAATTATCTCTATTGTTTCTGGAAATTCAGTTTGTAAAGACTTAACGCTACTCATAATCACTAATTATAATGTATTTTATATTATTTTTTTTTAATTTTTTTGAGATTAAAGACAAGTTTTTTGTTGATTCTATAGGGCCAATCAAAACTTTATTCATACCTAAACCTGAGATTAGAGGTTTCTCTATTTCAACTTCTAAGCCGAGTAAAATTAAATTCGCTCTTAATTTATTAGCTTCATTTTCATCCTCAAAAGCACCAACCTGAAGATAGAAAAATTTATTTTCTTTATCAAAAATACTTAATTTTTCTATTGTCTTATTATAATAATATTTAATTAGATTTTTATCTCTCTTGTAATCATTAATATATTCTCCATATATATAAAAACCTAATATGATAATTATTATAAAGACAAAAATTCTACGTGTTATATTTTTTTCTTTATCTGCCATACTCTACATTTCATTTGGCATTTTAATGCCAATAATTTTTGATGCGTTGTTTAGAATTTGTTTAATAGATAGCAATAAAGATAATCTTGCTCCTCTGATATCCTCTTCTTCGTTTAAAATTTTAAATTTATTATAGTAAGCATGAAACAGTTGCGATAATTCCCTTATATAGTTTATTAAAAGATGTGGCTCAAACTTTCTCGTTGCAGTTTCAATTATTTCTGGGTAATTACTTAACTTATTTAGGATATCAACCTCTTCTTCTTTGTCTAATAATTTTAAGTTATCTACATTGTGTGTGTAGCTTATTGATTTTTCTTCCAGTTGTTTAAAAATGCTACATATTCTTGCATGCGCGTATTGGACATAATATACAGGATTTTCACTGCTTTTTGATTTTGCTAATTCAATATCAAAATCTAAATGTTGCTCTGTTTTTCTCATAAGATAAAAGAATCTAGCAGCATCAACTCCTACCTCATTAAATAGTTCTTTTAGTGTTATAAAATTTCCTTCTCTAGTAGACATAGGGATTTTTTGTTTACCTCTATATAAATTAGCAAATTGAACTAATAATATTTTTAGTTCTGCACGATTATTACTAAGAATATTAAATGAGGCATTCATTCTATCAACGTATCCATGATGATCAGCACCCCATATATTTATAATTTTTTTATAGCCCCTTTCTATTTTATTGTTGTGGTAAGCAATATCACTAAGAAAGTATGTATGATCTTTATTCGCTTTTACTAAAACTCTATCTTTTTCATCAGAAAAGTCTGATGATTTGAACCATATAGCACCATCTTTTTCTTCTACACATTCTTTGTTTGATAAGATGTCAATTATTTTTTTTAGGTTCTGATTACTAATAATTTTATTCTCTGAAAACCAAGAATCAAAACTAACATTAAACTCTTCTAAAGTTTTTCTAATATCTTTAAGTATATAATCTGCACTTTCCTTTTTTATAACTTCAAAGCCATCTCCTAAGGAATTCATTATGATGTTTATATATTCATCTACTTCTTCACTGTCTTCTATTGATTCAGGTTTAAAGAATTTATTATTATATTTATTAAGTATATAAGCAGATATGTCCCAAATATAATCTCCCTCATATAAGCCAGAGAATTTAAATTTTAAATTTTCATCAATTAATTCATAGTATCTAAGAATTACAGACACAGCTAGGATGCTAATTTGTCTTCCCGCATCATTTACGTAATATTCTTTTGAAACTGAATAACCTGAAGTGTTAAGTAAATTAGATATACAATCTCCATATGCAGCACCTCTTCCATGCCCAACATGCAGAGGACCAGTTGGGTTTGCTGAAACAAATTCTATTAATACCTTCTCTTTATTTCCTATATTATTTTTACCAAACTTATCTTTTTGACTAAATATTGTATTAATTATTTCAAATTTAATATCTTCTGTAGTAAAGAAATTGATAAACCCAGGTTTTGCTATTTCTATTTTTTTAATATATGTATCTTTTTTTATGTTATTTAATATGTCTTTTGCTATATCAATTGGATTTTTACCCAGTTCTTTTGATAATTTTAAAGCTATGTTAGTAGAAAAATCACCTAGGTCCTTATTTTTAGAATTAGTGACTTCTATTTTGTCCTCATCCAAATCATGTACATCATCAATCTTTTTAAGAGATTCAATTATTAATTTTTTAATTTT
>MDTE01059456.1_pt1 | contig 10780 bp, 10 predicted proteins | sample 811231 | NCBI WGS metagenome assembly MDTE01 (sample SAMN05326651, study PRJNA326480) | marine metagenome | isolation source: seawater | place: Indian Ocean: Red Sea | collected 2010 | reverse complement strand
TAACTGGTGGTGCAGGAAATAGCAATTATTGGCATTGGCTTTTTGATGTTTTGCCTAGGGTAGGATTATTTAGCAAGGCATATACCTTAGATGAAATAGATTACTTTCTTGTACCAGATCTAGTAAAAAAATTTCAATACGAAACTTTAAATTCCTTAAACATACCAACAAACAAAATATTATCTAGCAAACAATATAGGCATATCAAAACTGAAGAATTGATAGTTACGGACCATCCGGTTGTAACAACAGGCAATGCAACGAAGGATATATTAAATATACCTATATGGATTACAAAATGGTTAAAAGAAAAATTTATAATTAATGATAATCAAATTAAAAATAAAATTTATATAGATAGAACAGACGACAAGTTAAGATCTATTAATAACGAAAATGAAATAAAAGAATATTTATCAAAAAAAAATTTTATTATAATAAAGCCACACGAGATTAACTTTTTAGATCAAGTTAATTATTTTTATAACGCAGAATGTATTGTTGGTTTACATGGAGCTGCTTTTGCAAATATTGCTTTTTGTAACCCAAAAACAAAAATCGTTGAACTGAAAGGATTGCATGCAGGAGTCGCAATTGAAAATCTTGCAAAAAAAAATAATTTAAATTATTATTCTATTGCTTGTAAGGCTAAAGAAATTTCAAGTTATAAGGGTCCAAATCAACAAGGGCAAATTGAAGTGCCAATTAATAATCTAAAAAAAATATTAGTAGAATAAAATTATGAAAAATTTAAAAATGTTTTGTTTAAGTTTAGAGCCATCTCATTATGAATTTATTAAGAAGTTGGGATATGCTCCGGTTGGTTTGGGAGATAAAAATTTTGATGACAATTGGTTTACAGATAAATCCAGCGAAAATATTTCTCATAAAAATAAATATTATGGAGAATATACTTTTCACTACTGGTTATGGAAAAACTATTTAGATTCAAATTTTAATGATCCAAATAGTTGGATTGGTTTTTGTCAATACAGAAAATTTTGGAGCACAAGAAATGATAAACTTTTGCTAAATAGTATTGATGAAATTAAACCTTTGGTTTTAACAGAAATACCTAAGTCATATGATAGTTATGATGTAATTTTAGGAGATCCTTTTTTTATAAATGATTTCAAGATAATGAAATTTTTAAAACATGGATTTAAACTTATATTAAAAAATCCTTCTTACTTATTTAACAAGAACAATAGAAATATTAAATTTCATTTTGATTTAATGCATGGATATAAAAATTTAGATAAAGCAATTGAACTTCTGGAAGCAGAAGATAGAAAAGATTTTAATGAATTTGTAAATTCAAAAACTTACTTTAACCCTCAAAACATGTTTATTTGTAAATCAAAAAAAATATTAAAAAATTATTATTCAACAATTTTTCCATGGCTTGATCGTTGTGAAAAATTATTTGGTTTTAAAAATTTAAAAACTTTTGGACAAATTAGAATTTATACGTTTTTAGCTGAAAGATTTATGTCTTACTGGTTTCAAAAAAATACAAAAACTAAAACAATGCCAATAGTTTTTTATGATATTAGAAAGGATATTAAATAATTTTCTGGTAGCGGGGGGCGGAGTCGAACCGCCGACCCCAGGCTTATGAGTCCTGTGCTCTAACCAACTGAGCTACCCCGCCACATTGTCGGTCCTGTCATTTATCTCGCACAACATAACGGCAATTTCAAGTCCCATTTTATCTTATCAAGGATTCTAGGTCTAGTTTTTTAGTATGACAAACTGTTTTAAAAACTGATTTAGTAATCTTGATCACTTAAAAATTTAAGATACTATCCAACTGACTCTACATAAATTTTTTGTTAGTATTTATTCTAGTTAAAAAAGATGTTTTACACAAAATATTTAAAAAAAAGATATTACAGAATAATTGAGTCTTTAATTAAAAAAATCTTAATATATAAAAATAGCTCAAAAAACACAGATCTTCAAAAAACTATCCGCAGTGCCATTTATTATACTACTAAAAATAATGAAATATTATTTTCAAATAATAAAGATATTAAATATCTTTTGGGGAGCAGAGATTGGATTTCGCTGAAGCTTTTTATTGATAAAAGTTTCGATTATTCAATTTTAACAAAGGCAATAAAATTGCTAGGAAAAAAACACTCAAAATCTACACTTATCAATATCGGCGCTCATATAGGTTCGACTTGTATTCCTGCAATAAAAAAAAATAAATTTACTAATTCAATTGTATTTGAGCCAACAAAAAAAACGTTTAATCTTTTGCAATCAAATATTTTTTTAAATGAAGTAGATGATAAAATTCAAGCATATAATTTAGCAATTAGTAACAAAAAGTCTAATTTGTATCTTGCTATTAAAAAAGGTAATGTTGGTGGTAATTATATTTCTAAAAAAAAAAGAAAGAATGCTGAAGTAGTAAAAAGTGATATTTTAGACAATTATACTTATAATCTTAATAAAAATAATACTTTAATTTTTATGGATGTTGAAGGGCATGAATCTAATGTTTTTTTAGGAGCTAAAAAAACAATAAAAAAGAAAATACCTATTGTTTTCGAGTTTTATCCGGCATTATTAGATAAAAATTGGATTAAAAATTTTAATTTAGTTTTTAAAAATTATAAATTTTTTTATGATCTACGAAATAATAATAAAAAACAAAAATTTAACCAAAAAAATCTTACTGCGCTAATTAGTAAAGTAAACTCAATTGAGGGGAAGCATACTGATTTAATGATTGTTTAATTAACGAAAATTATCAAACTTTACTTTATATAACCCATCCCTATCAGCAGTAATATAAAAATAATTTTCCTCATTTAAAAACAAATTACCAGATTTTCTAATTCCAAAATGTCTTAATCTTTTTCCTATAAAAATTTTTTCTACACTTAAAACTTTATTATTTTCTTTATCTAATAAAAAAATTAAAATCGATTTACCTGCTAAACTTAAACCCATTAAACAATTATTATTTTTATAATAATCAGACAAATTAATAGGACATTTCTTAAGTGCTGAGGGAGCTATTGCTGGGTTAAAAAAATACAAAGGCGTTTGAAAATTTGATTTTGAATGGTCTGTAGAATAACTTTTTCCATAATTATATCTTGTTCCATAAGATACCAGTGGCCATCCATAATTTTTACCTTCGATAATTTTGTTTAATTCGTCGCCTCCTTGAGGGCCGTGCTCAAGAGAAAATATATCTCCTTCCAATAATTCAAGTCCTTGGGGATTTCTATGTCCTGTTGAAAAAAAATTATACTTAATATTTGTACCATTTTTACTTAAAAGAGATTTAATTTCTATATTTAATATTTTGCCAAAAATAGAATCTTTATTTTGTGCAAGTTCAGATATTACTTGTGAACTATTTTCAGGAGTTCCAATAGATAATAATAAATTATCTTCTAAAATTAAATAAGCTGAACCTAACCCAGCAAAATCAATTTTCGTTGAATCTGGTATACATTGACTTTTTAGAATCTCTTTTTTATTTTCTAAACTAATCAAAGAAGCATATATACAATCGCCTTTTTTAGAAGAGATTAACGCAAAATATTCATCATTTATAAAAAAAACATTTTTAACCCCTCCTTGAAGTGATGATGGATATAATTCATCTATATTTTTATCATAATAAAATGCAGGGAGATCAATTTTTGTTTTCTTGTTTTCAGAAATTAAAAATCCATCCTGAGTAAAAAATTTAAATTTTTCTTCACCGTTTTTATCTTTTAAAATAAAAAGGGAAGCAGATTGATCCTGTAATTTTTTTATCTTTAATAATTTTAAAGAAAATGAATTAGCTTTAACTTCTGTTACGACGTTTTTTTCGCTAACTTTCTCAGTTATTTCTTCATCTGTTTCTAAGGTTTTTTTATCCGATTTAAATATTGATTTAGTAGATTCAATTAACTCTGGATTTTCATATCCAATTAATATGCTAATTAATATAATAAAAAATAAGGCTATGGTCTTAATGATACTTTTTTTCATTTCTTTTATTTCAATTTGAAGCTAAAAGTCTATTATTAATATCATCATAAAAACAAAATGTCTAACCTTAAACAAATTTATACTTGGTTAAAGAATCAAAAAAAAAAACAGAAAATTATTATAAAAGAAAAAAATATTTCTAACTTGTATTCTTGGAAATATAGGTCAGAAAAAATATATCACAATAGTAAAAAATTTTTTAGCATAGTGGGTTTAAGAGTGGTCTCCAATTTTTATAAACGTTACTCTTGGGATCAGCCAATAATTTATCAAAAGGACAATGGAATTTTAGGAATTATTAGAAGAAATAAAAATGGTAAATCTGAATATTTAATGAGAGCAAACGTAGAACCAGGTAACATAAATAAACTACAAATTTCACCAACTGTTCAAGCTACAAAAAGCAATTACACAAGGGTTCATGGTGGGAAAAAAATAAAATATCTTAATTTTTTCTTAAACAAAACTAAGTGTCTTGTTAATTCAAAGCAAACTGAGCAAGGATTTATATACCTTTTAAAAAGAAATACAAATATTTTATTAAACATAAACAAAAAAATTAATTTTCCTGAAAATTATAAATGGATTCAAAAAAAACATTTAATCTCAATGATTAAAAAAAAGAATATTCTAAACATGGACACGTTGTCGGTTTTTTCATGCTCTATAAAAAAAAATATCTTTGATAAACCTATCAATTCAATAAAACAAATTAATAACTGGTTTATTCATATGAATAAAAAATATTACATAAAAGTTAAAATAATAAACCTGAGTAATATGAAAAATTGGATTTTAACAAACAAAAGTATTTTTCATAAAAGCAAATCTTATTTTTCTATTATTGGTGTAATGGTATCCACGAAATCAAGAGAAGTTAATTATTGGAATCAACCTTTAATTAAAAATAGCACTCTACACTTTGCAGGATTTATAGTTAAAAAAATTAATTTAACCACACATTATTTAGTTAAATTTATCGTTGAGCCTGGATATAAATCTGGAAGCGTTACGTGTACTGTAAAAACTTCAAATGTAGAAAATTATAAAAAAAATAAAAATTTGTCTGCAAAAAGTAAATTTATTTTGAAAAACTTTTTTTTTAAAAAAAATGAAAGCTCAGTAAAATATGATGCAATCCAATCACATGAAGGAGGTAGATTTTATCAATCCCAAATAAGATATATGGTTGTTCAAATTGGTGACCATCAAAAAATTAAAATTGATAAAAGTTATAAATGGATAAGCCAAAATCAAATGATAGATTTGATTAAGAAAGGTTCTCTTGATATCGAAGGCCGACTTTGCTTTGCATGCTATAACTTTAATAAAATAATTTAAACATAGGAGAATAAAAATTGAAAATTTTAATATTAGGCTATTCAAGTATATTTAAAAAAAGAATACTCAACTTTCTTATTAAAAAGAATATTAAATTTTGTATAGCTTCAAAATCCTCAGTCCAAAAAGAAAAAAAGGCTTTTGATTGGTATAGAAATTACAATGAAGCACTTAATCACTCGAACGCTAACTTGGTTTATATATCTTTACCAAATTCCCTTCATTACTATTGGGCTAAAAAAGCTTTAAATAAAAATTACCACGTTATAGTTGATAAACCAATTTGTAACAATTATTCAGAAGCTAAAAATCTTATAAAAATTGCTAAAAGAAAAAAAAAATTATTAGCTGAAGCTACTTTTTTTAATTATCATAAACAGTTTGACCAAGCATTAAAATCATTAAATGGCACAAAAAATATTAAACTCATAAATACTAACTTTATTATTCCAATGCCCAAAAAAAATTCATTTCGTATGTCAAAAAAGCTTTCTGGCGGTTGTCTTATGGACATGAGCCCATATGCAGCAGCTACTGCGAGACTATTAGGTTTAGGAAAATTGATCAAAATGCATACTAGTATAAATAAAAATAAACAAGGCTTAATAACTTCATTTAAAGTTTTTTGTAAATTCCAAAAAAATTATTACTTTGGTTATTTTTGTTTTGGAGGAGAATATAAGAATAATATGATTTTATTTTCTAAGAATAAACATATTGAGCTTAATAATATATTTTCCCCACCCTCTAATAAAAACTTGAAAATTTTAACTAAACAAAATAATTCACTTTATGTATCCAAAATTAGAAAATCAGATGTATTTGAAAATTTTTTTAAACAAGTTAAATACTACTACAATAAAAAAAAGTTCAATTTTTACTATAAAACAATTTTAGAAGATGCAAAATTTAGAGAAAAGTTAATAAAATGAAAAAAAATTCATTTACAATATTTGGCCAAGGTTTTGTAGGAACAAATATTTCAATCTTTTTGAAAAAAAGAAAATGTAAAATATTTATTCCTAAAAAAGGAAAATATAAATTTAAAAAAAATCTTCACAATGTTATTTATTGTATAGGTAACCAAAATTGGTTAAAAGATCCCAAAATTACCTTTGACGCAAACTTAGGTTTGGTGCGTGAAATTATTTTCAATAATAAATTTGATAGTTTTACTCTTTTGTCAACAACCAGGCTTTATTTTGCTAATGTAGAAGGCAAAACAAGTGAGAATGATCCCGTAAGAATAAACTCTAATAAAAAAAATTTTTTATATAACTCGCTTAAAATTGCAGCAGAAAATTTATGTCTTACTTTAAATAATAAAAATATAAAAGTTATCAGAATGTCAAATTTATATGGAGATAATTTTACTAACCAAGCCTACTTGCTTCCCACTTGGATTAGAAATTCAATTTTAAATAAAAAAATAGATCTTTATATAAATAAAAATTCAACAAAAGATTTTATTTATGTGGATGATGCTTTTGATGTATTGCTAAAAATTATTAAAAAAGGAAAATATAGGGTGTATAATGTAGCCTCAGGTAAAAATATTAAACTATTTAAAATTTTGAAAGAAATAAAAAAAATAACAAATTGTAAAATTAATTATACAAATAGGTCTAATATCGTTAAAGAACCTAAAATAAATATAAAAAGAATTGTAAATGAATTTAACTTTAAACCAAAAAATAATTTAATTGATTTATTAAATGATCTCATTATAAACTATAAAAATAATTTATTAAAATGAAAGTAACATCTACTTACATACCAGGTTTAAAAATTGTTCAATCTAAAATTTACAGAGATAATAGAGGTTTGCTGAAAGAAATCTTTAAACAAAAACTTTTTAAAAATGATGATTTTATTTTTAATATTGTATCTTGCTCTAAAAAAAATGTTATTAGAGGTTTCCACATACAAACAAAATTTAAACAAGCAAAATACGTATCAGTCTTGAAAGGTGCCATTTTAGATGTTGCTCTTGATCTCAGAAAAGGATCAAAAACTTTTGGGAAGCATTTTAAAATTATTTTATCAGCAGATAATAACAAATCTGTATTTTTACCTGCTGGTTTTGCACACGGTTTTCTCGCTTTGAAGAAAGAAAATATTGTAAATTATAATATTACAAACTACAGGTCTCCAAAACATGAAGTTAGTGTAGTATGGAATGATAAAGATTTAAAAATAAAATGGCCTATTAAAAATCCAATTGTTTCTAAAAGAGATAAGATGGCTTTAACATTTTATGAATATAAAAAATTACACATGAAAAATAGTTAGGAAATTTTTTCAGCGACTAATCAAATTAAAAATTATTTAATAACTTTTATGTCAAATTTAAATCTGTATTGCTTATCATTAAAATATTACAATCTTATTGATAAATTGCCGTCTTATATAAAACCATTGGGGCTTGGAACAGAAAAATACCCAGAACACTGGCTTACGGAAAAAAATGGTGAAAATATTTCAGACTTAAATAAATATTATGGCCAGTATACAGGAATTTATTGGATTTGGAAAAATCAATTAAAGGATATGGCTGATGATGACTGGATAGGTACCTGCGAATACAGAAAGTTGTGGCTTAATGATCTTTACAGTAAAAAACAAAAATTTTCTTTAAGCAGTTTATATTCAAATTTATTAAAAACTGACAATAAAATTTTTTCAAACTGTGATGTTATTTTAGTTCAACCAATAGTTTTTAAAAATGAGACTATTTATGAGCAATTCAACAAAGTTCATAAAGTAAATATTTTAGAAGATTGTATTAACTTTCTAGAAAATGATGAAAAAGAAAAATTTAAAAAATATCTTTACGGAAATAAACTCAGCGTACCTCCTCTATTTATCACAAAGGTTAATTTATTTAAAAAATTTTGTGAAGTGGCGTTTCCACTATTAAAAAAATATTACGACTATTGTATAAAAAAAAACCTTTGTTATGATTACAATATGAGACTGCCTGCATATCTAATTGAGAGATACGCTTCTTACTGGTTTGTAGAAAATTATAAAACAAAATATTTATCTCATGCAAGAATGGGCAAATTTATGATTTCCAACAAAGTGAATAAATTTATTAACCCAATTAAATTGCCATTCACATTGAGAATGTATCCTACCATACACGATTATTAAAAAATTATATCAAAAAGAGACAATTACTTAAAAAAATCATTGGAAGTATTTATAACATAGTCAGCTAATTTTTCAGAGGTTAAATTATTTTTTGTATATTCTAATAAATAATTTCTGATCTGATTTATTTCTTGGTTTTTTTTTATAAAAGAATTTGTAGAGGGCAATTTTTTAAAAAAATATTTTCCATAATAATAAAATTTACTTATATCTCGAAATCGCTTTTTATAAATTTTTAAAGGATTATAATAATTTAAAATTTTGCTATATGAGGTATAAAATTTTAAAAGCTCTTTCTTGGGTAAAGTGGTAAGTGTATTATTTGGACAATCATTTAATTTAATAAAAAGTGGTATACTGCCGTTTGCTAAAATTTCATAATGCCTTAAACAATCCCATCCATTTTTTTTGTAAGTAAGTGAAAATATACTATTTTGATACATTTCATAATATTTATTTTCCTTTTTATATATATAAGTTTCCATTTTTCCTGGCACTAAAGGACTTAGAATATTTTCGGGATTCAAATTTATTGATGAAATAATTTTTTTTTTGGGTATTGCAAAGTGAATTGGGTAAACATTTTTTTCAGTGCTATATAGCTCCCTTTTAAAATAAATTCCTTTATCTGTTTTACTCTTGTCTATAAAACCATCATCAGATGTATCAATAAAAACAATTTTTGATTTTGACTTAATAGCTTCTTCTAAAAATAAATTCTTTCCTCTTAAAGAACCATAAATAATTAAATTAAAGAAATTTTGTTCAATTTTTTTTTTTATATCATCACGATCTATTAAATCGTAATTTTGTAAACTGTCATACAAAGTAAACAAATTGCCCCAAATTTTTTCTGTACTATCATTTATTCTCTTTTTTCTTTCTTTTGGATACATGTACCAAGCTCCAGGATAATCGACCACACTGTCTCCAAAATTGTTTCTTAATCCAATTAGTAAGGTATCGTGTAAAAAATCATTATAGTTTAAATGACTTATGGCTGGATCTTCAGTTTTTAGATAAAGAATTTTCATATATAAATTAATTTAATTCCCATTCTTGTTGCAACAAAAAGAACAAGAATGGCTGTAATGAGAGCCATAACACGAGTAGGGAAAATTTTTAAGTTTAAAAAATTACCAATTTGCCCTCCTACTAAAACTGCTATTAATAAATACCAATAATCTATTATTTGATCTAGAACCTCATTTTTTGTTAATTGACCTATAATTCCAGAAATTGAATTAATCAAAATAAATAAAGAGGCTGTTGTTACTATATGTTTAGGTTTTGCATTTTTTAATAAAAATAATATTGGGCTTAAAAATATTCCCCCTCCTATTCCAACTACACCAGAAACAAATCCTATTATTCCCCCTGTTAAAACAGAAATTGCTGTTGGAATTTTTTTATAACTTTGATTAACAGCATCATATGATTTAAAATTAAATAGTAATAAAGATCCAGCAACCAACAAAACTATAAATAGTAATATTTCAAATATTTCTTTTTCTATAGATAGAGATCCACCAATATATGCTAGCGGGATTGATCCAATTATATATGGTGATAATAATTTTATATTTAAATTTCCTGCTTTAACGTAATTAAAGGAATTGCCCAAAACGACAATAATATTACAAAAAAGTGCAATAACAGGAAATATAGAATATGGAATCTCCCAAATTAAAAGTAAGGCTAAATAGGTTGAGCCACCTCCAAAACCTACGCTGGAGTACAATGTTGCTGTAACTAAAAACAATATTGCTAGAAAAACCATACTTATTTATTCTATAATACAAACATGCAAGTAAACATAGCTTTATTAACTGTAACTGACACTAGAACTATTGATACTGATAAATCTGGTGCAATTTTAGTAAAAAAAATAAATGAACAAAAACATAAATTGATTGATAGAAAATTAGTAAAAGATGAAAAAAAATTAATTAAAAAAATTTTATCCGAATGGATTAAAAAAGATAATATAGATGTAATTATAACAACTGGTGGAACTGGTCTCACAGGTAGAGATATAACTCCAGAAGCAATAAATGAAATAGCAGACAAAGAAATTCCAGGTTTTGGAGAATTATTTAGAGAGTTAAGTTACAAAACTGTAGGTACTTCAGCCATGCAATCTAGAGCTTGCGCTGTATTAGCAAAAGGTAAATATATATTTGCTCTACCTGGATCATCGGGTGGTGTTACTGATGCTTGGGATGGAATATTAAAATATCAATTGGATGTTAATCACAAACCCTGCAACTTTGTT